>ENA-OZMM01000013-OZMM01000013.1-human-gut-metagenome-genome-assembly--contig:-NODE-13-length-53767-cov-4.846161_pt1 | contig 53767 bp, 53 predicted proteins | sample MGYA00244193_ERZ653821 | MGnify/ENA primary metagenome ERZ653821 (study PRJEB26926, sample SAMN06164832) | human gut metagenome | biome: ENVO:00009003; feature: ENVO:2100002; material: ENVO:00002003...
CGAGATTAGCTGCAGTCTCGTGGGCTCGGAGATGTGTATAAGAGACAGGTACTCAAATATTGTTGCAGTCAGCACCCGAAAGTGATTGAATCTAAATTCTGAACGGAAGCGCTTCGGATAATATTTATATTCACAAGGATTATAAAATGGAGAAAAAATCAATTAATGAAAAATGGCGAGAACGTTTTGACTTTCTGAGCACACATGGATTGCCAGGAACATCATCTTATAAAAAAATTTATAGAACAATGAAGTTTGGACAGAGGATAAGTATAGGAGCCAACTTATATGCTTTTTTCTTCGGTTTCGTCTACTTCTGCGTCCTGGGCTTATGGAAAAAGGGACTGGTATTATTTTTGGGCGTAGCGGCCATACAGGCCGCACTGATCGCAATAGAAACTGTGGCAGATATTGATATGAATGCCTTTGCCAAAGTCATAAATATTGGATACTCCTGTGTATGCTCTTATTTAGTCAATACTGCCTACTACCTGCGCATGGTGAAAGGTGTTGAAAGTTGGAATCCGTTCCAAGGGTTAACCCGAAAAAGCGCAGAAGCGGTGTCGAACCTGCCATCACGTCAGTATTAATCTCACAGGGAGCATATTTGGCTCCCTGCTATTATTAAAAAGCAAATAATAATGTAGTAGATATGTACATCGCAGCTGATAAGCAGGTGATAATGAAAGCACAAAACGCCTTTAAACGATAATTTGACGATATCATTCCGGCAATACTCATCGAAAAACCAATAACAAAAAAGAGTATTCCAACCATGACGAAAAATATCGCCATACCATCACCATCATCAATACCTGCGGTTATGAGATACAAGAAAAAGCAAATTGCAAGAATTAACCCAATGAAACTTACCCATAGAGAAACCGTTACCATCTCTCTGTTACCATCGCATGAAGAGACTATACTCGCTGTCATATTAATGAGACTGATCCTTGTATTGAATATTAAAATAATGTTTTCAATATGCAGAAAAATTATATTTATTGCAATGACCTATCAGAACAGGAAAAAGAAAGCTGACGACATTAGCTTTCTTTTTTATTTAGAGAAACAAAGTTTAGCGAAACGAGCTTGCCGGATGGCGGTGCAAACACCTTATCCGGCCTACGATCCGTTGTAGGCCCGGTAAGCGTAGCGCCACCGGGCATTTTTTTACTCTTCTTCTACCTGAGCTTTCTTCGCCAGACCATCCAGCAGTTTTTGATGGATGCCGCCAAACCCGCCGTTGCTCATCACCAGAATGTGATCGCCAGGCTGTGCGGTTTTCACCACCATATCTGCCAGCGCATCCACATCGCCACTCCAGTGCGCAGGCTGAACGCAGGCTTCCGCGACTTCTGCTACCTGCCACGGAATGTGCGGGGGTTGCAGCAGGAACACTTCGTCTGCACGCCCTAACGACGGCGCCAGGTCATCTTTGCACAGGCCCATTTTCATGGTGTTCGAGCGAGGTTCCAGCACCGCGATGATGCGCGCCGTGCCGCCCACTTTACCGCGCAGTGCGGCAAGCGTTGCCAGAATAGCCGTCGGGTGATGGGCGAAATCATCATAAACCGTCACGCCATGCGCTTCACCGCGCAGTTCAAGACGACGACGGGCGTTGATGAACGACCCCAATGCATTCGCCGCATCCGCAGGTACGACGCCAACATGACGCGCGGCTGCAATCGCCATCAGGCCGTTGTGCATGTTGTGTTCGCCGACCAGGCCCCACTTCACTTCGCCAACTTTTTCACCGTCCAGCCACACTTCCCACTCGGAAGCATCGGTGGTCAGTTTTTTCGCCTGCCAGTGACCTTGTTCACCCACCAGCTCTTGTTCGCTCCAGCAGCCCATCGCCATCGTCTGTTTCAGATTAATGTCGTTTTCCGGGTAGATGATGCGTCCCTGGCCCGGCACGATACGCACCAGATGGTGGAACTGTTTCTGAATAGCTTTCAGATCGTCAAAGATGTCCGCGTGATCGAACTCAAGGTTGTTGAGGATCAGCGTGCGCGGGCAGTAATGCACGAATTTAGAACGCTTGTCGAAGAACGCGCAGTCGTACTCATCCGCTTCAATCACGAAGAAGTCGCTCTCGCCGAGGCGCGCGGAAACCTCAAAGTTGCCCGGAACGCCGCCGATCACAAAGCCAGGTTTATAGCCACAGGCTTCGAGGATCCAGGTCGCCATTCCGGCGGTGGTGGTTTTGCCGTGCGTACCCGCAACCGCCAGTACCCAGCGGTCGCGCAATACAAAGTCATGCAGCCACTGCGGGCCAGACATGTACGGAATGTTCTTTTCCAGCACCGCTTCCACGCACGGATTGCCACGGGTCATGGCATTGCCGATGATCACCAGGTCCGGCTGCGGGTCGAGCTGGCTGGCATCGTAACCCTGAATCAGATCAATGCCTTGCTTCTCAAGTAAGGTACTCATCGGCGGATACACATTGGCGTCCGAACCGGTTACTTCATGACCGAGCGAGCGCGCCAGCATCGCCAGACCGCCCATGAAAGTGCCACAAATTCCCAAAATATGAATGCGCATACGTCACTATCCTTTTTTAATCTGGGGGCCATTTTACGCACATGTCCGGCAAGTGAGAAACGCATTTCAGGATATTCCGCAGTTTGCTGGCGCGATTCACCTAAGCGCAGCAATGGAAATATTTGTTAATATTGTTGCGGTCGCTTTACTCCACATAAATTGCAGGGAAAGTGTTATGAAAACGTTAGGTGAATTTATTGTCGAAAAGCAGCACGAGTTTTCTCATGCTACCGGTGAACTCACTGCTTTGTTGTCGGCAATAAAGCTGGGCGCCAAGATCATCCACCGCGATATCAATAAGGCCGGTCTGGTCGATATCCTGGGTGCCAGCGGTGCTGAGAACGTGCAGGGAGAGGTTCAGCAAAAACTCGATCTGTTCGCGAACGAAAAACTGAAAGCTGCACTGAAGGCGCGCGACATTGTGGCGGGCATTGCCTCAGAAGAAGAAGATGAAATCGTCGTCTTCGAAGGCTGTGAACACGCAAAATATGTTGTGCTGATGGATCCGCTGGATGGCTCATCCAACATCGATGTTAACGTCTCTGTGGGTACGATTTTCTCTATTTATCGCCGCGTTACCCCAGTCGGCACGCCGGTCACAGAAGAGGATTTCCTGCAGCCGGGCAACAAGCAAGTTGCTGCGGGCTACGTGGTTTATGGTTCTTCCACCATGCTGGTATATACCACCGGCTGTGGCGTACACGCCTTCACCTACGATCCTTCTCTGGGCGTATTCTGCCTCAGCCAGGAACGTATGCGCTTCCCGGCGAAAGGCAGCACGTACTCCATTAACGAAGGCAACTACATCAAATTCCCGAACGGCGTGAAGAAGTACATTAAATTCTGCCAGGAAGAAGATAAGCCAACCCAGCGCCCGTATACCTCACGCTACATTGGCTCTCTGGTTGCGGATTTCCATCGCAATCTGCTGAAAGGCGGGATCTACCTGTACCCAAGCACCGCCAGCCACCCGCAGGGGAAACTGCGTCTGCTGTATGAATGCAACCCGATGGCCTTCCTGGCCGAGCAGGCGGGCGGCAAAGCAAGCGATGGTAAAGAACGCATTCTGGATATCACCCCAGAAAGCCTGCACCAGCGCCGCTCCTTCTTCGTGGGTAACGACCATATGGTTGAAGATGTAGAACGCTTTATCCGTGAGTTCCCGGACGCGTAAGTATCATTCATCGCACGGACGTAGGCCGGATAAAGGCGTTTACGCCGCCATCCGGCCTACAAAATCCATCGTCCGGTTACGCTTTCTGTAGCTTAAATACGGCCATTGCTTCGATTAGCGCTGAAGACTGTTCTTCCAGCGAGCGGGTAGCCGCTGAAGACTGCTGTACCAGCGCCGCGTTCTGCTGCGCCGTTTCATCCATCTGAATCACCGCGATATTCACCTGCTCTATGCCGCGACTCTGTTCCTGGGACGCACTGGCAATTTCACGCATCAGTTTGGTCATACGCATAACCTCGGTTGCGATTTCATCCATGGTTTCGCCCGCCTGCTGCGCCAGTTCGCTGCCTTCCCCCACATGGGTGTGCGAATCGCTGATTAGCGTACGGATCTCTTTGGCCGCCTCGGCGCTGCGACTGGCCAGGTTACGCACTTCACCAGCAACAACCGCAAAGCCCCGCCCCTGCTCACCAGCTCGCGCCGCTTCAACGGAAGCATTAAGCGCCAGAATATTGGTCTGGAAAGCAATGCCATCAATCACGCTGAGGATGTCGGCGATTCGGCTGGAACTGCCGGAAATATCGCGCATTTTCTCGATCACATAGCACACCATCTCGCTGCCGCGATCGGCGGTATCCGACACCGATTTTGCCAGCTGGTGCGCCTGTTCCGCATTCTGCGCATTCTGTTTCACCGTCGCCGTGAGTTCTTCCATGCTGGCGGCGGTCTGCTCCAGCGAAGTGGCCGTTGATTCAGTGCGTTGCGCCAGATGCTGGTTCCCGGCCGTCAGTTCACGACTGCCAATATCAATTTGCGAACTGGCATCGCGTACGCGCTGTACCGAGTCGCCCAGCGCATGGCGCATGTCATCCATTGCCGCGTTCAGGCGGTTGAATTCGGCGCTGGCCGACAGCGCGGCAACCGGCGATAAGTCCCCCGTTGCCAGGCGTTCCAGTTGCTCAACCATGGTATCCAACGGTTTGAGAAACTTATTTCGCAGCATAAACCAAATAACCGCCAGCAATGCGATAGCAGCCAACATCGCAGCGCTCATAATACCGTGATAGATCAATGAGGTAATGACGCGCGTAGAGGCATATAGCCCCATACCACCGGTCAGTAACAGAAGGAACGTCAGCAAAGACAATAACACCAACAAACTTGATCGAATTGAAAGGGATTTTGGCATCGTTATATTTCCGGTTGTAGGGTTAAAACAGACCTGTACAGAACCTATCGACTACAACCGGAAAAAGTTTAGGTATTTAAATGTTTTGTGCAAAATCAGGATGTTACTTTGGTGTTGCCGCCGTACCCACTCGGGTAACCGGCGAGCTCTGACGATTTTCCCAAAGCACCGTCAGACCACGCTGTAACGCTATAAAAATAAACAATAAAATGCCAATCGCAATCTTCGTCCACCAGGAACTTAATGTGCCATCAAAATTAATGTAGGTCTGGATCAGCCCTTGGATCGCCACACCAAATAGCGTACCCAACACCGTTCCCACGCCGCCGCTGAGCAGCGTTCCGCCAATCACGACTGAGGCAATCGCATCCAGCTCAACGCCAACGCCCGCCAGCGCATAGCCCGCCTGGGTGTAAATGGAAAAAACAATGCCGGCAAGCGTCGCCAGCCCGGTAGACAGCATATAAATGCGGATAGTGGTGCTGCGGGTTGAGATGCCCATCAGGTTGGCAGAGGTGGCGTTGCCGCCAATCGCGTAAACCTGATTACCAAAGCGCGTACGGTGCGCCAGGAATATGCCGATGACGACAACCGCCAGCATCAGCAACCCCATCGCGCTCAGGCGACCACCGCCGGGAATTTTCCATGCCAGGCTTGAGAGCGTGTCATAAACCGGATGGTTAATCGGGATGGATTCTTCTGAGACCAGATAGCTGACGCCGCGCAGGAAGAACATTCCCGCCAGGGTAATGATGAATGCCGGGATCTTCAGCGCATCAATCAGTAACCCCATAAACGCGCCAAACGCGCAGCCCATCAGCAAAACCAAAGGGAACGCCAGCAGCGGGGAAATACCCCAATAACCAATGGCCTTCGCCAGAAATACGCCGGTAAAGGCGATCACCGAGCCAACGGAAAGGTCGATCCCGCCAGAGAGGATCACGAAGGTCATGCCCACGGCAATAATCCCTAAAAAAGCGTTATCGGTCAGGATATTGCAGATGACCCGGGTGGAAGCAAAAGCGGGAAACTGCGTCAGGCAGTAAAGGTAGCCCAGCACAAACACGCCGAGGGTGATCATCAGCGGTAAATTACGTTTTATCATGACCACGCACTCCTTTTATCAGGCTGATAAAGCGTTGTGACTGCACGACCAGCACACACAACACCACCACGGCTTTGACCACCTGATTCAGTTCCGGCTGGAAGCCCGACAACAAAATCCCGGTGTTCATGCCCTGAATAATCAATGCGCCTACCACCGACAGCAGCAGGTTAAAGCGCCCGCCCATCAGCGAACCGCCGCCGATAACCACCGCCAGGATGGCATCCAGCTCCAGCCACAATCCGGCGTTATTGGCATCTGCCCCGCGGATATCCGCCGTGACGATAATGCCAGCGATAGCCGCGCACAGGCCGCTCAGCACATAGGTGAGCATCACGATAATGCGGGTGTTCACCCCGGCGTTTTTTGCCGCACGAATGTTGATACCCACCGCTTCGATAAACATACCCAGCGCCGTTTTCCGCGTCAGCAGCCAGAACACTACCAGCGTGAGCAGTGCAATAATTACCGGCGTGGGGAACAGTAAGAGCGAGCCGCTGCCAAACCATGACAGTTCGGGCGAGTTAAAGGTGACGATCTGCCCGGAGGTGATAAGCTGCGCCACTCCACGCCCGGCCACCATCAGGATAAGCGTGGCGACAAACGGTTGGATCTTGAGGATGGCCACCAGAATCCCATTCCACAGCCCAGCCAGAATGCCGGAGCCTAAGGCGGCAAGCAGCACCACCGGAAGACTGTGCCCGGCCACCGTCATCGCCGCGGTAGTGGCGCCAGCAATAGCCATGACGGCCCCCACGGAAAGGTCGATGCCGCCGGTGGCAATCACCAGCGTCATACCAATCGCCAACAGTGCAACGGGAGCGGCGCGGTTGAGAATATCAATCGGGCTACCAAACAGACGACCATCCTGCAAAATCACCTGGTAGAAGTGCGGGGCGACCAGGCTATCCACCAGCAACACAAGCAGTAACGCCACCAGCTGTGGCATCCCCTTTGGCCAACGGAACCGCCGTTTAGGCGGATTGGATTGAGGGAGAGATTGAGGCATCACCATAGTCTCCTTAGGCCGCAATGGCGTTCATGATTGCCGGTACGGACAGTTCAGCCAGTGGGATCTCGGCCACCTGTTTGCGATCGCGCATAATAATGACCCGATCGGCATAGCCCACTAACTCTTCCAGTTCGGATGAAATGACCAGCAGCGCCAGACCATCCGCGCACAGCGTTTCGATCAGGCGGATGATCTCCGCATGCGCGCCAACGTCGATCCCACGCGTGGGTTCATCGAGGATCAGGAACTGCGGTTTGGTCAGTAACCAGCGCGAGAGCAGTACTTTTTGCTGATTGCCGCCGGAGAGAAACTCGATCGGCTGTTCAGCATTGGGGGTGCGAATTCCGAGCTGGCGGATAAACCGCTCGGCAATCTCGTTTTGTTCTTTCCGCGGGATAGGCCGCAGCCAGCCACGCTGCGCCTGCAACGCCAGAATAATGTTTTCCCGCACCGAGGCGGCGGCAATAATGCCATCCGTTTTGCGATCCTCCGGGCAAAAACCGATCCCCATACACGAAGCCTGATGCGGCGATCGCAAGGTCTGCGGTTTGCCTTTGATCAGCGCACTTCCGCTGTCGGCGGGTTTAATACCGAAGATCACCTCCGCCGTTTCCGTTCGCCCGGATCCCAGAAGTCCGGCGAGACCAACGATCTCACCGGGACGCACCTGTAGATCAAACGGCGCGATGGTGCCTTTTTTGCCAAAGCCGCTGAATGCCGCCACCGGTTTATCGCTCAGCAAGGTGCGGCCCGCACGCTGTAGCGCATGGGTATCCAGTTCGCGGCCCAGCATCATTTTGACCAGTTCGATCTGAGGCAGCTCGCGGGTTTCACGGCAGCCAACGAAGCCGCCGTTACGCAGGACGGTAATGCGATCGCTGACCTGATAAACCTGATCGAGAAAGTGGGTGACGAAGATCAGACTGACGCCGCGATCGCGCAGATGTCGCATCAGACCAAACAGCATTTCAACTTCCTGGGTATCAAGACTGGCAGTCGGCTCATCGAGGATCAGCACTTTCGCGGAGAGATCGATCGCCCGACAGATGGCGACGATCTGTTGCATCGCCACGGAAAAGCGGTTCAGCGGCTCGCGTACGTCGAGGGAAAAACCGTATGACGCCATCAGCTCCGTCGCGCGTTTTTCCATTTGCTTGCGCTGAAGCAGGCCAAAACGCCGCGGTTCACGGCCAATAAATAAGTTATCGGCAACCGACATATTGGGCAGCAGGTTCACTTCCTGGTACACGGTGCCAATCCCCAGTTGCTGGGCATGGGCGGTGTTTTTGGGGGAGATCGGTTGGCCTTCGAGCCAGATAGTGCCGCGATCGGCATGGTAAACGCCGGTCAGCGCTTTGATCAGCGTCGATTTGCCGGCTCCGTTTTCTCCCAGCAGCGCCATAATCTCGCCACGACGCAAGCTGAAATCCACGTTATCCAACGCTTTGACGCCGGGAAAGAATTTGCTTAATCCTTCGGTGCGGAGGATTTCCTGATGTTGGTCGGTGGTCATGGCATTCCTCCGGTACGAGGTCACGGCGTTTCGTAGGCCTGATAAGCGCAGCGCCATCAGGCAACAAATGCCGGATGGCGGCGTAACGCCTTATCCGGCCTACGGAAGACCGACAGCAAAACTAGTAGCCCATGTTTTTCTTTTTCTCTAACTCTTCTTTCGCCGTATCCGGCAGATAGAGGATCGACTTGGTAATGGTCAGCTTCTCAGGCATCGTGCCGTCTTTTTTGAATTTCTCCAGCGCGTCGAATGCCGGGCCAGCCATATTTGGCGTCAGCTCGACGCTGGCGTTGGCTTCACCGTCAATCATCGCTTTGTAGATATCCGGTACGCCATCGATAGAACCGGTGAGAATATCTTTGCCAGGTTTCAGGCCCGCTTCTTTGATCGCCTGGATAGCACCGATCACCATGTCATCGTTGTGGGCGTAAACCATGCAGATGTTCTTGCCGTTGTTTTCCGCTTTGATAAAGCTCTCCATCACTTCTTTCCCTTTACTGCGGGTGAAGTCACCGGACTGAGAGCGGATAATTTTTATGTTTGGCGCACTGGCGATGGCTTCAGCAAAGCCTTTTTTACGATCGATCGCCACGCTGGCCCCGACGGTCCCTTGCAGCTCAACGACGTTACACGGCTTGCCGTCCACTTGTTTAATCAGCCAGTCGCCGATCAATTTGCCTTCCAGCACGTTGTCAGCGGTGACGGTGGTCATATAGAGAGATTTGTCTTTTACATCGATGGAACGATCGAGCAAAAAGACCGGAATGTCGGCATCTTTAGCTTCTTTTAAAACCGGTTCCCAACCCGTTGCCACGACCGGCGCAATAAAGATAGCGTCGACGCCCTGCGCAACAAAGGAGCGGACTGCTTTAATCTGGTTTTCCTGCTTTTGTTGGCCATCAGCGATTTTCAGCGTAATTCCCCGCTTTTCGGCCTCGCTTTTCGCGACGTTGGTTTCTGCGGCGCGCCAGCCGGATTCAGAGCCAACCTGCGAAAATCCTACGGTTAAAGGGGCTGCCATTGCCATAGACGACATGGCTGCCGAAACTGCTGTGACTAAAAGTAAGCGCTTCCACATAAGTGCGTCCTCGTAGGGTGATTATTGTTGGTTAATTAACCGTTGCGAAAAAACTATAGACAATTGAGCATGTAACGGATTGCGTTACATCACACTTCAAAAAAGTAAATAAAACGTTAATCACAACTTTGTAATCGCTTTCATCTCGCTATGAAAAATGCGGCTGAAGATATGGATTTTTCTGTCACGAGAGAGCGGTAAAAAGAAGAAAATGCACGCAGAGAAAGCGAAAACAAGCGGAGACATTCCGCGCGAGTTGGCTATAATACCCGCCACTTGTTTGCCATAGCTTATTTAAAGGAAACAGACATGAGCTTACTCAACGTCCCTGCCGGTAAAGACCTGCCGGAAGATATCTACGTTGTTATCGAGATCCCTGCCAACGCAGATCCGATCAAATACGAAGTTGACAAAGAGAGCGGCGCCCTGTTCGTTGACCGCTTCATGTCCACCGCGATGTTCTATCCGTGCAACTACGGTTACATCAACCACACCCTGTCTCTGGACGGTGACCCGGTAGACGTTCTGGTCCCGACTCCGTACCCGCTGGAGCCAGGTTCAGTGATCCGCTGCCGTCCGGTTGGCGTACTGAAAATGACTGACGAATCCGGTGAAGATGCGAAACTGGTTGCAGTACCGCACACCAAGCTGAGCAAAGAATACGATCACATCAAAGACGTGAACGACCTGCCGGAACTGCTGAAAGCGCAGATCACCCACTTCTTCGAGCACTACAAAGACCTCGAAGCTGGCAAATGGGTAAAAGTTGACGGTTGGGACAACGCTGAAGCTGCTAAAGCTGAAATCGTTGCTTCCTTCGAGCGCGCGAAGAAGTAAGTTCGCGTTTGCGTAAAGCCCTGAACGCCAGCCCCTGGTTAGTAAGGGTTTTTTAATTTCTACTTTCTTTCCCCCTCCCTTTTGCTGTTTTCTTTTTGACCTACCAGATTGGGTAGTCACATTTCATTTATCTTAATTGCGAATGAGATTAGATCTCATTATCATTCTCAGCATGTAAATAAATGTGAATAAAAGTCAATGAACCTCCACAATGTGAAGTCCCTGAAACGCTATTCCTGCGTGGCTCTCGCTACAGCACTGTTATTTACCAGCCTGTCCAGCGTGGCGCAGACGCTACCTGAGAAAGATTTTCTGACCCACGACGTTGGCAACGGCGTGTATGAACTGGCGGTTGATAGCCAGCAGAATGCGCTTTTTGCAGCCTCGTCGCCGTCGTTTGAAAAAGATAAAACCAGCGGGCTTATCTATAAACTCGATCTGGAGAAGCTCACCACGACTGAAGTTATCGAAACCAGCCGTCGTGCCTTTGCCACTGCCCTGGATGAAGATAACCAAGTGCTGTATGTCGGCAACACGCTGGAGGGTTCGGTCACGCTTATCGATACCCGCAGCGGGAAAGAGCTGGCGATACTGCAACTGAGCGAAGCCAAAAACCCGAAAGAAATTGTCCATACCCGCGAAATGGTGCTCGATAAACAGCATCACCGCCTGTACGTTTCCGGCGTGGCTGAAAAAGGCATTGTCTGGGTGGTGGATACGCAAAAGCGCGAGAAAATCGCCACCCTTGAAAACATGGGCCAGTATCCAACCGGCATGGCCGTAGATGCCAATAAGAACCGCCTGTATGTCGTAAATGGCCGCAACGAACTTATTACGCTGGATACCACCAACCATCAAATTATTAGCCGCTTTAGCATTGAGCCAGGCAAAAAACATTTTTTCCTGAATATTGCTTTGGATGCAAAAAATAATCGCGCATTCCTGACCGATCCTGATTTAGCGGATGTACTGGTTGTTGATATTAATACCGGTAAGGTTATTGCCCCCATTAAGGTTATCAACTCGCTGGCGGTGATATATAACGAAAAACGCCAGGAAGTTTATATCACCCATCGAAATGCAAAACGCATCAGCATTGTGGACAGCAAGACTTATCAGGTAAAACAAAGCATTGAAACCAATGCGTTACCTAATAGCCTGGCGCTCTCAGCTGATGCTAACACCCTGTATGTCAGCGTCAAACAGCCGGAAAAAACGGCAGGAGTGAAGCCCGACTACGTGCTAAAAATCGACCTCTCCAAATATTAATAATTAAAAACGCTTCTTACACCTTGCAGCTTTTCTGGGCTGCAAGGTGATGCTTTTATTTTTTACTTTTCAGGTGTCTATATTATGAAAACGCGTCAACTTATTACGCTGACAGGGATCGTTGCATTCTCAGGCGGTGTTATTTTCCCCACTCAGGCAAAAGAACTCACCGAAACCTCACGCAATAGCGAAGATGAAATGGTGATCACCGCATCCGGGTTCTCGCAGCAAAAGCGCGAAGCGCCGGCCACCATTTCCGTTATCGATCGTAAAACACTGGATATTCAGCCGGACCGTAGCATTGGTGAAGCGATTAAAAACCTTCCTGGCGTCTCGGTCACCAACAGCAGCGGCATGAACGCTGGCAGCATTATGATCCGCGGCATGGACCCGTCCTATACCGCTTTTATGGTCAACAGCGTCAAACAAAATACCGGTGAATCTCGCCCTTACGGACATGACATCGGTACTGAAGCCAACTTCTTACCGCCAATGGAGGCCATTGAGCGTATCGAAGTTATCCGCGGGCCCATGTCCTCGCTGTACGGCTCAGATGCCATCGGCGGTGTGGTCAACGTGATTACCAAAAAACCGTATGGCGCAAAAGAGTGGACAACGGCAATTGCCACCAATACCTGGCTTCAGGAGCACCAGTATTTGGGTAATACCAGCCAGATGAATCTGTTTACCATGGGGCCGATTGTGCCCGATGTTCTCGGCCTTAGCGTAGCGGCCGACTGGCTCGACCGTCGCGATGACGATCGCAATAACTATTTCGGCAAACACAACCGTAAATCCGTTGATATGACGCTGGGCCTGGCCGCCAGCGAAAATAACCTGTTCGACCTCAATGCGGTCACCGGTGAGCAGGAGAAAAACCGTACCCAAAAGCGCGGTGCGCCGTGGTCATGGCTGTTCGATCGTAACGCCGCCACCCTAACGCATACCGGCTGGTATGCCGACGACACCATCGCAACGACCAACTACATAAACTATGAAAAAGGCCGTTCGAAGTACGTTTATGACAGCCAGTCGCCGCAGTATGTGCAGATGGAGAACTATGTCGCCAATTCGCAAACCACCTTCACCCTCGACAACCATAAACTGACCGTTGGGGCGAATTTCACCCGCGAAGAGCTGAATGACCGCTTTGATGTGGCCAACAAAACGCTGCCCGGATCTAAGCCAGTGACCAAAATCAGCCGTAACGGTTGGGCATTGTTTGCTGAAGACGGCTGGAGCATTGACGACTTCATCCTGACCACATCAGCGCGTATGGACCAAGATGATAACTTTGGCACACATATTACGCCGAAAATGTACGGTAACTGGGCCTTCAGCAATGACTGGGCGCTGAAGGGCGGCGTTTCCGCAGGTTATAAAAAACCTGAGCTGCGTGCGACATCCAGCGACTTTGTCACCCCATACGGCTCAACTGTACCTTATCCCTTCCTGACCGTCGGTAACGACGATCTGAAACCAGAACAAAGCGTTAACTCTGAGCTGGGCCTCTACTGGACGGGGAATGCGCTGTCACTGGATAGCACCGTCTTCTACACGCAGTTCAAAGACAAAATTGCCGAACAAACCATTTGCGAAACCACATCGACGAATCAGTGCTCCGTGAATGGCTACAAGGCGGACTCCGTCAGTAAATACTTCAACGTCAGCAAGGCGGATGTGTACGGTATAGAGCTTAATGCCGACTGGCAGATTAGCGCAGATGTGAAAGCCAATGCTAACTACACCTGGAACCACAGCGAGCAGAAAAGCGGCGTAAACAAAGGCTACGCGCTCAACGATTATCCGCGCCATATGGCGAACCTGTCGCTGAACTGGGCGGCAACGCAGAGTCTGGACGTATGGAGTACGGTGAATTACCGCAGCAGTAACCGCAACAGCGGCAATAACTATAAGTACGATGGCTACACGATGGTCGACGTAGGCGTACGTTATAAGCTCAATAAGCACACGCAGTTGATGGCAGGGATCTACAACGTGCTGGATGAGGATCCGAAACTGACGACTGCATGGAATGAATCCGCGCAGGTGGAAGGCCGCCGCTATAACCTCGGCGCGCGCGTGGAGTTTTAAATCCTGAATAAAACAACGCCACCCAAGGGTGGCGTTGTTTATTCTGGTAGGCGATATATCAGTACTGGTCTCTGTCTAACCAGTTACCGCTTTCAATCAGCGTTAAGCCATCAACCGGACGTTGGTACACGTACATCCATGCACTTCCGTACGGCGTTTGAATTAACTGGCGTGCGTATTCACCGCCGCGGGTACGCAGAGCGTCAAGCTCTGCCAGCGTGGCGTTATCAATACGATAAACTTCCCCGTGTACTGTCCCATTTCCCGGAACGGCGCCTGGATAGTGGCCCAGGCTGTACAACTGGTAGTTGTCGATACTGAAATTTCCCAGCAACAGGGCATTGGTCATCCAGTGGCTGTTGCCTTGTTTGGTTCGTAAACTGCCGTAGACAAATATTCGCATTGCTAAAACTCGAACTGATAGAGCAAATCAAGTGCCTGATCTACGCCAGACACTGCTTCCAGATATAGCTTAGGCATCAGACGATAACGTAGCGTGAGTGTCGCTAAGGAGTCAAATATACCCACACCATATTTCACCTGCAGACCTGGCAGTACGTATCCGCTGACAACCACCTGAGATGAGTCGCCCACCCCTTGCGTGTCCAGTGCCAGATTGCTTACGCCAAATGTCTCCCCGATTTTACCCACAACCTGACCACTTTGTGCAACCCCCAGACCAATAAGCATTGAAGTCATCGCTGCGCTATCGCTCTGTTCGCTATCCAGCCCTTGTCCGCGTAGCAGGTAGGAAAGCGCCATTTGCTGCGACATTGCCGGGTCGGAGAAGATCTCCGCCTTCGGTTCATCGGCGGTACCGGTGACGCGAACGCCAGCGATCACGTCGTCTTCGGTAGCATCTGGGTTACGAATCGCTTCGATGTTGAGCAATGGCTGATCCGGCGGACCGGAGAACAACAGCTCGCCCTTACGCACAATCAGATCCTGACCATAGGCGTGGAAGCGACCGCTCGGAATATTAATTTGCCCGTTAAGCCCCAGCCCCTGCTTATCCTGCACCACTTTCAGATCGCCCGTCAGGCGCGCTTTCAGACCAAAGGCGTCAAGACGCACGTTATTACCAACGTGGATGTTCAGGTTGCTGTTGATCGGAATACCGGCGGTCTGTGGTTTCTCCGGCTGCAGATTATTGTTAAGCATGACCATATCGCTGGAAACCCCAACCGCGCTTTCCGGCAGGTCATGTACCACGATACGTGCCCACGGCACATCCACGTTGCCATCGAGGGTGAACAGGCTTGGCGTGGCTTCAAAGACCACGTCCGGCGATACGTCCAGGCGGACCATCGGCGGTACGGTAATACGCACCCTGCTGCCTTTAGCCGCGACGCGCGCCCGCCAGCTGTCTATCTGACTCCAGTCGGCATCGCCGCTCAGATTGATTTCTCCCTGCTGCGTGCGCACCACGCCCGCCAGCGTGGAGCGTGTTCCGGTAAAGTTAACGGCTAACTGGCTTGGCTGCATGTCAAACGGCATAAAGTTACCGTCGATATCCAGACCGCTCAGTTGCAGCTGTCCGAGCAGTTGCGGGCTTTGCACATCGCCGCCCAGCCGCAGGTTGGCGTTGATCATCCCTGCCGCTTTTTCACCGCGCGAGAAGATGGGGTTCACCATCGCCAGATTGAAGTTGCGGATATTGACGTTACCGCCCAGGCTGCGACGTCCTTGCGGGTCCGTTACCTGCACCTGTCCGTCAAACTGCCCGTTATTGGTCAGACGAATCAGCCAGCCCAACTCGGCACGGTTATTGTGCAGGTCGGCGGTCAGATTCAGCGTTTCAAACGCCACGGGGAGCGGGGCATCATTCACGCTTTGCGTGACCTTCACGTTACGTCCGCTCAGAGTGACCTGCCCCTGTGGCAGCCCCTCTTTGGTGGTGTCCCAACTCACATCGGCTTTACCGGTGAACACGCCGCTGGCCTGGGTTGTCTCCGGCATAAACGGTTTTAGCATCGCCAGGTCGAAGCGGTTTAGATTCACCACCGCGCGCCCTTCCGCGCCCGCATCAATCGTCTGTGGTACGCACAGCTCCGCATTCGGGTTGTTCCAGCAGTGCGGCCCGATACTAATTTTCTGTTCCTGATTACGGTAATCCAGCGCGATAGCCCGGTTGAGCGACCACGGACCGACCGGCGTCTGGAAGCGGGTATTGCTTAACTCTCCTTTCCAGCGCTGTTCTTTGCGATCAAAGCTCCCGGCAAGATCCAGTTGCCCGGAAACCGGTTCCCCCTGAATGCGCAACTGCAGCTCGTGCTGCTTTTCACTGCCTTTGGCGTTGAGCGTCACCAGGCCAATATTCACGTCAGGTTGTACAATCCGCTCTACGCGAACATTAAGATTACCGGCGATTTGCTCGGCCGATTTAACATCCCCTTCAACACGTACCTGAGCAACGGAAAGTTCCTGCCAGCGCAGACCACGGGCGGTAATATCCGCCAGCAGCTGTGGTGCTTCAACCGTACCGCGAACTTTTACCAGCCCTTTCGCCGTCCCGCCTAATCCCGGTAGCGCGTTATCCAGGCTTGGGGCATCAATCGTCGCGTCGAGATTGAGGTCTTTGACCCCCAGTTCCCCTTTCACGTCCGCACTGTTACGTCCCAGTTCCAGATGCAGGCCCGGGATCGTCCACTGCAGGTAGCTATTCCCCTTCAGCGAACCGTTCACATTGACCTTGTTCTGCTTCACGTTGCCGGTCAGCTTCAGCTCAGGAACTTCCATCTGCCAGCTTCCGCCGTACAGGCTGCCGCGCGTTTTCACCAGGCCATTCAGTTTTGACGGCCAGTCCGGGATCGCTTTTGCGGTGTTGATCCCATCCAGCGTGAGCTCCCCGCGCCAGCTGATCGCCTGCTGCCAGTCCACCAGCGCTTTCAGCTCGGTTTTGCCTTCCAGCGCCGCAACGCTGAGTTTGTCGAGATTGATCTGCTGCTCGTTGCCTTTGGCGTCCAGCGTGATGGTAGCCGGTGGAATATCCTGGCCTTTCACGGCGGTACGCATCGACAGCGTATAGGCGGTCATCTTACCGGTCAGTTTGAGTTTGATGTCATCGGCCTGGAACTGTTTCTCACCGGTAAACGGCCAGTAAACCTGCTTACTCACCACCTCAATGTTGAGCGGCAATCCGGCTTCCGCCAGACGCGTCTGCGCACGCAGGTCCATATCCACCGGACCAGACAGATTGACGCCAACTTCCAGCTGTTCGCGCAGCGCACCGCCGACCTTCAGCTTCACCTTTTCGCCTTTTAACGGGTCGATGTTTAGCGTGCTGTTTAACGTAATATCAACCGGCCACGTGTCGGTCAGTTGCGCCGTGCCGCTGGCTTTTACCGTTCCCTGATTCGAGTCGATATCCAGCGCGTCGAGCTTCATATTGCCGTCAATGCTGCTCACTTTCAGCAGCATGCTATGTACCGTTAAATCCGTATCCCCGGTCACACGCAGTTGCTCGCCGCGAAACTCTTCAATATTGAGATTGAGCGGCAGATGGACATCGGTCATTTCCGGCAGCACCGGCTTTGAGAACAGATCTTTTAGCGTTTCGCCGAGCGGCTTTTCATCCGGCTGCGGGTTTTGAATCTTCGGTTCGACAACCTCTTCCTGTGCCACTTCCGCCACTTTAGGCAGGGCAATCAGTAGCCCCTGTAATGACGTTGGCTTCAGAGTTAGCGTTTTTTCCTGCCAGTTCAGGCCGGAGGTAAAATCCAGCACCGACACCGTGGTGTCATCGATTTTGATATTGATGTTGTTCAGCGCCACGCGCGAAAGCGTGATGGGGTAAGGCGTGGAAAGATTAAGCGGTCCGCTCTCTTCTTCCTCAACCGGCGCGGATGGCGGCATCTTTTTGCTGTCGATCGCCACGTTGATGTTTTTCAGCGCCAGATCGTTGACGCACAGGCTGCTGTCCCACAGACAGTTAAGCCCCACGGCCAGATGTACTTCGCCGGCATTCACCGCCACGCCAGGCTGGTCATAACGAATATTTTTCAGTGATAAATCCCGCCAGCCGCCGGTGACCTGACCAATCTCCAGCCCCGGAACCCAACGATTAGCTGCTTTGAAGATTAGATGCAGGCCCGAGGTGGTACCGACAAGGAACGCCACCGTGCCTAACAACAGCAGGATAAAAATCAGCACGCCGAGGCTTATCTTCTTCCATAAACTCATAATTCAGGCCCCAGACCGATGTAAAACTGTAAACCATGTTCATCTTTGTCGCCGACCGGGACGGCAAAGTCGAGCTTGATAGGTCCAACCGGTGATTGCCAGCGTACGCCGACCCCGGCACCGGTTTTGAAATCGCTTCGGCGAATATCGCTGACCGCTTCACCGCTATCGACAAACATCGCGCCCCACCATTTACCGGTCACGTTGTACTGGTATTCCAGCGAGCCAGTTGCCAGCTTGGAGGCCCCTTTCAGCTTGCCGTCGCTACCTTCCGGCGAAATAGATTTGTATTTATAGCCGCGAATACTGCGATCGCCCCCGGCGAAGAAACGCAGGTCCGGCGGTACTTTGTCGAAGTCTCCGGTTTCAATCCAGCCGAGATTGCCACGCATCACAAAGCGATGGCGATCGTACAACGTACGGATCCAGACGTTTTGCGCCTGGAAAACGGAGAAATCAACGTCTGAACCCCAGGCAGTATTGGAGTAATCAATGGAATAACGCTGAGAGTCGCCCCAGACAGGCATCAGGCCGCCGCGTGAACGCGTCCGGCTGATCATCACGCCCGGATAGAGCAGCATAGTGGTGTTGGTGACGTTACCCTGGGTAAAGTGGTCGAGGCTCCAGCGCAGGTTAATCGCGCGCTGCCAGCCGCTGGAGAGGTCCCAGTAGCGAGAAACCGCAAGCGTCGTGGAGTCCTGTTCGGTGTCGTTTAAATCGGTACGCTTAAAGCCGCCCTGTACCAGGTAATACTGTTCCAGCGGGTTCTTTAACAGCGGCATTTTATAGCTGAAATCAAGCACCTGCTCTGGCGCCGAGATACTGGCGCTGGTCGTCAGGCTATGGCCGTAGGAGTTCATCCACGGCTTTTTCCACGAGGTCTTCACCCGTGGCCCGACGTCAGTTGAATAACCGACCCCGGTTTCGATGGTGTTTTCGGTTCGCGGTGAGACCACACCTTTCAGCGGCAGCACCTTGGTTTTGCGGGCTTTATCAAACTCCGGCGCGACGACCACGGAATTAAACCATCCGGTCGCCGACAGACGACGGTTCAGTTCGCCCAGATCTTTCGACTCGTACTCTTCACCTTCTTTAAAGGGCACCAGATTTTGCAGATACTCATCGCGAATTTGCGAGCCTTCAAAGGTGACATGCCCAAAGCGATAGCGTTCGCCGCTGTTGTAATCGATATCCCAGAACGCCTGGCGACGCTCAAGCGCTATCCCGAGCTGGCTTTTATTAAATTCACTGTCGAAATAACCTTTACGCAACGCCACGCTGGTGAGTGACTTTTTGAAGTTGTCATAGTCCCCTTGATTCAGCACGGTGCCGATTGCCGGGCGCGTTTTCAGCAGCTCCAGATAATCTTTATCCGTACGCGCGCCACCGCGCAAAATCACCTCGGTGCCACCAATCAGCACCGGCTCGCCGGGGGTCACTTTGGCAATCAGCACCTGGCGGCCTTTCGCCGGCGGTGGACGCAGTTCAAAATCAATGGTCGGCTCAAAGTAGCCCAGCGCTTTTAGCCCTTCGCGGATGGCATCATCAACGCGCGCACGAAAGCGTCGGTCTGGAGTGACTTCATCACTTTGAATCGTGGACAGCTGTGCACGGACGTTTTTCTCCAGCGGTCCTGATAATCCTTCGACCTGTAAGCGAACATTCGCGGCGGCGGCGGAGCCACTTAAGCACAGTAATCCCACCCAACATAACTGACGGATATGTGGCACATTTTCTCCTGAATATCCTTTTTTCCCACCCCTGGAAAAAAATACTATGCCGTTCCTCGGCTTAACAAAAAATCAACAATAAGAGTTGAAAAACAGACGACAACCCAAATATTTCTTATGTTTAACTCTAGACGTATTCACGCCGTTTATTGTGGGCAAAGACGCGTCTCGTTACAACCTTAACCCAAATGACTGATTTCGGGAGAACGGCCATGAGTTTATTTGATAGAAAGCATCTTGTTACTCAAGCAGATGCGCTACCTGGACGCAACACCCCGATGCCAGTGGCAACGCTGCATGCGGTTAACCAACATTCGATGACCAACGTGCCCGACGGTATGGAGATAGCTTATTTCGCCATGGGATGTTTCTGGGGCGTTGAGCGTTTATTTTGGTCATTGCCGGGAGTCTACAGCACGGCGGCCGGATACACCGGCGGCTACACCCCAAACCCAACCTATCGGGAAGTGTGTTCTGGCGATACCGGGCATGCCGAAGCGGTACGCATCGTCTATGACCCGCATGTTATCAGCTACGATCAACTGCTGCAGGTGTTCTGGGAAAATCACGATCCGGCGCAGGGCATGCGTCAGGGGAACGACCAGGGTACGCAGTATCGCTCCGCCATTTACCCGTTAACGCCGGAACAAACCGCCGCCGCACAGGCCAGCCTTGAGCGTTTTCAGGCAGCAATGACCGCCGCAGGCGACGAGCGCACCATTACCACGGAAATCACTACGGCAACGCCGTTCTATTATGCCGAGGACGATCACCAGCAGTATCTGCACAAAAATCCTTACGGATATTGTGGCATTGGCGGCATTGGTGTTTGCCTGCCGCCACAAGGATAATTTCCCCCTCTGGCGACTTTACAGTGCCTTACGCTATACTAGCTTCTGAATTTACCGGCTCACTTCCACGAGCCGGTTTTCAATGTGTATTTCACACGGATTTATCAACTTCTCCCTTCCGAGGATCTGACCTGAACGGTCGGATAAGATATGTTAAACAGTATTTTAGTCATTCTCTGCCTGATCGCCGTGAGTGCGTTTTTCTCGATATCTGAGATCTCGCTTGCTGCATCGCGCAAAATAAAACTTAAACTGCTTGCCGATGACGGCAACGTAAACGCACAACGTGTTTTGAAGATGCAGGAAAACCCCGGCATGTTTTTTACCGTCGTGCAAATTGGCCTTAACGCGGTCGCCATTCTCGGTGGTATCGTCGGTGATGCGGCATTCTCCCCGGCGTTTTACAGCCTTTTCTCGAAGTACTTCGCTCCAGAGCTGTCCGAACAGTTAAGCTTCATTCTGTCATTCTCGCTGGTTACTGGCCTGTTCATCCTGTTCGCGGATTTAACCCCGAAACGCATCGGTATGATTGCGCCAGAAGCTGTGGCTTTGCGTATCATCAACCCGATGCGCTTCTGTCTGCTGGTCTTCCGCCCGCTGGTGTGGTTCTTTAACGGTCTGGCAAACAACATTTTCCGTCTGTTCAAGATCCCAATGGTGCGTAAAGACGACATCACCTCGGACGACATTTACGCCGTGGTCGAAGCCGGTGCGCTGGCGGGTGTTCTGCGCAAGCAGGAACATGAGCTGATTGAAAATGTGTTCGAACTGGAATCCCGTACCGTCCCGTCTTCAATGACCTCGCGCGAGAATATTATCTGGTTCGATCTCCATGAAGATGAGCAAAGCCTGAAGAACAAGGTGGCGGAACATCCACACTCCAAATTCCTGGTGTGTAACGAAGATATCGACCACATCATTGGTTATGTTGATTCAAAGGATCTCCTCAACCGCGTACTGGCGAACCAAAGCATGGCGCTGAACAGCGGCGTACAGATCCGCAATACGCTGATCGTCCCAGACACGCTAACGCTCTCTGAAGCGCTGGAAAGCTTCAAGACCGCAGGCGAAGACTTCGCCGTCATCATGAACGAGTACGCGCTGGTGGTGGGAATTATCACGCTCAACGACGTTATGACGACGCTGATGGGCGATCTGGTAGGCCAGGGTCTGGAAGAGCAGATCGTGGCGCGCGATGAAAACTCATGGTTAGTCGACGGCGGTACGCCGATTGATGACGTGATGCGCGTGCTGGATATCGACGAGTTCCCGCAGTCCGGCAACTATGAAACCATTGGTGGTTTTATGATGTTCATGCTGCGTAAAATTCCAAAACGCACCGACTCGGTGAAGTATTCAGGCTACAAATTTGAAGTGGTGGATATCGATAACTACAAGATCGATCAGCTGCTGGTGACGCGTCTGGACAGTAAACCTACCGTTCTGGTACCAAAACTGCCAGATGCAAAAGAAGAGGCAAAGGCATCTTAACGCCTTACAGAAACATCAACGGCTCCCATCAGGAGCCGTTTTTTTAACTACTGCATAGCACTTTGATCAAGCCATCTCAGTTTGCAGACGCAAGACCTGACGGTTAACTTCGGACATCACGGAAAAATGCAGCTTGTCCTTCACTTTTGGGATAAGAATCTTACCCTTATCAAATTCAAAAGCGCCTACATCCTTGATATATAACCGTCCACGAAACAGGATCTTCACGTACTTCGCCACCTGCAGCGGGTTGTATCGTTGGAAAATTTTCATTGTTGTCTCCTGCTGAGCATTACGCCTTTGCGGTACCACAATCGGTCCGACAATCCTCAGGCGCAAATTTTAATGCCCTATGACTATAGACTATCTCGTTAATGTTTCCAGCGTGTATAAGTTTATTTACCTTCAAGTTACAATTATTCAGAATTATCTTTTCAACGCTTCGCTGTCTTCAGTATAAGCCTTCATTTTTCGCAGGATTTGTGCGCCCGTCCGCAAACTGGCATCGCGCTTGCGGGAAAAAGCATCAATCGCACATATGATTAAATTCCAGACCCAAGTGGTCGGATCACCTGCAAAATAAAAGAAAGAAGGAAAACCTATGACCTTACGAAAACTGCTGGCGCTGTCATGCCTACTGCTGCCGATGATTGCCTCCGCACATAAGTTTGAGACTGACCAACGCGTACCTCCGGTGGGGATCGCCGATCGCGGCGAACTGATTCTCGATAACGATAAGTTTAGCTACAAAAGCTGGAATAGCGCGCAGTTGCCAGGCAAAGTGCGAATTGTGCAACACATTGCCGGACGCACCTCCGCCAAAGAGAAAAATGCGACGCTGATCGAGGCAATCAAAGCCGCCAACCTGCCGCACGACAAATACCAGACCACCACTATCGTCAACACGGATGACGCCATTCCCGGCTCAGGTATGTTTGTGCGCAGCAGTCTGGAAAGCAATAAGAAGCTCTACCCGTGGTCGCAATTCATTGTCGACAGCAATGGCATTGCGCGTAAAGCCTGGCAACTGGATGAAGAGAGCTCCGCTATTGTCGTACTCGACAAGGACGGACGCGTGCAGTGGGCAAAAGATGGCGCATTAACGCAGGAAGAGGTGCAGCAGGTGATTGCCCTGCTGCATAAATTACTCAGTAAATAGAGACGCGGAAGCCGGGGTTGAGGAACGATTCACGTGGGGTGTAATCCAGAGTTTTCCCCTGCCAGTCGTGAACGTGCGCTCCGGCTGCGGCGGCAACGGCATGGCCCGCGGCGGTATCCCATACGTTGGTTGGCCCAAAACGCGGATACAGCTGCGCGTGCCCTTCCGCCACCAGGCAGAACTTCAGCGATGAGCCAATCGACGTGGTCTGGTGCTCGCCCAACTGTTGCAGATACTCTTTTAACTCATTGTCGGCATGCGAGCGGCTAATCACCACCAGCGGCGGACGCGCGTCACGAACCTGAATTTGTTTGCGTACGCCGCACTCTTCTTTCCACGCTTTACCTTCTGCTGCGCTGTACATCACTTTCATTACCGGCGCGTAAACCACGCCCAGAACCGGCTTTCCTTTCTCGATCAGCGCAATATTGACGGTAAATTCACCGTTACGCTTAATGAACTCTTTGGTCCCGTCCAGCGGGTCCACCAGCCAGTAGCGCTGCCAGTGCTGGCGAACATCCCAGCCAGGAGGAGCTTCTTCAGACAGAACCGGAATATCTGGCGTCAGCGCCAGTAATCCTTCGAGGATCACCGTATGCGCGGCGATATCCGCCGCCGTGACCGGAGAATCATCCTGCTTGCTGGTAATCTCCATCGGTTTGATTCCATCGTAGACCTGCATAATGGCATCGCCCGCGTTCCGTGCAAGCTGGCATACATGTTCTAGCATTCTCCACCTCGTTTATATCAGTGGTGTTAACTCGTTGTTTTACTTATACCCGATCGTCAGGGGATCCGCCAACTGTGATAGCGTCTGCGGTTTTAAACGCTATATTCATGTCATGATTCACAGTTCTGTAAGCAAGAAGATTTATATACATTTTCTTTTGTGGCTTAGATCTTAAAAGGATGCCCCTGATGATTAAGTTTAGTGCAACGCTTCTGGCAACGCTGATTGCAGCCAGCGTCAATGCCGCGACCGTCGATCTGCGTATAATGGAAACCACTGATTTACATAGTAATATGATGGATTTCGATTATTACAAAGATACACCAACAGAAAAATTCGGTCTGGTACGTACGGCAAGTCTGATCAACGCTGCGCGAGGTGAAGTCAAAAACAGCGTGCTGGTTGATAATGGCGATCTGATTCAGGGCAGCCCGCTCGGGGATTACATGGCGGCTAAAGGGCTGAAAGCGGGCGAAACTCACCCGGTATATAAAGCGCTGAATACCCTGGATTACGCGGTGGGTAACCTCGGCAACCATGAATTCAACTACGGTCTGGAGTATCTGCACAACGCGCTGGCCGGGGCGAAATTCCCTTACGTTAACGCCAATATCATCGACGTTAAGACCAAGAAGCCGCTGTTTACGCCTTACTTAATCAAAGATACAGAGGTGGTCGACCAGCAAGGGAACAAGCAGACGCTGAAGATTGGCTATATCGGCTTTGTGCCACCACAGATTATGACCTGGGATAAAGCCAACCTCAGCGGCAAAGTAACGGTGAACGACATTACGGAAACTGCACGTAAATACGTTCCGGAAATGCGAGTAAAAGGCGCCGATGTCGTAGTGGTGGTTGCTCACTCCGGACTTTCTGCCGACCCATATCAAACGATGGCGGAAAACTCCGTTTATTACCTCAGTGAAATACCGGGCGTGGATGCCATTATGTTTGGTCACGCTCACGCCGTCTTCCCGGGTAAAGACTTTGCCAATATTAAAGGCGCAGATATCACAAAAGGTACGCTGAACGGGGTTCCTGCAGTGATGCCGGGTATGTGGGGCGATCACCTGGGCGTGGTGGATCTCGTGTTGAATAACGACAGCGGTAAATGGCAGGTCACTCAGGCGAAAGCCGAGGCGCGCCCGATCTATGACGCCGCGGCCAAAAAATCACTGGCAGCAGAAGACAAAAAAATCGTTGAGATCCTGAAAGCCGATCACGACGCCATGCGTGAGTTTGTCAGCAAACCAATCGGTAAATCCGCCGACAACATGTACAGCTATCTGGCGCTGGTACAGGATGACCCGACCGTACAGGTGGTGAACAACGCGCAGAAAGCCTATGTGGAACACTTTATTCAGGGCGATCCGGATCTGGCAAAACTACCGGTACTTTCCGCCGCCGCGCCGTTTAAGGTCGGTGGACGCAAGAACGATCCGGCAAGCTTCGTAGAAGTCGAAAAAGGTCAGTTAACCTTCCGTAACGCCGCTGATTTGTATCTCTATCCCAACACTCTGGTGGTGGTGAAAGCCAGCGGTAAAGAGGTAAAAGAGTGGCTGGAATGTTCCGCCGGGCAGTTCAATCAGATTGATATCCACAGCAGCAAACCACAGTCGTTGATTAACTGGGATGGCTTCCGTACCTATAATTTCGATGTGATTGACGGTGTGAATTATCAGATTGATGTTTCACAACCTGCTCGCTACGACGGTGAATGTCAGACCATTAACCCGAAAGCGGAACGTATTAAAAATCTGACCTTTAACGGTAAACCAATCGATCCGAATGCCACCTTCCTCGTCGCGACCAACAACTACCGCGCCTACGGCGGTAAATTTGCCGGAACCGGCGACAGCCACATCGCGTTTGCCTCTCCGGATGAAAACCGCTCGGTGCTGGCGGCCTGGATTGGTGCACAAACGAAGCGTGCTGGTGAAATTCACCCGGCGGCAGATAACAACTGGCGTCTGGCGCCAATTCACAGCGATACACCACTGGATATTCGCTTTGAAACATCACCGTCTGATAAAGCCGCTGCGTTTATTAAAGAGAAAGGCCAGTATCCGCTGAAGAAAGTCGCAACCGATGATATCGGTTTCGCCATTTATCAGCTGGATTTAAGTAAGTAACTTTTGTGCCGGATGCGACGCAATAGCGTCTTATCCGGCCTACAAAACTACGCAGCCCGTTCGTCCCGCTGCGCTAAAACCTGCGGCAAATTCAGTTCTATCCAGTCCGCCAGCGCGGCAACTTTATCGCTCACCTGCTCACCCAACGGCGTCAGGCTATACTCCACGTGCGGTGGTACTACCGGATACGACACCCGATTGATAAACCCGTCATGCTCTAACGCTTGCAGGGATTGCGCCAGCATCTTTTCACTGACCCCGCCCATCTTACGGCGCAAATCGCTGAAACGGTGCGTACCGTCGCGCAGCGCCACCAGAATCAACACGCCCCAGCGGCTGGTGACGTGTTTTAACACCTCGCGGGAGGGACACTGTTCGGCAAACAAGTTGCCATCGCGTAACTGCTGGGAGAGGGTCGAAACTGTCATTTTTATACTAACCTTTTTGTGCGTACTTACTAAAAGTAAGTTTAGGTGTTAGCGTGATTAAACACAAGACCAATACCAAGGAGTCACCCCATGATCGCGATTACCGGCGCCACCGGCCAACTGGGCCAACACGTTATTGAATCTCTGCTGAAAACCGTTCCTGCCAGCCAGATTGTGGCAATTGTGCGTAATCCCGCTAAAGCGACGGCGCTTAGCCAGCAGGGCATTACCGTTCGTCAGGCGGATTACAGTGATGAAGCCGCCTTTACAACTGCCTTACAGGGTATCGACAAGCTACTGCTGATCTCCTCCAGCGAAGTGGGACAACGTGCCCCGCAGCATCGCAACGTGATTAACGCAGCGAAAGCTGCCCACGTAAAATTTATCGCCTACACCAGCCTGCTGCACGCCGACACCTCCCCGCTTGGGCTGGCTGATGAGCATGTGGCAACCGAGCAGATGCTGGCTGAATCCGGTATCGCGTACGCGCTGCTGCGTAACGGCTGGTACACCGAAAACTATCTCGCCAGCGCACCAGCGGCACTGGAACATGGCGTGTTTATCGGGGCAGCAGGTGAAGGCAAAATTGCCTCAGCGACTCGCGCCGACTATGCCGCCGCTGCGGCGCGCGTCATCAGTGAAGATGGTCACGCCGGTAAAACCTATGAGCTGGCGGGCGACGCAGGTTGGACCCTGAGCCAGTTGGCTGCCGAGCTGGCAAAACAGAGCGGCAAAAAAGTGGTGTATCAGAACCTGAGCGAAGCTGATTTTGCCGCCGCGCTAAAAGGTGTGGGCCTGCCTGCCGGACTGGCAGACATGCTGGCTGACTCAGACACAGGTGCCTCCAAAGGCGGTCTGTTCGACGATAGCCATACGCTGAGCAAACTGATTGGTCGCCCGACCACCTCGTTGGCTGACAGCGTCAAAGGCATCGTGTAAGTGTTAAAAATTAGTTAATTGTGGTGGCATCCCCGCGCATCCTCTCTGATAATGACAGGATGATGCGTGGGGAGAGAAAACGTGCAAGGTGTACCTGAGCAGTTTATTGATGAGAAAGACAGCGCCCGCTTTCGCCATCTGGCGCAGGTGCCGGGCGTAGAGCTGTATCATGCGCACATCTCGCGTTACGCCTTTGAGCCGCACACCCATGAAGCGTTTGGCATTGGCGCGATAGAAACCGGAGCTGAACGTTTTCGCTATCGCGGCACGCAGTACGTGGCCCCCGCCCATTCCGTCGTCACCATGAATCCCGATGAGCTGCATACCGGCGAAGCTGAAACTGCCGACGGCTGGCGCTATCGAATGATTTATCTTGAACCCGATCTTCTGGAAGAGGTAACCGGGATCCGCCACTGGTGGTTTCATGACGTAACGCGTCACGATCCGCTGCGCTCGCGCCAGATCTGCTCGCTAATCCACGGCCTGTGGAACACGGAAGATCCGTTGGCGCAAAAAGGACTATTGCTCGATCTGATCGACACGTTCCAGCCGCTGGCCCGCCATGCGCCGGTATTGCCGGAGGGGGCGCATCGCTTTGAACGGGTACGCGAGTATCTGCACGATAATTATATGCATCCGGTCACGCTCGACGAGCTGGCGCGGGTTGCATCACTGAGTCCCTGGCATTTTCAGCGCCAGTTTAAATCTCATTTCCACGTCACGCCGCACCAGATGCTGATGGCTATCCGCCTGTGGCGAGCCAAAGGTTTTCTCACTTACGGTATGCCCGCCGCAGATGTCGCCGCCGCAACCGGCCTCACCGACCAGTCGCATCTTACCCGCGCGTTTACCCATCGCTACGGCATTACACCGGTGCGTTATCAGAAACAAGTCGTCCGGCGTTGATCAGCAATCTCATACAATACGGCGGCATTTTTCCTGCCTACACTCGACTCATTGTTAAACGATGTGGATGTCAAAAATGATTAGCGGTGTGTTGTATGCCCTGTTGGCTGGGCTGATGTGGGGATTAATTTTTGTTGGACCGCTGATCGTACCGGAATACCCGGCGGTATTGCAGTCGATGGGGCGTTATCTGGCGCTGGGGCTGATCGCATTGCCGATTGCCTGGCTGGGACGTGCGCGTCTGCGTCAACTCGTGCGGAAAGACTGGGTAACTGCGCTGACGCTAACAATGATGGGGAATCTGATTTATTACGTTTGCCTGGCAAGCGCCATCCAGCGCACCGGCGCACCGGTCTCCACGATGATTATTGGTACATTGCCGGTGGTGATCCCGGTCTTCGCTAACCTGCTCTACAGCCAGCGTGACGGCAAATTATCATGGTGGCGTCTGTCACCTGCGCTGGTGCTGATTGGTATAGGATTGCTGTGCGTGAATATCTCGGAGCTGAATCAGGGGTTACCAGACTTTAGCGGCTGGCGTTATGGTTCCGGCATCGCGCTGGCGCTTGTCTCGGTGGTGTGTTGGGCCTGGTATGCGCTGCGTAATGCCCGCTGGCTGCGCGAGAATCCGGATAAGCACCCGATGATGTGGGCGACGGCCCAGGCACTGGTGACGCTGCCTGTTTCTCTGCTCGGTTACATTGCCGCCTGCCTGTGGCTGAACGGGCAAACGCCGGACTTCGCTCTGCCCTTCGGTCCGCGTCCGGGTGTGTTTATCGGCCTGATGATAGCCATTGCTGTCTTGTGTTCGTGGGTTGGCGCACTGTGCTGGAACGTCGCCAGCCAAAAATTGCCGACGGTTATCCTCGGCCCGTTGATTGTCTTCGAAACGCTGGCCGGTTTGTTGTACACCTTTATTCTGCGTCAGGAATTTCCACCTCTGCTGACGGTTAGCGGAATAGCACTGCTGATGGTTGGGGTGGTGATAGCCGTCAGGGCCAAGCCGCAGAAACCGAGCGTCGTAGTGGTTTCACAATCATAATGTGCCGGTTGGCGCTGCTTATCCGGCCTACTGGGTAATATCTTGTAGGCCGGAGCAGACGTTAAACTTTAAACACCGCCACCGTCTGATTCAACCGCGCGGCCTGCTCTTCAAGCGCGGCAGCGGCGGAAGCGGACTCTTCTACCAGCGAGGCGTTTTGCTGCGTCACGCGATCCATTTCGGCAACAGCCTGGCCTACCTGATCGATACCCCGACTTTGTTCATCAGAAGCAGAGGCAATCTCCCCCATGATGTCGGTCACGCGGGTCACGGCGCTAACAATTTCCGCCATCGTTTCGCCCGCCTCATGTACCAGCGCCGTACCGGCATTGACTCGATTCCCCGAATCATCAATCAGCGCTTTAATCTCTTTCGCCGCCTGAGCGCTACGCTGCGCCAGCGTGCGCACCTCGCCTGCGACCACGGCAAACCCACGCCCTTGCTCGCCCGCACGCGCCGCTTCTACCGCCGCGTTCAGCGCAAGAATATTAGTCTGGAAGGCAATACCGTCGATAACATTGGTAATTTGCGCGATTTTGCTGGAACTGTTGGCGATTTCATCCATCGTACGCACCACGCCATCGACCACGTTTCCGCCTTTCTGCGCCGTCTGCGAGGCATTTTTTGCCAGACTGGTCGCCTGACGCGCGTTATCCGCGTTCTGTCTCACGGTTGCGGTAAGTTGTTCCATGCTGGCAGCAGTCTCTTCCAGAGAGGCAGCCTGTTGCTCGGTACGTGAAGAGAGATCGTTGCTGCCAGCGGCAATTTCACCCGCGCCGGTATAGATAGTATCGGCCCCGTCACGCACCACGCTGACCGTATTCGCCAGCGCCTGCTGCATGTCTCGGACACTGCTTGCCAGCAGCGCCATTTCATTACTGCCATCGGCGTTGATGCGGTGCGTCAAATCACCTGCGGCAATGTGGCGAATATGTCCCATCACCTCGTGGAGCGGCTTGAGCAGCACTCGCTGCATCGCCAGCCAACTGGCGATAATCACGGTGACGACAATCAGCATCACCGCGAACAGCAGCCAGATTATCTTCTGGTAATCACTCTCATTGTCCTGCACTCCGGTAGTGGCCAGCGCCGTTTGCGCGCTACGCCATTGCCGATAAACTTCCTGCATGGCCGTTTGCTTTTGCTCGGCATTCTGCTTGAACATCTCTTCCAGCTTTCCTTCAGCCAGCAGCGCGTTCATTTTTGCCAGCGTGGCAGAATAGATGCCGTACTGCTCTTCCAGTCGATCGGCCAGATGCTCATCCAGCCCCGGAGTTTCCGGCAGAGCGTAGTATTTATCGTAATGCTCTTTCGATTCGGCCAACAGGCGATTTGCCGTGTTCACCAGCTCCTGCAACTGACCGCCGTTAATATCGCTGGCCATTGTTCCCTGTAAACGCAGCATGCCCCGGTTGAGCGTGACGCGAGCCTGATTCAGGCTAATCCACGCATCGGTAAACTCAGCCACGTTCTGGCTGGAAAGTTGAGATACGTTAAAGTTCTGCTTATCGTTATTGAGCGCGCCAATAAAGACGCCCGCGGAGATGAGCTGCATTGCGCCCAGCGCAAGTAACACGGTGATAAGTAAGGTTATCACTTTGATTCGTTTGAACATCTGTAGCCTTTTATTATGCAGGTATTGTCTGAGGTCTAACTATCGGCAGCGGCGTGCGCTTATTTAATCCTCTGGTGCAGCTTTTTTCGCCGTACCACTCCTTTCCAATAAGATTCAGCACGTTAAAGAGATAAGAAATTTTCGTGACAGTCATCACAAAATCCTCTGCCTCTAAAGGGTTATATCCTTCGCCATAAGTTGCATTTAAAATACATCTTATATTATTGAGAATGAGGTAACGGCAATGTCTTATCGCGATCAACCTTTAGGTGAACTGGCGCTCTCTATTCCTCGCGCTTCGGCCCTGTTTCGTAAATACGATATGGATTACTGCTGCGGCGGTAAGCAAACGCTGGCACGCGCAGCCGCGCGTAAAGAGCTGGATTTAGACGTGATTGAAGCGCAGCTCGCGCAGCTGGCTGAACAGCCGCTGGAGAAAGACTGGCGTACCGTGGCTCTGGCTGAAATCATCGACCATATCATCGTGCGTTATCACGACAGACACCGCGAACAGCTGCCGGAACTGATCCTGCAGGCCACTAAAGTTGAACGCGTTCACGCAGACAAACCGAACGTACCGCGCGGCCTGGCGAAAAACCTGACCATGCTGCATGAAGAGCTGTCCAGCCACATGATGAAAGAAGAGCAGATCCTGTTCCCGATGATCAAACAAGGCATGGGCAGCCAGGCGATGGGGCCAATCAGCGTAATGGAAAGCGAACATGACGATGCTGGTGAACTGGTGGAAGTGATCAAACACATCACCCATAACGTAACGCCGCCACCAGAGGCCTGCACCACCTGGAAAGCCATGTATAACGGCATTAACGAAATGATCGACGACCTGATGGAACACATCAGCCTGGAAAACAATGTGTTGTTCCCGCGTGCCCTCGCAGGTGAATAAAAAAAGGCGCCTGAGAGCGCCTTCCTGAAGTCCGAATTCGGACACTGCTTATGTGGCCTTTTTTGTGTCAGAACGTAGGCCTGATAAGCGAATCCCGGCGGCATATTACCGGATACGGCGTAAACGCCTTATCCGGCCTACATCTCACTGCGTAGCGATTATCGCGTACCTGCCATACGTTTTTTACCGATGAACAACCAGCCCAGACCCAACGCGATGAACCACAGCGGCGTGACGATCAGCGCCTGACGGGTATCATCTTCCAGCGTCAGCAGTACCAGTACGAAGACGAAAAACGCCATACATACCCAGCACATCAGCTTGCCTAACGGCATCTTGTAGATTGATTTTTCATGCAGATGAGGACGCTGCTTGCGGTACACCAGGTACGAGCAAAGAATGATGGTCCAAACGAACATGAACAGAATCGCCGATACGGTGGTGATCATGGTGAAGGCGCCAATCACGCTCGGGTTCACGTACAGCATCACCACGCCGCCCAGCAGACAGATACAGGAGAAGGTTAAACCTTTCGCCGGAACTGCGCGTTTAGACAGCTTGGCAAACGCTTTAGGCGCAACGCCTTCCTGCGCCAGGCCGAACAGCATACGGCTGGTAGAGAACACGCCGCTGTTTGCGGAAGAGGCAGCTGAAGTCAGAACCACAAAGTTGATCAGGCTCGCCGCAGCAGGCAGACCAACCAGCACAAACAGTTCAACGAATGGGCTCTTGGTTGGCACTACCGAGCTCCACGGCGTAACGGACATAATCACAATCAGCGCGAACACGTAGAACATGATGATACGGATTGGAATCGAGTTAATGGCGCGCGGCAGAGATTTTTCCGGATCCTTGGTTTCCGCAGCGGTCGTGCCCACCAGCTCAATACCCACAAACGCGAACACCGCTATCTGGAAACCGGCAAAGAAGCCGCTCAGACCTTTCGGGAACCAGCCACCGTCATTCCACAGATGCGTGAAAGATGCCTGAACACCGGTTGGCGACTGGAAGTGCGTCAGCACCATCACCAGACCGACGACAATCAGGCCGATGATGGCGACGATTTTGATCATCGCAAACCAGAACTCCATCTCACCAAACATTTTAACGGTGGCAAGGTTGAGGCTCAGCAGCAGCACGATCACCGCCAGCGAGGCGACCCAGTCTGACAGTTCGGGGAACCAGAATTGCGCATACGCGGTAATCGCGACCACGTCTGCCATCCCGGTAACGACCCAGCAGAACCAGTAGGTCCAGCCGGTAAAATACCCGGCCCATGGCCCGAGCAGGTCAGAGGCAAAATCACTAAAGGATTTGTACTCCAGATTCGAGAGCAGCAATTCACCCATTGCACGCATCACGAAAAACAGCATAAAACCGATGATCATATACACAAAGATGATCGACGGTCCGGCGAGACTGATGGTTTTACCGGAGCCCATAAACAGGCCAGTACCGATAGCGCCACCAATGGCAATAAGTTGAATATGACGGTTTGTGAGATTGCGCCGTAGCGACTGTTCAGACGACGCCTCTTCAGCGGTGTCGACTTTTACCTGATCTACCATGTTTTTTCTTCCTGTACCTGTCTGTGTTGTTCAGGCTCTACGGCCTTTAGTGTGTCTATGATACGACGATCCTGTGATCAGGACTCATCGATATTAGGTAAGAATTGGCGGGATGAATACTAAGATTTAGATATAATGTTAATTTAATGTTTAAAGTGAGTGTCATATCACTCTGATAGCGCGAATCAGCTCACAAAAATACACGCTGATGGGGCATTTGCAAGATAAAATATCGACAACGACGTAACTATAGCTTTTCACGCTATTTTATTGCTCCCCCCGGCCGCGGGGGGAACAGAAGTCACTGCTTACAGGATCTCAAGCAGCTCAACTTCGAACACCAGCGTGCTGAACGGAGGAATGGACGCGCCAGCGCCACGCTCGCCGTAAGCCAGTTCCTGAGGAATAGTCAGTTCCCATTTGGAACCTACCGGCATCAGGGTCAGCGCTTCAATCCAGCCAGGGATTACGCCGTTAACCGGGAATTCAGCCGGTTCGCCACGTGCGACAGAGCTGTCAAACACGGTACCGTCGATCAGTTTACCGGTGTAGTGCACACGAACGCGGTCAGTACGCGCCGGAATAGCACCTTCACCCTGGGTCAGAACACGGAACTGCAAACCAGATTCAGTGCTGTTCACACCGTCTTTCTCACGGTTTTCTTCCAGATATTTGACGCCATCAGCCGCCATAGCCTGGAAACGCTCGCGACGTACTGCATCGGCGCGTTCGTGGATTTCACGCAGTGCGCGATGCACAACATCAACCGGCACTGCCGGGTGCTTACCTTCCAGCGCGTCAGCGATACCCGCTACCAGCGCTTCAGGCAACAGTCCTTCCAGTCCGGATTCGCTCAGCTGTTGTCCTACCTGCAAACCAATGCCGTAGCTTGCTTGCGCTTCGATAGTGTCAAAAGTCGGGTTAGCCATCATATTTCCTTTCATCGGATGTAAAGTAGCGGGCAGCATATCAGCCATGCCGCATCCGGTAAAACTTTGTCTCGGGAACAGATGACAAATCGCGAGGAAACATAAACAATAGGAATATCCCGCGTTGACGTCACGAAGGCGGGTAATATGACGAACATCATAGCGTTAGCCATCTATACTCTATGATCGAGGAACGAGACGCGGAGCAGGAGGAAAGCCATGCCCGGGCGCTTTGAATTAAAACCAACCCTGGCGAAAATCTGGCATGCACCGGACAATTTTCGCATTATGGACCCGCTACCGCCTATGCACCGCCGCGGCATTATTATTGCTGCTCTCGTGCTGGTGATAGGTTTCCTGCTTCCTTCCAGTGACACCAGCGATGCCCCTGTGGTGACGCGTACTGCCCAGCTGGATTTACAGTCACAGTCGCAGCCACCAACCGAGGCTCAGCTACAGGCACAGTTAGTCGCCCCGCAAAACGATCCCGGCCAGGTCGCTCCGGTTGCGCCAGAGCCAATCCAGGAAGGCGAACCTGACGCGCAGCCTCAGGTCCAGCAATCTCAGCCGCAGACACAACCTTTCCAACAGGATAGCGGAATTGACCAGCAGTGGCGCTCCTATCGCGTAGACTCAGGTAAAACGCTGGCGCAGGTATTCCGTGACCATAACCTCCCGCCAACCGATGTGTATGCGATGGCACAGGTTGAAGGCGCCGGAAAACCGCTGAGCAATCTGAAAGACGGTCAGATGATACAGATCAGGCAGAATGCCAATGGCGTGGTGACGGGATTAACCATTGATACCGGGAATGGTCAGCAGGTACTGTTTACCCGCCAGCCTAACGGCAGTTTTATCCGCGCCCGTTAAGCGCCGTGGCCCCGTGATTCCAGGCCTGATAAGCGATAGCGCCATCAGGCATCAAGGTGAAGCGTCAACGTTTCACCTTGTTCACCCACCAGATCCCCGAACAGACCAGCACCAGCGCTACCGCATATTTCCATTCGAGAATGTTTTCACCGAGGAATATTGCCGACAGTGCCGCCCCCGAAACCGGGATCAGGAAGTTAAACGGCGCAATCATCCCCACGCGATTATGCTTGAGCAGAATACTCCACAAGGCGAAAGCGACCGAAGAGAGTAACGTCAGATAGCCCAGAATCGCTACCGAAGATGCACCGTGTACGGTTAGCGTACCGCCAAAAGCGTAGCCGCCGATAACCAACGCCAGACCGCCACCGCCCAACTGGTACCCTGTCATTACCGTCGGGTCCACCGTCTGAGAAATACGTTTTCCATATAGCGTGGCAGCAGAGAGAATAAAGGCCGCCATCACTACTGAGCCATCTCCTAACAGGCTGAAGCTAAAATCCAGTCCGCTGCTAAAGTTCACTACCATCACCCCAGCAAAGCCGAGGATACAGCCCAGCGCTTTGTTGTAGCTCAGTTTGTCATTATGGTAGATAAAATGGGCCAGTAGCACGCTGAAGAAGGTCCCGGTCGCATTCATAATGGACCCTTTCACCCCCGTCGTGAACGCCAGGCCAATATAGAAGAAGATGTATTGCAGCGAGGTTTGCGTCAGTCCCAACAGCGTGAGTTGACCGTACTGACGCGGGCTTAACCGGCCAATCGGTTTACGCTGCGCTACCGCCAGCAGTAGCAGCAATAATCCCGCAAACAGAAAGCGATATCCGGCAAAGACAATCTTTGAGGGAATGTCATCCGTGGCAATCTGGAAGATCTCATATCCGCTTTTGATCGCCGGATAGGCGCTCCCCCACAGCAGGCAGCAGAACGCCGCGCTCAGGTAGACAACATTTTTACGCGCAAACAGAGGTTGGTGCGTTGGTTCCATTCCATCACCACTTTGAAATAATGTTTTATTTTTGTGATTATCCCGAAAAGGATAAAGAATAGCCAGAGAGAAAAGCGGGGGAACAGAAAAGCAAAACGCCGGCACAGGGCCGGCGCTTTTACGCGGTCATCAGAATAAAAACTTATTCTGCAACTACGTTTACAGTCAGCTTAGCAAACACTTCGCTGTGAACCTGGAAGCTCACTTCGTGCTCACCAGTGGTACGCAGAACGCCGTTCGGCAGACGAACTTCGCTCTTAGCTACTTCAACGCCAGCTGCAGTTACAGCGTCAGCGATGTCGCGAGTACCGATGGAACCGAACAGTTTACCTTCGTCGCCAGCTTTAGACGCGATGGTTACGGTTTCCAGTGCGTTGATTTTCTCAGCACGAGCTTCAGCAGCGGACAGAACGTCAGCCAGTTTAGCTTCCAGCTCAGCGCGACGCGCTTCGAAAAATTCAACGTTTTTCTTGGTAGCAGGAACAGCTTTACCCTGTGGTACCAGGAAGTTACGAGCATAGCCCGCTTTAACGTTAACCTGATCACCCAGGCTACCCAGGTTTGCTACTTTATCAAGCAGAATAACTTGCATTACCTTATCCTCTCAAAGTCGTATTAATGGACCGTGACCGATTACTGATGACGATCAGTGTACGGCAGCAGGGACAGGTAGCGAGCGCGTTTGATAGCGCGAGCCAGCTGACGCTGGTATTTTGCACGGGTACCGGTGATACGGCTTGGGACAATCTTACCGCTTTCGGTGATGTAGTTTTTCAGCGTAGCGATATCTTTATAGTCGATCTCTTGAACGCCTTCCGCGGTGAAACGGCAGAACTTGCGACGACGGAAATAACGTGCCATATGGCTAGTCTCCAGAATCTATCAATTCAATCTGCTCGGCATGCAGAACCATTTTGCTCAGGCCGTTCTTTGCCTTGTGGCAAGAGATGAACCCCTGAACGGTCACTGCGCTACCGACCGTTATACTGTGAGTAATGGCCTGGTTTTCGTGTCCGCTAATAATAACGGGCATTTGGCACCACGCCTGCCGGTGAAACCCGGCTTCCTCCTGCACAGAACGATGCTCAAGCACGAACTGGCAATGAGGAATTCCTGATGGACTGACCTTTCGAAGGGGAGCCCTGCACACGGTGCCGGACAACGCCAGACGGTTGGTCATCAGAAATTACTCTTCAGAATCCCCAGCTTCAGCATCATCTGCGGTTTCGTTAGCGAAATCATCGCGACGTTCACGACGCTCGTCTTTCGCTTTAACCATCGGAGATGCTTCGGTAACAGCGTGTTTAGTACGCATAACCATGCTGCGGATAACGGCATCGTTGAAGCGGAAGGTAGTTTCCAGCTCATCGATCACTTCCTGCGGCGCTTCAACGTTCATCAGAACGTAGTGAGCTTTGTGCAGTTTGTTGATCGGGTAAGCCAGCTGACGGCGGCCCCAGTCTTCCAGACGGTGGATCGTGCCTTCTGCACCAGTGATGGCAGCAGTGTAGCGTTCGATCATACCCGGAACCTGTTCGCTCTGGTCAGGATGGACCATAAAAACGATTTCGTAATGACGCATCGAATTGCTCCTTACGGATTATTCAGCCTCCTGTCTGGGTCAGCCGAGGCCCATGGAGGCAAGGAACGTGTTAAAGGTCGGCTGAAAAATGACGCGTCATAATACTGGGGTCAGCAGGTAAACTCAAGGTGCTTGTACGATTATTTATCATGTCGCCATTAATACATATCCAGCAGCATTTTGATGCTGATACAAATAGAGACGATGACAATCATGGGTCGGATGACTTTCTTGCCGCGCGTCAGTACGACTGTCGCACCCAGACGTGCGCCGAGGGATTGCCCGGCAAACATCACCAGCCCCAGCGACCAGATCATTTTACCGCCGAAAATGAAGAATAAAATCGAGGCGATGTTCGACGCCAGGTTAATAAAATTCGAGTGGATTTGCGCTTTATCGATACTGTACCCCCACAGCAGGATATAGCAGAGCGTATAAAAGGAGCCGGCCCCGGCCCCGAGAAAACCATCATAAAACCCAATACCTCCCCCGCAGATCAACGAGAAGAGAAACAGGGATACCTGCTGCTTTCTTTTCGGTTCGCTAAGGTTTGGCGCAAAAATGAAGTAAATGGCGACTGCGATAATCAGGATTGGGAGCAGTTTTTTCAGCAGTTCCGGTTCAATGAACTGGATAAGCGTCGTTCCCATCGCAGAACCAATAAAGGCAGATAAAAACACATACTTGTGCTCCTGCACGTTGATGTGCCCCCGGCGTAAAAAGTAAATTCCGGAGGTCAGCGAGCTACCCAGCGCCTGGATTTTATTGGTTGCCAGCGCATTAGCCGGGGGTAAACCAGAAATTAAGAGTGCGCCAATAGAGAGAAAACCACCACCGCCCGACACCACGTTAATAAAGCCAGCCACCAGTGCGACCATGAACATAATCACAAAGTAGCTGAAATCCATGAATGAAGTATCCATAAGTTTTTGCCTTATTATCATAAAGTTATATTAATTATCCGGCTCACTATAAACGGCGTACTCCCCCGATTAAATTGACTATTTGGTAAGAGCTTATGCGCGAAAGGCAGGTATTTTTTCACCGCAGCGGTATACACCAGCAGACTGTTAATTAAAGAAAAGATGGCTATGCGGTAATTTTTTGAACAACTGCATCAGAAATGGTCGCTATCGACTGCGCCGACAGCGGTTAAAATTACATCAGAAGCTAATCACTCACAGGAGAGAAGCAACCAGCGACCGCAGTCGAGGAGGTACATATGCGAGCCCGTGTTTTGACCCTTCTGGCTGTACTTTTGCTCAGTGCAAATGCAACGGCAGCCATCAAAATTGATAACCGTCAGGCCAGGAACATGGATGATGTGCAGAGCTTAGGCGTCATTTACATAAATCATAACTTCGCCACTGAAAGTGAAGCCACTCAGGCCCTGAATGAAGAGACCGATGCGCAAGGCGCAACCTACTACCACGTGATCCTCACCAGGGAACCCGGTAGTAACGGAAATATGCACGCCAGTGCAGATATTTATCGTTAACACCAGAAATAACCAACGAGAACATTGCCACAGTTTGACTTGCCCCCTTCACTGGGGGCTTTTTTTTGCAAAACAATCCCGAAGCCAGACCGATCTCATCCCCATGAAGAGTTGGCTCCGGAACGTTTTTTCCTACTTCTGCCCGTAATAGGCATTTGGGCCGTGCTTACGCATGAAGTGCTTATTCATCAGATAACTGTCGATGGGGCTGAGCGCCGGATTAATGCCGCGCGCAATCCACGCCATCCGCGCCACCTCTTCCATCACCACGGCATTGTGTACCGCATCATGTGCATCTTTCCCCCAGGCAAACGGACCGTGCTGATACACCACAATCCCCGGCGTATGCAGTGGTTCAACGTCACCCAGCGTTTCGATGATCACCTCTCCGGTGTTCAGCTCATATTCACCCTGAACCTCTTCTTCGCTTAGTGCCCTGGTACACGGAATGTCGCCAAAGAAATAATCCGCATGCGTGGTGCCAAGCGCCGGAATTGCCAGACCTGCCTGCGCCCATGCCGTCGCGTGGGTTGAGTGGGTATGCACCACGCCGCCAAGAGAGGAATAGCGGCGATACAGCGCCAGATGGGTGGCGGTATCGGAAGAAGGACGATAACGTCCTTCCACCACGTTGCCGTGCAGATCTACAACCACCATGTCATCCACTGTCATTGTTTGGTAGTCGACGCCGCTGGGCTTAATCACCACCAGCCCGCGTTCGCGGTCGATGGCGCTGACATTACCCCAGGTAAACGTCACCAGCCCGTATCGCGGCAGATCCATATTGGCCTCAAAAACCTGCTGTTTAAGTTTGTGCATTACACCGCCTCCTCCAGACCGGCGCTGGCCATACGCGCTTTTACCCAGTCGCGCGCCTTCGCCACTTCACGTGCCGGGTCGTCCGACGTTTCACTCCACATCTCAATCAGGTATGGCCCGCAATACCCACTCTGTTTGAGCGTCGCAAAACAACGTTCGAAATCGACAACCCCTTCACCAAACGGCACATTCTTGAATACGCCGGGTTTGGTATCTTTCACGTGTACGGCAACGATATGGCCCATTCCCGCCTGCAATTCCATCTGCACGTCGTTATCCCACGCTGACAAATTGCCAATATCGGGATACAGCTGGAACCACGGATTGTTGAGATAGTGGGCGTAACCCAGCGCCTTACTGATCGAATTCATCAGTGGATAATCCATGATTTCCATCGCCAGCGTCACCTGTGCACGGCTCGCCATCTCTACGCTTTCTTTCAGCCCATCGCGAAACCGACGACGCGTTTCGTTATTGGCCTGCTGGTAATAGACGTCGTAACCCGCCAGTTGAATAACGCGAATACCGATATCCTGCGCAAACTGAATCGCTTTACGCATGATCTCCAGCCCTTGGTCGCGTACCGCATCATCTTCACTACCCAGCGGGAAACGACGATGAGCGCTCAGGCACATGGACGGTACCCGTATCCCTGTCTCGGCGATAGCGGCCACCAGCGCCAGTCGCTGCTCGCGGCTCCAGTCAAGACGCGCCAGGCGATCGTCGGTTTCATCAACCGACATTTCGACAAAGTCAAAGCCCAGTTCCTTCGCCAGCTGCAAGCGTTCCAGCCAGCACTCCCCACCGGGAAGCGCTTTTTCATAAATACCGAGCGGGACCTGTTTCGACAACATAGTCGCTCCTTATCCCCACAGTTGGGCGATAGAACGTTTGAACTGACGGGCCGCTTCCACCGGAGAGGCGGCATCGCGAATGCTACGACCGGCAATAAAGACGTGAATCGGAATTCCCTGGAACAGCGGCAGATCTTCCAGCGCCAGACCACCGGTGACTGTGACTTTAAAGCCCATCTCGGACAGGCGTTTGATCGCACTGATATCCGCCTCTCCCCACGCCACACCCGCCGCCTGCGCATCACGGCTGCGGTGATACACAACTTGCCCAATGCCGGCGTCACGCCACTCTTGCGCCTGCTCCCAGGTCCAGTAACCCGTCAGTTCAATCTGTACATCACCGTTAAATTCTTTCGCCACTTCCAGCGCCCCCTTGGTGGTGTTGATATCCGCACAGCAGATGACGGTGACCCAGTCAGCGTTGGCTTCGAAACACATGCGGGAGAGGATTTTTCCCGCATCGGCAATTTTGGCGTCCGCCAGCACAATTTTATGCGGGTAAAGCGCCTTCAGGTCGCGGACGGCGCGCACGCCCTCTGCCACGCAAAGAATAGTGCCCACCTCAATGATATCGACCTCTTCGGCAATCAGACGCGTCGTTTCATACGCGGAAGACATTGATTGGTTGTCCAGCGCAACCTGCAACATAGGTAATGACATTTTGTGTATCCTTTTAAACAGCCGCCGCAGTGGCGTTATCAATTAAATCCAACACTTCCTGCGCGGTGCGACAGGCGCGTAAACGGTCAAAATTGGCTTCGTCATCAAAGAGATTCACGATCTGCATGATGCCCACTTCCTGATGTGTGTTGGCGTCAACTGCCGCCATCGTTATCAGAATATCGACCGGGTCGTTATCTTCGTGATTAAACACCAGCGGCGTTTTCAGTGTCACCAGCGCAAAACCGGTTTTCCTGACCCCTTCCTCCGGACGGCCATGCGGCATCGCCAGGCCTGGCGCAATCACAAAGTACGGGCCAAACTGCTCAACGCCATCAAGGATGGCCTGGTAGTAGCGTGGTTCAACCACATCAGCCTTAACCAGCAGATCCACGCCAAGCTTTACCGCTTCCTGCCAGGTACTGGCCTCGGCTTGCAAAAGGATGGAATTATTGTCTGCCAGCGAGTCACGTAATTTCATATGCCGCCCCCTTACTTCACGTCCTGTGGGAAATGCGCTTTGATCACTTCCAGCAGTTTTGGTCCAAAATCAGCAGGAGACAGCATGTTGCGTACGCCAACGACATATTTATTGCCAGAAACGGTAATCTCACCGGCGATATGCGTAGAGGCGATGATGATATCCGCGCCGCTCAGTTCACTTTTGTATTCGCCCACGGCGCAGCTGTTTACCGTATGGTCAATATTTGACTGGGTTAAAAACTGGTCCACCTTCATTTTCATGATCATGGAACTGCCCTGCCCATTGCCACACACAGCCAGAATACGTACGGTCATAATCGGAACTCCTTATTAAGCAGAGTGTTCTGCCAGTTGTTTTTCTGCGTCTTCCTCAGCACGCAACGTGCGTCCTGCGAAAAACATATAAGCCAGTGCAATCAGAATAATGACGGCCATAAACACGATGCCGATGGAGGCAAAGCCCTGCATCATCGGCGGTGCCAGAATTGACCAGTCCGCCATGCCCATCCAGGCGCTCATACCGGTGAGCTTAACCGCCCAGACGCAGCCGAAGATTTCGATCATCCCCATCACCAGGCAAATCTTGAGCGCCGCGCGCCAGCCGCCAAAGTGGTTGGCAAATACGCCGATGGTGGCGTTCGAGAAGAACATCGGGATAAAGCCTGGGATAATCAGGATGGAAGAGCCGCAGGCAACCAGAATACCTACCGCAATCAGTTGGCCGATGGTGCCCCACATAAAGCCCCAGACCACCGCGTTGGGGGCAAAGCTGTAAATCGCGGCGCAGTCGATAGCCAGCACCGCGCCGGGGATCAGACGTTGAGAGATACCGTTGAACGCTTCTGAAAGTTCAGCAACGAACATACGTACGCCCTGGGTGATGATGAAGATAGCGACAGCAAACGAAAAACCGGTTTGCAGGATATACACCGTCCAGTGGGTTTTACCCGCCATCGCCTGAACCACATCAATGCCGAAAGAGAGCAGGATCGCCCCGAAAAAGATGGTCATCACAATCGCGGTGGAAACGATATTGTCATGGAAGATATTCAGCCAGCCTGGCAGCTTGAGATCTTCTACGCTCTCCTCTTTCTTACCCAGATACGGCGCGACTTTGTAAGCAATCCAGGAGGCGAACTGCTGCTGGTGACCGATGGAAAAACCACAGCCGTCAGTTACTTCCTGCGTCGGTTTGTACATCATATTGGAGGTAATGCCCCAGTAGAGCGACACCAGCACCGCAGTACAGATGATGGTGGTCCACATCGGGTAACCAAAGATGTAGAAAGAGACAGCAATCAGCCCCGCCTGCTGGAACATGATGTGCCCGGTCAGCATGATGGTTCTAATGCCGGTAATACGCCGTAGTAGTACGTAACAAATGTTCAGCGCCAGCGCTAACAGTACGGCGTACCCTACCCAACTGTAGGCATCCCCCATTCGTTCGATGGTTGCCATCATGGAGGCATAGGTATCGGAGATCGCGCCATTGATACCGTAAACCTCAGACATCTTCGCCACCACCGGTTTAAACGTGCTGGTCAGAATGCCCGACCCTGCCTGCAATAACATAAAACCGATAATCGTTTTGATCGTGCCTTTGATAATGACGCTGACACTTTTACGCAACAGGATGTAGCCGAGACAGGTCACGATACCCAACAGCAACGGTGCATTGGTCATGACCTGATTAAAAAAGACGGTAAAGATGTTGTAGAGGATCTCCATAACGATCTCCAGTAGACGAAGTTGCTGAACATTCATTACAGATGTCCAGGATATTGTGCCCTCACTCTAATTTTCAAAAGTAATCACAACAAGATTGAATTTGATTAAATGTGATGAACTACGCAAATAATTCTCTTACTTGCAGAGTGGATTTATTTCAAATTCACACACGTCAAAATAAATCCATTTAAAACAATAAAGTACAATAATACATTTCATATAAACCATCTTGTCACGTTGTAATTTTTTCACACTTTTCCATTCAACACCAAAAATCAGCGCATTGCCTTCTTGATAAAATGATGTCAGTATCAATCAAAACAAATCACAATTTGATTCAACTTGAACAAACATGAAGGTAATTGCGATGAGTAAAGTAAAAAGCATCACGCGTGAATCATGGATTCTGAGCACATTCCCGGAGTGGGGAAGCTGGCTCAATGAAGAGATCGAGCAGGAACAGGTCGCACCTGGCACTTTCGCTATGTGGTGGCTCGGCTGTACCGGAATCTGGCTGAAGTCGGAAGGCGGGACTAACGTCTGCGTCGATTTCTGGTGCGGTACGGGTAAACAGAGTCACGGTAACCCGCTGATGAAAACCGGCCACCAGATGCAACGCATGGCAGGGGTGAAGAAACTGCAACCAAACCTGCGCACCACGCCGTTTGTTCTTGATCCGTTTGCTATTCGTCAGATCGATGCGGTGCTGGCCACGCACGATCATAACGATCACATCGACGTAAATGTTGCGGCAGCCGTCATGCAGAACTGTGCCGATGACGTGCCGTTTATTGGACCGCAGACTTGTGTGGATCTGTGGATCGGTTGGGGTGTGCCAAAAGAGCGCTGCATCGTGGTAAAACCTGGCGATGTGGTGAAAGTGAAAGATATTGAAATTCACGCGCTTGATGCGTTTGATCGTACGGCATTGATCACGCTTCCTGCCGATCAAAAAGCGGCAGGCGTGCTGCCGGATGGTATGGATGCCCGCGCCGTAAACTATCTGTTCAAAACGCCGGGCGGTACGCTTTATCACAGCGGAGACTCACACTACTCCAACTACTATGCAAAGCATGGCAACGAGCACCAGATCGACGTCGCGCTCGGCTCCTACGGCGAGAACCCGCGAGGGATTACGGACAAAATGACCAGTTCCGACATGCTGCGTATGGCGGAGGCCCTGAATACAAAAGTGGTGATCCCTTTCCATCATGATATCTGGTCAAACTTCCAGGCCGATCCTCAGGAGATCCGCGTACTGTGGGAGATGAAAAAGGATCGGTTGAAGTATGGCTTTAAGCCTTTTATCTGGCAGGTGGGTGGCAAGTTCACCTGGCCGCTGGACAAAGATAATTTTGAATATCACTATCCGCGCGGCTTTGACGACTGCTTCACGATTGAACCGGATTTACCGTTTAAATCGTTCTTGTGACCCACACAAAATGCCGGGCCATCCCGGCATTTTTTCCCATTTACTTTAGTATTTCCAGGCTATTTCAAATATCATCTTTTCAAATCAATTTGTATCGGAATAGCTCATGACTGAAGCACAAAGACATCAAATATTGCTGGATATGCTGGCGCAGTTGGGCTTTGTTACCGTTGAGAACGTGATTGAGCGTCTGGGGATTTCACCTGCCACAGCACGCCGGGATATCAACAAACTCGACGAAAGCGGCAAACTCAAGAAAGTACGCAACGGCGCAGAAGCTATTACCCAGCAGCGTCCGCGCTGGACGCCAATGAATCTGCACCAGGCGCAGAACCACGATGAAAAAGTTCGCATAGCCAAGGCGGCATCCCAGCTTGTGAATGCGGGTGAAAGCGTGGTGATCAACTGCGGATCGACCGCTTTCCTGCTGGGTCGCGAAATGTGCGGTAAACCGGTGCAGATCATCACTAATTATCTGCCGCTGGCGAACTATCTGATCGACCAGGAGCATGACAGCGTGATCATCATGGGAGGGCAATATAACAAAAGCCAGTCCATCACGCTTAGCCCGCAAGGCAGTGAAAATAGCCTGTATGCCGGACACTGGATGTTCACCAGCGGCAAAGGCTTGACCGCAGATGGACTGTATAAAACCGATATGCTGACCGCGATGGCTGAGCAAAAGATGCTTAACGTGGTGGGTAAACTGGTGGTGCTGGTCGATAGCAGTAAAGTCGGTGAACGTGCGGGAATGCTGTTCAGTCACGCCGATCAAATCGATATGCTCATTACCGGCAAAAATGCAAACCCTGAGATTCTGCAACAGCTTGAAGCCCAGGGCGTGAGCATTATGCGCGTTTAAAGGTGCTGGCGGAAAAACGTCACTGTCGCGGCCAACGCTTCTGGCGTGATGCGATGTCGTACACCCGCTTCCCACAGGCAGGTCAGATTGTTGTCCAAACCTGCCTGAATCAGCGCTTGCTGTAAGCGGAAGGTTTCAACAGCCGGTACAACATCATCATCCTGTCCATGCCACAGCAGCAACGGCCTGTCGGCGAGGCGTGGCAACTGATGTGTAACATCCCATTCGGCAAGCGGGGCGATAACGGCATCAAATTCCGCCTGTTGCTCTGGGGTCTGAACCAGTAGAGGGGGAAAAAGCGTCTGCACAAGCCGGGTAAAATAGCCTGAACCCATCAGGCTGGCTACACATTTAACCTCAGGATGGCGCGCCATTATGCCCAACGCCGTCATTCCTCCCATCGATGCCCCTCCGACGGCAAGCCGCTCATCTGAAAGCCAATTTTCCGCCACCAGCGCCGCACGTAACGTCGTAAACTCCTGCATATTTTGCTGCAAAATATGCCAGAAGCGGTGCATTCGCACCTGAGCATCGCCTTTGAAGCGAGCGCCATGGTCGGGCGCATCTGGCATGACGACACGGAACCCGGCCTGAGCCAGCGCAACGGCAAAATAGCTGTAAACCAGACTTGAAGATGTAAACCCGTGATAGAAGATAATACAAGGGAGTGAACATTCGCGTTTGCCAGCCGGAACGGCGTGCAGGACAGGGATACCAGCTAACTGTCGTGTTTCAATTTCGATCATTTGTCGCCTCTTTCTTTCTGGTATGCCATGCAGCAATACTTAACGCAAGCGAATGTGTTCGGCAATGATTCATAATGTTGAGAACTGGGTTACGCTTTCGCAACATTTTCATTCGAAAATCGCGTGAGAGATAACAATTCGGGAACATTCCCCTAAAGGGAAATTAATAAGGCACTACACTATGGCTATCAGGAAACGAGATAGAGTTATGCGTCGGTTTGCCTCTGTGTTGTTGGTTATGTTTTTAAGCGCCTGTAGCGTGCTACAGGGAACGCCGCAACCCGCACCGCCCGTTGCCGACCACCCGCAGGAGATCCGCCGTGACCAGAGTAATGGGTTACAGCGATTAGGGACGGTTAGCGCACTGGTAAGAGGCTCTCCGGATGATGCGCTGGCAGAGATCCGTGCCAAAGCCGCCGCGGCTAAAGCTGATTACTACGTGGTTTTATTAGTGGATGAAACCATCGTGACAGGCCAATGGTATTCACAGGCTATTTTGTATCGTAAATAACATTGGGTTGAGATTTAGTCAGCTTTACATTGCTTTGCGCCCCTATGCGTTTACCTGTGCACAATAAACCAACAGCAGGAAGCTTGAGGTTTATTACCGCGATGGAATGCCCTGCCGTGTGTAGGGGTACGAATAATGGAGCTGACGATGAAACAATCACTTGCCTTATCCTCACTGCTGCTTTCTGCCGGACTGGTAGATACTACGGCGCAGTCTGCCGAGTTCGCCAGTGCTGACTGTGTTACGGGCCTGAATGAAATTGGCCAGATATCTGTCAGTAACATTGCAGGAAATCCGCAGGATGTAGAACGTATAGTCGCGTTAAAAGCGGATGAACAAGGTGCCTCATGGTATCGGATCATTCAAATGTACGAAGATCAGCAGCCCGACAACTGGCGCGTACAGGCCATACTCTATGCTTAACACATTGCCGGATGGCGTAAACTTATCTGATCTACGGTGAACTGTAGACATGATAAGACGCGAAAGCGTCGCCATCAGGCATATTATTATCGTAACCCCCCCGTTGCCCGCAGAAGCAAATCGTTCAGCACCTGCTCAGACAATCTTAGTCCCCCCCGCGTATCAAGCATCATTTGGCACCAGGCCTGCGCCACTGGCGGAGAAGAATAACGCAACATCTGCGCTCCGCAACCGAGCAGGAAAAGCTGCTGCGTAATCTCCCGTCCCATCTCCTCGCTGGGTTTACGTAAACGCTGCTGGAGCTGACGTACCATTCGATCGTAATGTCGATCTTGCCCTTTGACTTCCGCAAAGGCTTCGCTGAGCATCTCGTATATGCCGGGTTGTTTGGTCAGTACCCGCAATACATCAAGGCACATAATGTTGCCAGAGCCTTCCCAGATACTGTTTACCGGCATTTCACGATACAGGCGCGGCAGCTCACTCTCCTCGCAATAGCCAATCCCACCCAGCACTTCCATCGCTTCTGCCACAAATGGCATACCGCTTTTGCAAACGGAGAATTTCACCGCTGGCGTGAACAACCTGGCCCACAGCGCTTCTTTAATATCAGCACGACGGTCCCAGGCCCGCGCCAGTCGAAACAGTAACGCCGTCTGACCTTCCAGTTGGAGCGCCATCCGACCTAACACTTGACGCATCATCGGCTGTTCAATCAATGGTTTGCCAAAGACCTGCCGCTGGTGCGCATGGTAAATAGCGATGGAAAAAGCACGCCGCATCATACCGTGACTGCCGAGCGCACAGTCAAAACGCGTCATCCCACCCATCTTCAGGATATGGCGTATACCTTCCCCTTCTTCACCCAATAGCCAGCCAATCGCTTCGTGGAATTCAACCTCGCAGCTGGCGTTGGAGCGGTTGCCTAACTTATCTTTCAGTCGCTCAAGACGGATAGCATTACGCTGTCCGTCAGGTAAAAATCGCGGCACAAAAAAGCAGGATAATCCTCCCTTAGCCTGGGCCAGCACTAAATGGGCATCGCTTTGCGGCACGGAGAAAAACCACTTATGTCCCACCAGCCGATACGAGCCGTCAGCAAGACGTTCTGCCTGAGTGGTATTGCTCAGCACATCTGAACCACCCTGTTTTTCGGTCATCCCCATACCAATCAGTAGCCCGCGCTTTTGCCCTCCGGGCAGTAAATGCGAGTCATAACGGTCGCTTAGCAGCGGCGTCAGCCAGTCGTGAAAGGGGGCGGGTAACATCTGAAGTAACAGCGGCGTGGCGGCAAAAGTCATGGTCACCGGACACAACGTGCCAGCTTCCACCTGCGCATGCAGCATGAAACGGGCCGCCCGGGCAACAAATGTTCCCTGCCTCGCATCTTCTTCCCAGGCCAGATTATGTACGCGGTTGGCGCACAACCCCTGCATCAGTAAATGCCAGGCAGGATGAAAACGCACATCATCCAGCCGCTGCCCCTGCGGGTCGTAGCGCAACAGTTCAGGCGGAAATGCATTGGCCAGACGACCCAGTTCGAGCGACTCGGCAGTCCCTAGCTGCTGACCAATACTGGCGAGAAGATCGCTGTCCCAGCCAGCGCCTTCGCGGATAACCGCTTCGCACAGCGCGCCATCGGATAGATATAAGTTACTGTTATTGAGCGGTACAGGTTGATTAAAAACGGTATGCGTTTGCCAGTGCATTGTGTCTCCCTCCGTCAATGGCCGTCGCCTTAAGTATGGCCAGTACCACAGTATTCGCGACGGAGGAAGATCACAAAAGTACGGTTAGCCCGCAATATAGTGAGGAATAAAACGAGAAGTATCTTTAGTGATCAACGTATTATCTTCGCGGATCCCCATGCCACAGGCTTCATCATCCACGATCCAGCTACCGATCAACGTGTAGCTGTCGCCAAAGCGCGGTAATGGCTGAAATGCCTGATAGATCATCGGTTCTTCGGCGTAATCACCCTCGGCATGCTCAACGACCTGCTGCTGGCCATCAAAAATGGTGACATTTCCCCCTTCACGGGAAAATATCGGTTTGTGTACATAGCTTTCACCAGCTGCAATTTGTAGTGTTTCACCGTCAAACCAGGCGGGCAGCAGGTTGGGATGGTTGGGAAAAAATCGCCACAGCAATGGCATCAGCCCTTTATTGCTGAGTACGCTCTTCCATAACGGCTCAACCCACTGTTCGCGGCGATGGCGCAGTAAGGGGCCATTTTCATCTCGCATCATCCACTCCAGGGGATAGAGCTTAAAGGCGCGACGAATGACGTTATCATCCAGGTCCGTGAGAACACCGCCAACGCCAAGCCCCAGATCTTCGACGTAAATAAACCGTGACTCTTGCCCCGCCTGCTGTGCGCAATCCTGTAAATACAGCACCGTGGTACGGTCTTCATCGGTATCTTCACAGCAGCAGAAATAGAAGGGATCCGGACTATAAAGCTCAGCAAAACGGGAGATCAACCGCTCCTGAATAGCGTTGTACTGATCGGCATCGCGTGGAATTACCCCGCTACGACGCGCATCTTCCAGCCATAACCATTGGAAATACGCTGACTCATAGAGCGATGTTGGCGTATCCGCGTTGTACTCCAGCAGCTTGACTGGGGCGTTATTTCCGCACCAGACAAAATCCATTCGGCCGTACAGAGAGGGATCGCGATTGCGCCAGCTTTCGGCAATAACGTCCCAGTACAGCGGTGGGATCGCCAGTTGCTGCATAATCTGTTCGTCGTTAACTGCTCGTTCGACGACATCCAGACACATCTGGTGCAGTTCCGCAGTGGGTTTTTCGATCTGCTCTTCCACTTGCCGGAGCGTAAAGCGGTATGCCCGGCTCTCATCCCAGTAAATCTCGTTATCGATAATATGAAAATCAAAGCCGTGATCGTAGGCGATCCGGTCCAAATCCTGACGAACAGGGACATCATGTCGCAGCATCGTTAACCTCCCCAGTGCCCACGCGCGCTGGACGAACGCCCGTAGCCGCCGCGTGAAACCGTCGAGACTTTCTTCGTCGTATAACTATGGCTGGTTGCAGTATCATGTTTTCCACTACCGGAACGCCAACTATAATCCCCGGAAGTCGTACGCCAGACCGGGCGCGAAGCATAGGAAGAACCACCGCTGCTATAAACATATTGTTCGTCGCGATTTTTGCGAATGACGCGGCTGAGTAAAAAACCGGAGAATATCGGCACCCAGCTTTGATCGATGCTGTCGAGATAACAGTCGCCAAACTGTGTCTGACAGCTCTGCTTGCTCATTTGCTTTGGCAGGTTAGAGTAGAACTCTGTTTTCGCATTGTTCCAGCCATCGGCACAAACGGTGGCGCTATTGCCATCGTCAATACATTCACTCACCGCGGAGTAAAAGGTACCGTCACCATCGTTATCGGTATTGCCGTCATCAGCACATCCTTTGAGGACAAAAAATGCCGCTCCGCCCATAATGGCCAGCGTCAGGTACTTTCCGCTGTATCGGCTGCGTTTTTTTACAAAGGGATTCGCCGGGCGCCCAATTCGCGTGATAGCAGAATGCCCTGACGCCCTGTTTTTGTTTCCTGATTTACGTTTTCTTGCCATGATCGTCCATTACCATGTCATGCAGGCGGCGTTAAAAATGCCACCCGCCAGCGCAGCGGTCCCCATAAATAATCCCGCTGCAGTATTATGATTAATAATTTTCTCACTCAGTGTCGGCATATATAAACGCACGCCACCGTAAACGATGAGTTGTATCACCAGTGCGATACCGCCCCAGGAAAAATAATCCGGAATGCTAACGGCGTTAATTGCCGCGCTGGATAACGGAATAACGTAGCCCAGCAACGTACCGCTAAACGCCAGTGACGCTGCAGTATTATTATTTTTAATCAGTTGCCATTCGTTGTGCGGCGTGATTTTTGAGTAGATAAACAGAAAAACGATTACCATGGCTGCACCAATAAAAAAATAGGCGCAAAAAGCCAGTAATGAATCCAGTATGTGCATTGTGTAACCTTCCCTGAAATTAACCAATTACATTAAGTGATGTTAATGGAATATCCACACCCAGCGCCCTCGAGAATACCCACTCAGCCTCTCCCCGCTCATTAAACGACTCTTCACCGTTCAACAGCAGGTATTCCCATGTATCCTCTGTAACCTGGCGCTGATAACCCATGGTAAAATTATGTACATCCCATGTGGCATGCTGATGATTTTCTACTTTTTCCAGCATATAAACCGGCTCAATATTCCCGGGCTCTTCATCGTTAAAAAAGCGCTGCCAACGCTCTTCCTGCCAGTTCAGCGCCGGGGCCCCTATCGCAGAAGGGCTAATGGCAGACTGCCAGTGTTTTTTCTGCGAAATCCCGTAACTTTCTGCATAAACAAAGAATTTGATATCGTCGATATCATCAATGTCTGAGCCGCCCGTGGTATTGATTTGCAGAAACTCTTCTCCGGACGTGTAGTAGCGAAAAATCTGGCTTCCGCCACCTAAATCAATGTGGCTGGCGGCTGCAACGGTGTACTCCTCACCGGGCAACTCGATCAATAGAGATTCTTCAAGCAGGCGAAACGCCAGTGTGTTAAGCGTAAAACCGGAATTAAGATGTAGCCCCAACGGCCCGCGAGCTGGCGCTACAGCAGCGGCTTTACCAAATAAGCGCTGGAAAAAACTCATCATCATTTTCCCTTAATGATCTGCCAGCCTTCTTTCGAGGCTGGCGCATTTCACCGACGTTTACTCGCCTTGCTGACGCTGCAGTCGTGCCAGAACATCCTGAGCCGAACTTTTATTGCTCGCCCCAATGCCTGCTTCGGCCAGCTTCTCATCCAGGTCACGCCCATCCGCAACCTTTTCCAGCTGCGCAGCGGCATCCAAACGGGCCTGACGCTCTGCCTGGCGCGTTTGCAAACGCTTGAGCGACTCTGCGGCTGTAGATACACTCGAAGACGCGCCTACGGTCGAGATAGTCACTGCCTGCTGGGCGCGCTGCATAGCTTCCGTCGCCTTTACCACCTCAAGCTGCTGCTCGAACTGTGCAATCCGTTGTGCGGTTGCACTAACCGCCTTTTCAACGCCATCCCGCGACGCCTCTAAGTTAGTAAGTACTAGCTCCTCAGCTGCAATGGTATTCTCCAGACGGGCGATTTCTTCTGCAACTTCGTTAATCAGAGACGGATTAGCGTTTTTACTCAGTGCTTCCAGCACTCGTGTTTCCAGACTGGATTTACGCTCGCGTAGATCGCTCAACTTGTCATGGCTGAGTTTCACTCGCGCCAGCAGGTCTACCCGTGATTTTCCGGCTTTATCCAGTTCACCTTTCGCATCACGGATATGCTGCTCCAGCATGCGGACCCCCTGCGCTTCTTCAATTGACTCTTCCGCCTGAGAAAGTACGGACTTGCCGAGGGTAAACAGGCTTTTTAAAATTCCCATAAATAGCGTTCCTTGTTATTCGTGAGTGTATTCTTCAGTGATTTCAGCCAGATCCAGCGCGTTATCTGCGAGCGTAGTCATCTCCAGCACTACATCATCCAGTGATGAATTAAGCGAGAGTGCTCCAAATGCGATGTAATATTCATCCTGCTGAACGCGAGAAACCCCCACGGAAGACAGAGGAAGGAGTTTCTGATTACGTAATAAGAAAATATTGAATTCATTCTGCTGATTAATACTGCTGACAGGACAAATAACTGTTTCAATAATTATCTGGCGGGATGTGAATAAAATACCGAGTGATAAATCGCCATAATCATTCATTTTGATAATCAATGATTGCTCGTTATATTCAATATCTATATTTAATTCAGGAAGAGTTTGTATTGCTTCAGCAAGCAACTGCGGAGTCCATGCCATATATTATCCCTGTC
>ENA-OZMM01000019-OZMM01000019.1-human-gut-metagenome-genome-assembly--contig:-NODE-19-length-47862-cov-7.591085_pt1 | contig 47862 bp, 47 predicted proteins | sample MGYA00244193_ERZ653821 | MGnify/ENA primary metagenome ERZ653821 (study PRJEB26926, sample SAMN06164832) | human gut metagenome | biome: ENVO:00009003; feature: ENVO:2100002; material: ENVO:00002003...
AAGCCTCCTGTACCAATCCTATCTCCTGGCCACTTTGGTACACCAGACAAGCCTCCTGTACCAATCCTATCTCCTGGCCACTTTGGTACACCAGACAAGCCTCTCCTGTACCAAAAACTCTCACACAGTCTCTTTAGGATTACTTTTTTTCTTAGAAGCTGTTTTGAATTGTTTGTTTGAAGGTTAAGAGCAATCTCTTCCCCTGCTGCTCACCTCGGCAATCCGGACAAGTTCGATTGCCCTCAGCTCGGGCGCCGGGTTGAGAGTGAAACACTTCCGTTTCGACCGCTTCTTCCAAGGAAGATAACGGTGCTGTCTGACTGAAGAAGCGGGATGAAACTGAAGATTTTTTCACCTCAAAGAACATTCCAAACAATTCAGAACAGCTTCTTAATCCAGCACTGAAAAGAGACAGTGGCTGAAAGTCTCCTCTTAATCCAACACTGAAAAGAGATGGCGGCTGAAAGTCTCCTCTTAGCCACCATCTCTTACTCTGAAATCCGGAACTACCTTGTAATCTTCATGTTGCCGACATAGAGTCCCCACTCGCCGTCCTGTACGATCGGAACCGGGACACCGTCAAGGTTGTTCTCGTAGTGAGGAGCCTTGAGGTAGGTGTGGGAGTGGCCGCCTACGACGAGATCCACGTTGCGGGTGCGGCGGACAAGCATCTGATCCAGATACGGCTCGTTCTCGAAACCGATGTGGGTGAGGGCGATCACAAGGTCGCACTTCTTCTCGGTCTTCAGGTACTCGGCCCACTTGTTGACCACCTCGGAGTTCTCATAGCCCGGGATCATGTCGGAGACCTCCTTAGAGACAAGTATGGTGATGTCCGGCATAAGGCCGATGATGCCGATCCTCATTCCGGCCTTTCTCAGAATGGTGTACGGCTTGACATACTGAGACAGAGACACTTTCGAGAAATCATAGTTGGCGCAGACCACAGGACACTTGATCTTGGCAAGTCGGCGCGCGAGCTCATCCACACCGTTGTCGAACTCATGGTTGCCCAAAGTCACGCAATCGTACTTCATCGCGTTGATCAGATCAATCTCGATGTCGCCTCCGAGCACGGAGAAATAGGACGTGCCCTGATCGAAGTCGCCGGCATGGAGGAGCAGCACGTTCCTCTTTCCGTCAGCCTTCACGACACTGTCGCGGTAGGCGGCGCGCTCGATCACTCCGCCCATACCCTCATGCTCGCCTGAGCGCTCCGGCTCAAGATGGCTGTGGGTGTCATTGACGTGGAGTATGGTAAGTCTCTTCTGGGCCGCGGCGTCGATGTTAGCGATGGCCGCGAGCAGGCATATTCCTAAAATAAAACGTCTCATTTGCTGTCCCCCTCCTCAAGGATTGTGATCCAGTTCTGGTTCTGGTACTCGATAGGCTTCCCGGCGGCGGTGAGGCCCTGCACATAGGCGAGCATCGTGTCGTAAAGGTAGCCGTTGCACATTATGACCTCCTCGGCGTTCCTGGCCACCTTGTAGCCGTCGCCGCCGTCCAGGAGGAAGTTGAGTGTCGCCACTCCGTAGAGCCTGTCATCGTCCAGCGGTTCGCCGCCGATGGTGGCCGAGACAACCTTGCCGTTTCTGACCACGACCTTCACGCCACCGACGATCTGGAACGTGGAAGCCGCCATCTGATCCAGCAGCGCGCGCACGTCACGTCCACGCAAAGCCACGTAGCAGAGGTTGTTACGGAACGGGAACATCGACATAATGTCATCGTAGAGAACCTCTCCCGCCGGCATGTCGATCCTGACCCCACCTCTGTTGGCGATACCGATGTCCACCCTCTTGCCGGTGCTGTCGGCGGTCGCGCGAATCAGCTCGTCAATGTACCAGTCATAGATCTCGCACTCCGGATAGGTGCGCACCATCTCACGTGTAGAATGTCCGATGACGGTCTTGACCTTGGCCATCGCAGGCTGGGCGTCAAGCATTATCCGGGCCACATTCTTCACAGTCCCCTTGCGGAACTTCCTGCCGTTCGGCGCATAGTAGGTACATCCTTTTACCGTACCCATCGCTTCCTCAACGTTCGATGCGTTGGAAGCCACGACACCTGTGCGGTGGCCGTCAACCGGATCCGTCGTCCAAGTGATTGTCCGCTCCTGCGCGCAAAGGCAAAGCCCTCCCGCCAGGAACATGATCATAATTAGTGTTTTCCTCATAAGTGAATATTAATATGGTTAATAAAGTAGCACATCATTGCGGCTGCCCGCGGCGGTGCGACTGACAAGAAGCTATTTCATCCTCAACCACTTCCACAGATCCTTGAATGTCGATTTCTTGCCGAACATCAGAATCCCCACCTTGTAGATCTTGGCGGAGAGCCAGGCGCAGCCGAAGAAAGTCACAAGGAGCAGGACGATCGAGACCACAAGCTGCCACATCGGAACCCCGTAAGGGATCCTGGCCAGCATCACGATCGGCGAGGTGAACGGAATCATCGAACCCCACACAACCACTCCGCTGTCAGGGTTCTGGAACGCCATCAGGATGATGAAATAAGCGATCATCAACGGGATGGTCAGAGGCATCTGAAGCTGCTGCGAGTCGCCTTCATTCTCGACGGCGGAACCCACGGCGGCAAACATCGACGCATAGAGCAGGTAGCCGAGGATGAAGTAGATAAGGAATGAGACTATCAGTTTCACCCAAGGAATGTTCACGAGCGTGCCGATGATGACGCTCATCTCGTCAGGCTCGCCGGCCACGGCTGCGGTCGAGTCGGCGGCCGCTCCCAGGGTGGCGGTTGTCCCGCCAAGAGCCTGCATCTGATCCGGAGAGACACCCATCGTCTGGGCCATCATCTCTGGGTTGCCGGCCATACCGGTGAGCATGTCCTTGCCTACCACACTTGTGGCGACGGTGACCAGCACGCCGGTCAGAACAATCCAGAGGAAGAACTGGGTCAGCGCCACAAGAGCCACGCCGATGATCTTGCCGAACATCAGGTCGATGGCCTTGACGGACGAGATCAGCACCTCTACCACCCTGCTGGTCTTCTCCTCGATGACACTGGACATCACCTGCCCGCCGAACATCATGATGAACATCCAGATGATGATGCCCAGAAGCATGGAGATGATCATGTATATCCCTGACTCCGAGACAGTCTCGTTGCCTTTTTCGTCCATCGTGTACTCCGTCACCTTGACATCGGCCTTCACCTCGTCCATAATCTTGGAAAGGTTGTCGATGCCGTACTGCTGCACACGGTACTCCTCTACCGCGTCATTGGCCTTCGCGGTAAGCCCCGAGGTGAACTCCACTCCGAGAGGGTCCTTTGAATATGTCTGGACGGAGACCGTCTTCTTGACGGAATCCAGCGGAGACACTACTACCAGGACATCCTTCCCGTACTCGTCCAGACGGGCCTTGACCGAATCGGGATTCTCGGAGGAATAGTCCGTGAACGTAAGCCGGTCTGTGTCCTGCAGGTGGCTCATCACGATGCCGGAGCGGTCAACCACGGCGACATCCTGCTTCCTTTCCTTCGTCCCGGCCATGATCAATCCGACAATTATCATGGTCGCCGCGAAAATCAGCGGCACAAGTATCGTGGTGACAATGAAGGACTTCTTCTTGACGCGGGTGAGATATTCCCTCGCTATGACAGTCTTTATTATTCTGAAATTCATGACTATGCCTCCTCGGTTACAAGTTTTATGAATATGTCGTTCATCCTCGGGATCAGTTCCTTGAACGAGTTGACGATGATGTCCTGACCGAGCAGGACAGAGAGCGCGTCATTGGAGGACACGTTCTCCCCGAGAGTCAGCACGGCGGTGTGCCGTCCGGCGTTGTCCTCGTCGGAAAGGACCTTGAATATTCCTTCGGCATCCTTCACCTTGTCCTCGCCGGTGTAGACCAGCTCGATGTTGTTGTTGCCGTATTTGTGACGGATCTCGTTGACCCCGCCGGTAATCACCAGATGCGATTTGTTGATCAGGGCGATGTTGTCGCACAACTCCTCGACAGACTCCATATTATGTGTCGATAGGATGATTGTGGCTCCCTCGTCCTTCAAACGAAGGATCTCCTTGCGGATCAACTCGGCGTTCACCGGGTCGAAACCGGAGAACGGCTCGTCCAGAATCATCAGTGACGGCTTGTGCACAACGGTCGTGATGAACTGAACCTTCTGGGCCATACCTTTGGACAGTTCCTCGACCTTCTTCTTCCACCAGTCCTGGATTCCGAAACGCACGAACCACTCTTTCAAGGCCTTGCGGGCCTCTGCGGCGCTCATGCCCTTCAACTGGGCCAGATACATTGCCTGGTCGCCGACCTCCATCTTGCGGTAGAGTCCCCGCTCTTCAGGCAAATAGCCTATCTTTTCGACATCCGACTGCGTTATCGGACGACCGTCGAACAAAACTTCTCCACCATTAGGAATAGTTATCCGGTTAATGATGCGGATCAGCGTGGTCTTTCCGGCACCGTTAGGCCCCAGCAGACCGAATATTCCGCCTTTAGGGACGCTCACACTGACGTTGTCAAGCGCGACCTTCTCCCCGAAGTTCTTGCAGACATTCCTGCACTCGATAATATTCTCACTCATATACTTAAAATCTTGCTTGTCAATTCAACGAGCAGTTCGCCCGGAGTGGCTTCCCCGGCATCTCCTCCTTTGCCTTTGTAGTCATATTCACAAAGAAGGGAGATCACCTCCATCGCCTTGCGGACCGGGTAGTTGGCCACGGCAATGTCATATTCCTTCCAAAAGTAAGGGTTCACGCCTTGCAGGGCGGCAGCGACGGCGGTTCTGTCCGGGTATCGGTTCTTTTCCTTCAACGCGGCGTATTTCAGGATTCTGGCGAAATGGGTGTAGAGGGCGCTGACGGCCATCGGCATGGCGAACTTCGCCGCCTCACCGATGCGCGCGGCTATTCTCAAAGCCTTCGCCCCGTTCCTCGCCGAAAGTTCCTTGGTCAGCTCAAACACGCTGAACTCACGGCTGATGCCGACATTCCGTTCGATGTCCGAGACAGTTATCTGCTTCGCTCCCTCCGGGAGATTCTTCAGCATCTTGTCGGTCTCGACGGCGATGCGGCTCAGATTCGTGCCGGCGGACTCAGCCAGCAGAGCTGCGGCCTCGGGATCGATTGACAGTCCCCTTCCGGAATAATACTGAGCGATCCACGAAGGCATCTCGTAGTCCCTCAATGCATTGGACTCGACAACAATCCCGTTCTTGGAGGCCTGCTTGTACAACGCCTTCCGTTTGTCAGCTGAAGCCCCGCGCATCAAAAGCACCAGAACCGTGGAGTCCAAAGGTTTCTCGCAATAAACAGCCAACTTCTCCAGATCACGCATTGCCTGCGCGTCCTTCACCACAACCAATTGCCTCTCAGCCATCATCGGAAACCTGCGGGCAGCTGTGATAACGGTGTCCGCATCGACGTCCGCCCCGTAGCAGATCGTCTCGTTGAAATCCCGCGAAGCCTCGTCAAGAGCGTTCTCGATGACAGCATCGCAGACCATGTCCGTGTAGTACGGTTCGTCCCCCATCAGCAGATAGACGGGGGCGAACTGCCCTGACTTGACAGCGGAAACTATCTCACGGCACCGGCTGCCGACATTAACCGTTCCTTTCGCCATTCAAGGCTCTATTAATACTTAAAATCCAATGTCTTACGAATATCCTCGGACGAAGCCCCGACAAGAATCCTGTAGTTGCCTTTTTCAGCCGCCCAATCATGCTTTTCAGCGTCGAAATAGCTGATGGCCGCCTTGTCCAAAGTCACTTTCACCTCACCAGACTTGCCTGGTCCAAGGAATATCTTTCCGAAGCCCTTGAGTTCCTTTACCGGACGCTCGACTGAGCTTTCCGGAGCGCTGACATAAATCTGCACGATCTCAGCACCGGCCACAGAGCCGGTGTTCTTCACCGGAACAGTGACGGTCAAGCCCTTTTCGATTGAGCCAGAAGTCTTAGGCTCGCCATATTCAAACGTGGTGTAGCTGAGTCCGTAGCCGAACGGAAAGGTCGGCTTGATGGCGCTATGCTCGAACCAACGGTAGCCCACGAATATTCCTTCCGTGTAGGTCTCGTCGTAGATGATCTTGTCCTGGATGCCCATCTTGACGGTCTCCTTGCGAGGGATTCCCGGGTACTGGATTTCAGACTGAACAGGATAATCCGCCAGCGTGGCCCCGATCGTGAACGGTAGTTTTCCGGAAGGGTTGACATCGCCTGAAAGCACGTCCGCCAGAGAATGTCCGGCCTCGCTCCCAAGATACCAGTCCTGAACTATTCCCGGAACCTTGTCAGCCCACGGCATCGCCACAGCGTTTCCGGAGATATTCACAACCACAAGTTTCGGATTGGCTGCGGTAAGAGCCTCAATCACAGCGTTCTGTGAATATGGAAGATCATAGCTTTCCCTGTCGTTGCCCTCGCTGTCCTGATGGTCACTCTTGTTCAGGCCACCAATGAATATCACGTAGTCGGCATCCTTGGCAGCCGCCACGGCGTCGGAGATCAGCTTTTTCGCCGAACGGCTCTCGCTAAGATCCTGACCTGTCGTCACCCCGTCGAACTGGCCGCTGGCATCACCGACATAACCACGCTCGTAAACCACCTTCGCATCCGCGAACCTTTCCCTGATTCCATCCAGCGGGGAGACCTCGTTCTTCACTTTGAGTGAGGAGCTTCCGCCGCCCACTGTCATCATCTTGACAGCGTTCTCGCCGACAACCAGAATCTTCCTCGCGTTCTTTATCGGAAGAATGCCGCCATCGTTCCTGAGAAGCACTATGGACTCGGCCCCGATCTTTCTGGCGGCGGCGATGTGCTCCGGACTCACGAACGAGCCGAAAGGACGGTTCCTGTCCATCACCGTGCGGAACATAAGTCTCAAGACCCTGCGGACCTTGTTGTCAAGCACGTCCATGGTATATTTCCCTTCATTGATTCCCTTGAGGAAAGGATCCGAAAGGTAGTAGTTGGCGTAAGCGTTTGAGAGAGACCAGCTAAGTCCGTTGGTAAACGTGCCGAATTCCATGTCCAGACCATTATTCACAGCCTGTTCCGTGTCATGGGCTCCGCCCCAGTCACTGATCACTACTCCATCGAAACCCCACTCTCCTTTAAGGATGTCGTTCAAAGTGTACTGGTTCTGGCAGCACCACTGGTTCTTGTAAAGATTGTAGGAACCCATTATCGCCCAAGCCTTCCCCTCGGTGACGGCTGCCTTGAAGGCCGGAAGATAGATCTCATAGAGAGTCCTGTCATCAACTGTCACATTGGTGGTGAAGCGGTTATATTCCTGATTGTTCAGCGCGAAATGCTTCACGCAGGCAGCCACGCCGTTGCTCTGCACACCCTTGACATAAGGCACGACCATGCGGCCTGAAAGGTAAGGATCCTCACCCATATATTCAAAACTGCGCCCGTTGAGAGGGGTTCTGCAGATGTTCACGCCAGGTCCCAGAAGCACGTCCTTCCTGCGGTAGCGGGCCTCCTCGCCGATGCTCTTTCCGTAAAGAGCCGACATCTCAGGATTCCAAGTGGCAGCCAGCGCGGTCAACGCCGGGAACGCCGTGCAGGAATCACTTGTCCACCCGGCCTGACTCCATTTGTCCCAAAGCACCTCCGGACGGATTCCGTGAGGGCCGTCGGAAGTCCAGATCTCAGGGATGCCGAGCCTCGGCACTCCGGCCGAGCTGAACTTGGACTGGGCGTGCAGCACAGCCACTTTTTCCTCTGTTGTCATCCTTGAGAGAGCGTCCTCCACCCTCTCCTCGATTGTTCTCGTCTCATCAAGAAAGACAGGCCCGCCATTTCCGGCGGCCTGTCTTCCAACACCTCTTTGCTGACCACACGCGGCGGCGATGCCTGCCACGGCTATCAGACTCAAGATCAATCTCTTTTTCATCCTATGCGTCAAATTTCTTTTCTTTTGTCCTTACGATCTTTTCCTTCATCAGATCGACAGCCGCGCTGACGGCATCCTCGAACGAGGTTGAGTTCCTCTCGATGACAAGATCCTGGCCGTAGGCCCTTGTCTGGATCCTGACATTCTTGTTGTCCGGCTCCTTGAGCAAAGATAAAGTCACCTCCATTCCGTCAAGATGGTCGCTGAATCTGGAAAGTTTCGAGACCTTCTTCTCTACATAGTCGAGCAGTTTCTGATCCGCGTCGAACTTCAGGGATTTTACTCTAATCTCCATTTTTACCTCCGCTTTTTGCCCTTGGGTGGGCGTTAACATAAACTTTTTTCAGTTTCTCGATGGTGTTGTGCGTATAGACCTGCGTCGCCGCTAGCGAGGAGTGGCCCAGAAACTCCTTGATCGAGTTAAGATCCGCACCCTCGTCCAATAGTTCAGTGGCCAAGGAATGCCTCAACACGTGTGGAGACTTTCTCCCGGTGATGCTTCCGACCCGCCCAAGCGCTCTTTTTATCGCCCTGTCTATGAAAACCGGATAGAGTTTCAGGCCCTTGCCGGTGACCGCCAGTGGCTCGCTTGCCGATCTTTCGCGACCAACCATCGTTTCAACCGCTTGTAAATATAATGAAATTTCCTTACAAAGCGAAGAAACAAGCGGAATTTCTCTCACTTTGTCGCCTTTTCCCCTCACGGTCATCGTCCCGCGGGCGAAATCCACATCTCCGATCCTAAGCCCTATCAGCTCCGCCCGGCGCATCCCGGTGCTGTAAAGCACCGACACGATCAGCCGTTCCAATCTTCTTGAATATGCCTCCTCGGAGGCCTTGTCCGCTCCCGTGATCAGAGCCAGGTTCTCCTCGGAAGCGTCACTGTCCGTCGCGGCGAAATATTCATTCATGGACTCCTCCCTGTAGAAGACAGGCAGACGCTTCTCCACCTTCGGCTTCGCCACGACGCGAACCGGATTGGCTGTCAGCCTCTTCTCCCTCATCAGGAACCGGCAGAACCCCGACAGCACCGAAAGGTGAAGCCCCACCGTCCGCGGACTGTTGCCCTTGGTCTCCATCAGGAACACCTCATAGCTCCTGATAGTCTGATGATCAAGTGTTTCCAGCAACGCCTCATCCGTGTCCGCCTCCGCGAACCCGGCGAACTCCCTCAACACGTCCGAATAGATCGCCCGTGTCCTGTCCGAATACCTCCGGACGTCGCTGATGTAGGAAATGTATGAGGCTATCAGGTTCATGGACGGGTTGGTTTCATATTCGTGGACGGATCGGTTTCTGGTTCATGACCCGCTCAGTCCGAATCGCGCCGGGTGTTTATGCCGATCGCCCCGGCCAGTCTCTCGACCGGCCTGTTGCACCATTGCGCTATGACCCCGACAAGGAGCGCCGCAGCGAGCGTACCCTCGCGGACCCCATGGATCTTTCCGCCAAGCCACAGATAGGAGGCGACGCACGCCAAGGCCACAAGCGACACATCCACAACGACCTTGGTAACGTCAAACCGTGTCTTGAACGCCTTGCAGATCGCCAGCACAAGTCCCTCGCCCGCCAGCGTCACCACTCCGGCCACGACCTCGAACGCCACACCGACCCCCACGAGAACGATGCCCACAAGGCACCACACCACCTGCATCAGGTAGTTAGGGCAAGGCACGTCCGCTATGCACCAGCAAGCGAAATCCGTCATGTATCCAAAAACGAAAGCGACCGGCAGCTGCATCAGCTGCACCCATTCATAGTCCTTCCGCAAAAGCGCCATCTGAATCAGAATGAATATGCAGTGCATCACAATCGTGGCCTCCCCCACCGTCAGCGGGCAAAGCATGCTGGCCACATAAGGCGGGCACGAGATCGGCGAAGTTCCAAGATCCGCTAGAATAGAAAAAGCCACCCCGAACGCCACAATCAGCAGTCCGACGCACAGCATCACATATCTCTTGAATATTTCCATCTTATCTCTTAAATATTTTGTTTCCTGAATATCTCAATATTTATTCAAAACTCTGACGTTTCCCACTACGGCATATTCATAAATACCTGTGGACACGGTTGTAATAGTCCTTGTAGTCAATGTCTTTCCTTGAAAGCAGGAACCGCTCCTCCTGAAGGATCTGGAGGTGGAAAATCGTCACCGCGCAGAGCACGACGAGCAGGTGAAGCCAGTTTGCGAAGCAGAGAAGCAGCCCGATGTAGGTCAGCTCAAAACCGACGAAAGCCGGGTTGCGGCTGATTCTGTAGATGCCGGAAGTGACCAGTCCGGTCTTCTCGTCCGGGGATATTCCGGCCCTCCAACTGTCCCGCATCTGAAGCACGGCGGTAGTGAAGAACACCACTCCGAGAGCCGTCAAAGCCAGTCCGATCCAACCGCACCACCGCGGGAGGAATGAATATCCCCGGACGACGCTCCACACCTCCACGACGACAATCAGGACGGAAAAGGCAGCCAGCAACCGCTCCACAGTCAAAGTCCGCAGTTCCTTATTCCCGCGCCCCATCTGATTGGTCCGGATCCCTTGACTCCTCTGACTGAGCTGTTTAGCCAGATAGACTCCATAGAATCCGGCCATCAAGGCCAATGATATTATCTGAAATACTGTCATACAATCACGCCGGAGGCATCTGGTTCAGGATCATCCCTAAGCATTTCCTCCAGCGTACAAATTTACGAATATTCCCGAGATACCCAACGAGCGTTCAGCAGTCTCGTGAGCAAATCGAGCCTTTCCGCTCACGAGACAACCTAAGCAGACCCTCCCGTGAGCAAACCGGGCCTTCCTGCTCACGAGGCAACCTTGGCAGGCACCCCCGTGAGCAGAACAAGCCTTCCTGCTCACGAGACAACCTTGGCAGGCACCCCCGTGAGCAGAACAAGCCTTTCCGCTCACAAGACAAACTCAGCAGGCACCCCCGTGAGCAGAACAAGCCTTTCCGCTCACGAGACAACCTCAGCAGGCACCCCCGTGAGCATTTGGAGTTATCCTTGCGCACGGGGAAGGCTGGCTGGTCAGCTTTTTTCGGGACGCGCCCTCACATTGGGAGGAAAAATGGTCACCGAACCGCGGAGCTGTTCCTCTTGTAGCACCGAATTAAAAGCATCGGCAAGAGACCATGAAGCGTCTTTGAGGTGTTCTATCATCTCGTCACGGTTCGTACAAAGGGCCAGATCCGCTATCGCCAACGAGCGTATCATCGCGAGGACAGACTGCTCGTTTCCTCCCCACAACGTCGTTGACATCGACAGCATAGCATTCTGGATGATGTCCATCGACGCCATCGGGTCTTTCCAGACATTGATGTCTGTCCTGAACTTCAACTGGCCGTCTCCATCCTGCAGCACTTCCAAAATTCTTTTCATAATTACTTATTGTTTAGTTGTTTGACATAGAATCCCGGACACCTGTCCGAGACTTGATCTTTCATATTCTTATCTTCCTTAAGTTGGTAGAGGCTTCCCGTAAAACGCATAATCTCCCGTCCGCGAACCTTCGCTCACCTTCGCACACCATCGTTCGCCGTCCGCCCACCATCGCAGACTGTCGCATACCGTCGCAGACCATCGCTCTACGTCGAATACCATCGCTCACCGCCTTCCTATCCCGTTACCGTCCTTTTCTTCGTCCGCGAGAAAAAGTGTCTCTAAAATGCTGGATCAGAATCCTGTCACTGCGGCGCATGCGCGCCAAGAGGGAACAACGAGTCCACTTCATACTGCGACAGCCCAAGAACACGCCGGATCTGACCATTGGAGGAACGGTAGTCATAGCGAAGTCGCTTTGCCAAATCCATTTTCTGAGCTTGGCTCAACTCCTTGAGGCTGCTGATGTCATAGGCAGACCTGACATATTTCCATAGTTGTGTAAACAACTCATTATCAGTTAGAAATTCCCCGTCATCCAGGTCTTTAGCAATCTCTTCATAGGCCTCGACACCCTTGCTGACCATCCAGAAATAATGATGGGCGTTGCGGAACATCGCCATTCCGAGTCTTATGTCGCAGTACGAAGGCGGTGCGATGTGTCCATTGGTCACAAGATAATCTCCCGGGAGATGCGGATTTCGCCCCTTGAACATTCTTCGGGCCGCTCTATCTTTCAGATCAGACAGCCTTGCATCAGGCAAAAACCGGCAGAAATAGTACGGCCCGGTAGCCCACGGGTAAGAGAAAGGGGTACATTCCGGAGTCACGACGTACCCGTTGCGATTGACATAGACAATGGTGTTCCTCAATGCCTTGAGATCCGGAACAGGCTTTAGGCTCATCTGGAATCGAGCCGGTACGGCAGACTCATACCTTGTGGCAATGTACCTGCTTAACCGTTTGCGGAACAGGTCGAAAAAAAGCCTTGCCTCAACTTCGGCCCCACATAGAACAATGTGCAGGTGGTTGCTCATAACCTCAAAGGCCACGACAGCCAATCCCGGCACTTCCGCCAGGCATCTTGCCATCAGATTCATCACATAGCGATAGTCATCATCGTCTCTGAACAGCAGTTCCGTCAGGTTCCCCGGAGTGTAAAGATGCCACCAATCTCCGTGTCCAAGGAAGGAGGCCTCGCACTTCTTCTCAGCGTCCGCATAAGGAAGTCGTTTCATAATCTAATCAGTTTGCTTCGTGCGAGTTGTAGCACTGTCTACGCACGAATGGTTATTCATACATTCTCACGTTCCCTCCAGTGTCCCAGATCACGTGAGAAATCTTTCTCGTAAGCCGCAAGCAATTCATTCTCCGTTATATACAAAAAGCGAGTCAGGTGCGATATAACCCAACTCGCTTTGCGGATTCCATGCTCCGCGGCATTCAGTCTTCCGATAGCGTCCACAAGCAAAAGCCCTGCATAAATCACATCCGTGACAGCAAAAGTGCCGAACTCTGCGTGAACATCTATCTTTAGCACGTCGACAGGGCGTTCAACTCCCGACGGTCGTACCACTTTAGCAAAGATATGAATATAATCTGATAATCCAACCGTCCTTCAAAGAAAAATCCACCATTCATTATTTATGAATATGTTCCCGTAGACTCCGCCATGTCTCCAACCTTATTCCTCGCCATCAGTTGTCGATCATTCTCCTCACAACGTACTTCCTAACACCTTCTTCGTGAGCGGAAAGACCTGTTCTGCTCACGGGCCAGCCAAGGCTGTCTCGTGAGCAGGAAGGCCTGTTCTGCGCACGGGAAGGTCTGTCGAGGTTGTCTCGTGAGCAGGAAGGCCTTGTTCGCTCACGGGAGGGTCTGCCAAGGCTGTCTCGTGAGCAGGAAGGCCTGGTTCGCTCACGGGAGGGCCGGCCAAGGTTGCCGCGGGAGCGAAGATCGGATTTCCGCGCACGAAAGTTTCGGATTCCGGGGCTTTTGTTGTAAATTGCGGACGAAAGCATTAAGAAAAACACTATCTTCGCATCAATGAGAATCATCGGAAATATTCTTTGGCTCATCTTGGGCGGGCTGCTGGTCAGTCTGGGCTACTTTATCGCCGGACTTCTGTACTGCGTGACCATCATCGGGATTCCGTTCGGCTACCAGTTGTGGAAGTTCGGAGTGTTCTCGCTATGGCCATTCGGAACCGAGGTTGTGGACGGAGACAACGCCGGAGGCTGCCTCAGCATATTCATGAATGTGCTTTGGATCCTGCTGGGGTGGTGGGAGATCGCCGCGACGCACCTCGTCTTCGGTCTTATCTGCTGCATCACCATCATCGGCATCCCTTTCGGTCTCCAGCACTTCAAGATGGCTCTCCTCTCGCTCACCCCATTCGGCAAGACCTTCAGAAATGGTTAGCCGCCCAAGGTCAGCGGGATTCCGCGCGGGTTGAGCGGCCTCTTCCTTCGGCAAAACCTAAAAAAAGGTTAGCGCCACCCAAGGTCAGCGGGATTCCGCGCGGGTTGAGCGGCCTCTTCCTCCGGCAAAACCTAAAAAAAAGGTTAGCCACCCAAGGTCAGCGGGACTCCGCGTGGGTTGAACGGCCACTTCCTCCGGCAAGTCCTTTAGAAAGAGGCAGATTGCATTCGGCGGAACCGGCTTCAGCGCTTAAGAGCTGCTCGCCAAAGTTGCCAGACCATAACAATCCGGCCATGATATACCATAATAATCCGGCCATGATAGAGAGAGATTTGCCGTCACTGGAATTGGCGGAGAGAATCAAATGACACAATGACTTTTAGTAAGCATCAAGGATTACCAAATAAGCGAATATGTACACACTTTACTCATTGACTTCGGGGCTGCACAGCGAGACGGTGGCGGAGCCGGCGGACGAAAGATTCATTCAGGACATTGAGGAGGCGCTCGGCGAGGCGTTTGAGTTCGGCCGCACCGACTTTTCCGAATATTCCAGGACACGGAACAACATCATCTACGTCAGGACCGGAGGGACGGAGGGAATATTCAAAATCATCTTCTGCAAGGAAGGGTCTCTGAATATTCCTGACGGCATGCCGGTCAGGCTGCTTACCAGCGGGAAGAGCAACTCCCTCGCCGCGTCGATGGAGATCCTATCGTTCCTGAACCGGGCCAGATGGCCGGGAGAGATCATTCACGGAAGCGCGGAGGAGATCGCCCTCAGACTCCGAGGCGGCTTCACGAAGGGCGGGAAAAACCATGTGAAGGAATATGACATGGGCCGCATTCTGGAAGGTTACAAGGTTGGCGTTATCGGAAAGCCTTCCGACTGGCTGATTTCCAGCGACGTAGACTACGCCGTGGCCAAGGAGAGGCTCGGTGTCGAGATTGTTGACATCGACATCAACGAACTGGTGGGGCTGGCCGAAGAGCCTGACCGCAAATGGCTGAAAGGGCTGAAACTCAACCCGCCTAACAAGCCGAAGTTCGGGAAGAGCATCTCCGGAAAAGACTTCAGTGGCTCAATGGACATCTACTGCGCCATGAAGACGCTGGTGAAGAGATACGGGCTGGCTGGGGTGTCACTCCGCTGCTTCGACCTGCTGACAGCCCTCGGCAACACCGGCTGCATGGCTCTGGCAATCCTGAACAGCCAGGGGGTCGTGGCCACGTGCGAGGGAGACATACCCACGCTCCTGTCAATGTGCATCGCCCAACGGAAGTTCGGAATCTCCGGCTTCCAGGCGAACCTATCACGCATCAACGGCGACAAGATGCTGTTCGCCCACTGCACCGTTCCACTGAACATGGTGGAGGAATATTCCTACGACACCCACTTCGAGTCAGGAATCGGTGTGGCGGTCCATGGAGTGCTGCCCGCCGGAGCCGCAAGGATATTCAAACTCTCTCCGGATTGCTCGGAAATGTTCCTTGAAGATGTGGAAATTCTTGAAAACCAGTACAATGATTGCCTTTGCAGGACGCAGATACTGGTGGACGCACCCGGACTCGCGGACTACTTTCTCCGCTCCCCCATCGGTAACCACCACGTAATCATTCCCGAGCGGCGGCAATAGCGACGGCACCGCCTCGGCCACTGAGCATCAGTCACTAAGCATCGGTCATTAAGCATCGGCCACTGAGCATCGGCCACTGAGCATCGGCCACTGAGCATCGGCCACTGAGCCTGTAGAGCGACTCCATCCGCCAGCCACCGGCCTACGAAGCGGTCTTCCGCAACGCCCTGACCGTCTGAAGCAACACGCTGAGAATCACCAGGGAAATGCCCATGTAGAAGGAGGCGTTCAACTCGCGGGCCTCTCCGAAGGCGAGGAAGGCGATTATGACGGTGTAGCATGGTTCAAGATTGTAGGTAAGGTTGACGGTGAACGCGGACAGCTTCCTCAGCACAGTGATCTGCAGGAGGTAAAGACCGACCGTGCAGAACAGCACCAGACACAGCATCCACCACAGGTCCGCACCTGTTGGGAAGACCATCACCGGCTGCGTCGGAGGATAGATCAGAAGGTAGACAGGGATGATCACGGTCACGCCGAGCAGTCCGCCCGCCATCTGATAGAGCAGCACCGTCCGGGATCTCACGCCCTCGCTGGCAATCTTATTGGTTATTGAGTATAAGGAACAAACGGCGGCGGAAATGACTCCCAGTATGATTCCGGTCCGGTAGCGGGAGTCAAATGAAAAGATGCACACCAGTCCCGCCACGGTGATGAGCGCCAGCAGCATCTCGACCACCGAGATCCTCCTATGGAAGACCAGCGGCTCGAAAATCGAAGTGAAGAATCCCAGACTGGCGAAACTGACCACACCGATCGACACGTTGCTCGCCTTGATGGAGGCGTAGAACAGGATCCAGTGCAGCCCGAGCAAAGTCCCGTTCCCTGCGATCTGAAGGAACTTCTTCCAACTGACCTTCGGGAATCCGATGAACAGAACAAGCACGGCTGTCGTGAAGAACAGCCGGTACCATGTCAACGTGGCCTCATTGAGCGTGATCAACTTGCCGAACAGCCCCGTAAACCCAGCCAGCAGCACGCTCAGATGCAGCTGAAGAAAAGCCGTCCTAAGATTAGTATCTCCCATTCCCTGAAAATGCGTGCGAATATACTCATTTTTCTCCGGACTCCAACCCCACCAGTGTCAATCTGGGATTCCGAGTGATGCGGAAGACATTTCCGCCCGCCACCGAGCCGCGCCGTACCGGCATCAACCCTGTGGCCAATGAATAGAAGGACACTTCGACATATTCGTTGACCGTTTTCCGGCAAAGCGTCGGTGTCAGCCTTTCAGGAGCTTGCCGAAGAGGGCGAGGATGCCGGTGACGGTCTCTTTGTCGGGAACGGGGATGCGGAGCTCAGACTTTCCGGAAACGGGGTCGGTCTTGACCATGGTCTCGGTCAGATTCCGGACTCCTTCCTCCGAGCGCAAGGTCTCAGCCAGACCGGAAAGGAACGCGACACCTTGGCTGACAAGGACTTCGGGAGACGCAGGACGGACTTTCCCAACCCTTTGTCCCTCTTCCGCCGGCTCGTTTTCGCCCGCTCCGCACCCTGCTCCTGCTTCCTCAGCATTCCCAACTTCATTCACGACGGCAGCCTCTTCCTTTTCAGGGATGGCTTCGGAACCCACGCCAGACACCATATCGGAATCCTCAACAGGATCCATTATTCCAAAGCCCACCTCCGGAACAGGTTTCTCAGTCAGCTCCTTCTCCATCGTTTCGGCTGATCCGTCATATGGTTCGGTCTCGGAAGGCGCGTCAACATATTCAGAAACCCCTTCCAGCACCTTGCCGAGGCGGCTGTCATCCAGTACGACGGTGTCATCCCCGCCATCGAATATTCCTTCGAAGAGCGAGGATTTGAAATTGAGGGTCGAGAGCATCCGCTCCTCGAACGAGTCGCGCGCGACCATGTTTATGACCTGGATGCTGCGTTTCTGGCCAATTCTGTAGATTCTGGCAATGCGCTGCTCAAGGACCGCCGGATTCCACGGCAGATCCAGATTGATCACGAGGGACGCAGCCTGAAGATTCAGACCCGTGCTGCCAGCGTCCGTCGAGATGAAGACCCTGCAATCCGGATCCTCCTGAAAATCATCGCACAGCTTCTTGCGCTTCTCCGACGGCACCAGCCCGTTCAAGGAGGAGTAACGCACGCCCGCACCCGCAAGTTCGGCGGCGATCAGCCTGGTCATCCTCTCCCACTGGCTGAAAATCACCACCTTCTCATCCCCGGACTCGAACAGGTCGTGGAGGATGTTCATCGTCTCCTCAACCTTGGTGTCGTACCGCGTCTTCTGGTCAAGGATGAAAGTGCTGTCGCAGACCATCCTCATCTGGCTGAGCATGAGCAGCAGCCTTCGCCGGTCGGTCTCGCTGATGAAATGCATTCTCTTCCACTTGTACACAATCTTGGCGACGGCGGCCTTCCACTCATCGTGCATCTCCCTCTGCTGAGGGGTCATGGGCACGAAAAGCAGTTTGTCGGTGCGTGCCGGCATCTGAAGCGAGACATCCGCCTTGCGGCGGCGTATGAGGCGGGAGCGGATCTTCTCCGACACCATATTCAAATTGCGGTAGGACAGCACCTTGCCGGTGTCATCCCGGACCGTGGTCTCTTCCACGAACTTGTAGTAAGGGCCGAGGCAGTACTGATCCACCAGCTGCATCACTGAATACAGATCCTCAAGCTTGTTCTCCAGCGGCGTACCCGAAAGCACGATGGAATAGTCCGAATGAATATGTCTGGCCGACCTCGCGATCTGGGTGTTCCAGTTCTTCAGGCGCTGGACCTCGTCCATGATGACACATTCGGCGAACATCTCCCCTTTCAGGCGCACGTCCCTGTTCATTGCGTGGTAGGAGACTATCTTGTAGAACACATCAGACTTGTACATCTGGGCGCGCTTGACCGGATCGCCCTCTATCACCAGGGCGGAGGAGTCCGTGAATTTCTCGATCTCCTTCTGCCACTGGTACTTAAGCGACGTGGGGCAGATGATGAGTACGGAAGACACCAAGCCGGCCTTGCGGAGGAGTTCCGCCGCGCCGATGGCCTGGACCGTCTTTCCAAGTCCCATCTCGTCCGCGATGATGGACTTGCCCTTCCCGAAGGCGAAGCGGATCCCCTCCTTTTGGTAAGGGTAGAGACTGGTTTTCAAAAGGCCGTCCAAGTCCTTGTCCGTCAGTTTGGACAGAAAGCCCTTACGGTAATCCGAATCCTTCGTCTCCGAGATGTAGTCAAGCACATCAGGGTAACATCGGAAGTCCGGGTCGAGTTCCTTCGCCCTTATGATGAAACCCTCCAGCTCTGCCACCTTGCCTGGAAGCGCGACCCCGTCGGCGGAAAAATATTCACTCGCCAGAAGCCTCATCGAGGCTCTTCTGACCGACCCTATCCTGATACGGACGGTGCGGCACTCTGAATATGTCAGATAGAGCGATGAATATGGCGGCAGATCCCCGAGTCTGCCTTTCCTGTGGTCCGTCCGCCAGATTTTCACCGCCTCTATGTGCTTGCATGTCCCCAGCTGATTGGTCTTGAAATCCGGACACGAGCAGAAGTTCCATTTGCTTGCCAATCCCCTGTAAACGACTTTGTAGACACTGCGGCTGAGCGGGTTGCTCACCTCGTAGACCCCGTACCGTCCCTCGTCCGCAGGCTGCCGCACAATAAGGTTCTCCTTCTGCGCCGCCTGCCGCCGCAAAGCGACCTGCCATTCCTTTGAGGTCAAATCCGACGGACGAACAATGTTGGAGATCCGCTTCTCCCTGACCGCCGGCTTCTTCCCGGCCTTACGTGGTGCTGATTTCATTTCTGTTCGAATTTAAGGTCTTAAAGATACACAACTTTATCCACTTTCTGTCTCTTCGTATTCTTTAACGAAAGAATTTAACGAAGGAAAAAACCTAAAATCGATGGCGTCGTCTGGACAGGCTTACGAAACCCGTTCATGGGGTTGTGCCACAGAAGGCGACTAAAGGCATAACCGGCTGAAAAAGTCCACGGCAAAAGTGAAAGTTTTTCAGCCCATGTGCGGCTGGAGCGCGGCATACGGGGGATGGGGCTGAAAGTGATTTGTAAAACTCGAGACTGTCCTCTCTTCCCTTGCGCAGGATTCACCGAAGTCCCTCACGGGCTGTAAATCAGGATCGATAGAATCATTAAGCACGGGGCGCAGGATTCACCGAAGTCCCTCACGGGCAGATCAGGCGCGTCCTCGGAAGATGACCTCCAGGCCATCGTAGGCGGCGCGGAGCGGGGACGGGAGGGTGGCGTCCAGCTGGGCTTGCGTGCCGTGGAGGGTTCTGGCCATGTGGGTCAGGTAGACGGGCTGGCCTTCCGGGGCGGTGAGCCGTCCCGTGGACAGGAGAACGTGCGTCGTGCGAAGGACCGTGCCGACACTGGAGTGAGTGTAGATCCGGAAATCCTCATCATAATCGATGCCCATGGTAGCCTCCATGATCAGTCCGGTTATCGGCTTACCGTCAGCGACGTGGGCGTCGATTCCGACAAGTCTGGCGGCTCTCACAGGGATCCCTCCGGTGTCGGTCGCATAGAGGACACGGACGGAGCCTTTCTCTATCAGGTAGATGAGAGTCTGCTCGCTGTCGTCCTTCGTCGCATGATTGCCGGGAAGAGAGGTGATGGTGATGTCGCCGCACCGCACCTTCCTGCCCACCGGGATGCCGACAACCTCCGGCGAGGGCTTTCCGAGTTCCGAAGAAGCGGCGGCGAAATCCGCCTTCGCCCTCTCCAGCCAGGTGTCGCCGACATAGACGACCTTGGCATTAAGGGTTCCGATCGCGGACTTGGGATTGTAATGATCTGAATGCGAATGAGTATAGAACACAGCATCCGGAGCCACGAACCCTTCCGGCAGCATGTCGGTGCCGGTAGGGGTGAAGTCTATCAGGATGCGGTTGTCAAGCAGGACACTTGAAAGCCTTCTCAATTCTCCCCTCTCATCCACGCCGTCCCAGTCCGCGGCGCCCGTCCCGAGAAACCTCACAAGAAGATCATCCTTACCCGCTTTTCCCGATTCCGATGAATATGTCCGTTCTCCCGAAAGGCCTTCCAACGACCCGGAACCAACGGAACCAGCGTAAGGCCCGATTTCAGCGGAACGTTCGGAAGCCCGCATAAGCGCGAACCCGCCCGACACCGCTCCGACAGTGACGGCGCCGGCTCCGACCTTGATGAATTTTCTTCTGTCCATAATCTTCACTGTTTAAGAGAATCTGTTTTGTTTAAACCCACGGGCACAAGCCCCATCCCTGCGGCCTTGGCGCGCATGAGGGCGTCGGCCTCCTCGAAGTTGTTGCCGATCTGGCCGTCCAGGATGGCTTCCTTGACATATTCCTTCAGGACACCTATCTCGCGGCACGGACTCAGGCCATAGACCTCCATCACATATTCACCGGTAATCGGGTTCTTGAAGTTGCGGATGGCGTCCTTGGCCTCGACCTCGACGAGCTTGCGCTTCACCAGTTCAAAATTCTGGCGGATCCGGGCGACCTTCATCGGGTTCTTGGATGTGATGTCGGCGTTGCACAGGAGCATCAGGTCATCAATCTCGTTGCCGGCGTCGAACAGGAGACGGCGCACAGCTGAGTCCGTAACCTCCTCGTCCACAAGGGCGATAGGCCTATGATGGAGGCTCACGAGCTTCTGGACGTACTTCATCTTCTCGTTCAGAGGCATCTTCAGGGCCTTGAATATTCTCGGAACCATCTTCGCGCCCACCACCTCGTGACCGTGGAATGTCCAGCCGACCGAAGGGTCGAAACGCTTGGACGCCGGCTTTCCGATGTCGTGCAGGAGGGCGGCCCAGCGGAGCCAGACATTCGGCATAGTGCGGACGGACTCGACGAAACCGTCACCCCCCTCTTCGGGCGCATAATCCTTCAAGACACCGGAGGCGATGCCCTCGATCTCCGAGGCCGCCACGTTGTCAACAACCTGGAGCGTGTGCGAGAATATCTCCTTATGTCCCTTTCCGTCAACGGATTCCACACCTTTGAGATTCAGAAGATCCGGGAGGATATATTCAAGAAGCCCGGTCTCGTCCATCAGGAAGAATCCCATCGAAGGGTGCGGCGTGACGAGGATCTTGTTGAGTTCCTCGACGATGCGCTCCTTGGAAAGGATCGTCATCCGATCGCGCATATTCCTCATCGCGCGCAGGGATTCCGGGACGATGGTGAATTTTTGCTCCGGCGTGCTGAGTTTCGTGGCAAAGCGGATCGCGCGGAGCATCCTCAGAGGGTCGTCGCTGTAGGTCCGCTCGGGTTCCAGAGGAGTGCGGATTATCCCCGCCGCGAGATCCCTGATGCCGCCGAACGGATCAACGAGAGCGCCGTAGTCCTCCTTCTGGAGGCTGAAGGCCATCGCATTGATGGTGAAGTCCCTGCGTTCCTGATCCTCCTCAAGCGTCCCGTCCTCGACGATCGGCTTGCGGGAGTCGTGGCGGTAGGACTCCTTCCGCGCGCCGACGAACTCGATCTCCGCCCCGTGCCATTTCAGCATCGCGGTACCGAAGGTCTTGAATATGGACACGTTGCAATGCCGCCTCTCCTTTTCCTCGATCCTCGCGGCCACCGCCTCGGCGAGCTGGATTCCGCTCCCCTCCACCACGATGTCTATGTCGTCGTTCGGCCTGCCGAGAAAGCAGTCCCGCACGTAGCCTCCGATCACGAAAGCCCTCACGCCCAACGCCTCGGCCGCATCCGAGACTATTCCGAAAATCGGCCTGTCAAGATAGCCTTGTGTTATAGTAGCACCCATTTATTTCTGCATTGTCTCCCAATCCGGGAAAGTTTTCATCTGTGAATATGATTCGCCGTCGCGCGCGAAGCCGAAAGTCTTCAACCCGTTGGTTATCACCACATATTTCACATTCAGCACCAGATTGTACCGAAGCGCCTGCTCCAGCACCTCGCGGCTCATCTGAACATCCTCCCGCTTGCACTCCACCACCATCAGCGGAGCCGTGTCCCGCCTGTAGACGAGGATGTCGGCGCGGAAATCCTTCCCTCCGAACTTCATCGCCACCTCGCTCATCATCATATACTCGGGAACCTTCAGCCTCTCCCGCAGCACGCCGATGAACCACTGCCGCACCTTCTCCTCCGGCGTCAGCGCCACCTCCTTCTTCCTCAACGGATCCCAAACCTTTTCCATTCTTTCTGAATATTTTTATGAATATGCTCACCCGGCCTCCGGCGTTTTCCATGGATTCCGCACCCTGGAGATCTCAGAAGCGCCCTCCGACCCGGCGGAGTTTCCTACCACGTCATCGGCAGTGGCTCTTGCCTCTTCGGACTTATACGCCAAACCGTCCGACGTTCTTTCTGCCCCGGCGGAATGTCCTGCCGAGGAATCAGCGGTGACCTCCGCCTTCAACGTCCGACGGTAGATGTCCTCGATGATAAGTCCAGAGAGCGTCATTCCGAATATGGCTGTGACATGGACGGTCGTGCCGTTGATCTGCGCCTTAGAGGAACACCACTCATGGTTCAGAAGTTCCGGATTCCCAGGCCCGTCCTGAGCCTTCGGACACATGCATTTCTCCGTGCCGCAACTCCGTACACTACCCCTGTTAGGCAGCACCTCGTCATCGTACACACAAAGGAACTCCTTGGAAGGCAGCGTCTTGGCACGCTTCATCTTCTTTCTCAGCGCCGCCCCCAGCGGACATCCCCTCACGCTCCAGAACTCAGCCACCCTAACCCTGAGCGGATCCACCTTCAGCGCCGCTCCAAGCGAGCAGAAAAAACGCGCCCTGCTGGCCGACGCATTCAGTATCAGAAGCGCCTTATCCTTCAGAGAATCAACAGCGTCCACCACGTAGTCATATTCATCAAGATTGAACTGGCCAGCCGTTTCCTCGCAGTAGATCTGCTGGATCGCGGTGACCTCGGCCTTGGGATTGATCTCAAGCAAGTGATTCCTAAGCGCTTCCACCTTCACCTGACCAACGGTCTTGGTGGTAGCCATCAGCTGCCGGTTCACATTGGTGATGCAGATCCTGTCCGAATCCACAATCGTCAGCCTGGTGACCCCGCTCCGCACAAGCCCCTCCGCACACCAGCTTCCGACCCCGCCGACTCCGAAGATGATCACCCGAGTCCCCGCAAGCGCCTCCATCACATCCTCTCCCAGAAGCAGTTCCGTCCTGTTGTATATTGCCTTTTCCATCGTGTTCGTTGCCATAGTTTGCAAATTTAATCATTTCCGCGCATCTATCCGCCACCAAAGCAGATTAGCATGAAAAAAACGGCAGGCAATCTCAGATTGTCTTTCAGGGCGGAAGAACCAATTATGTTACCGTGCCGATATCCTACTTTTTCAGAGCGCCTGTGTAAGTGACCGGATAGTCTCCGAAATTGAGGCCAAGGAAGAGACCGGTGGCGGTCAGAGTGCCGGACAAGGCTGTCACCGTGTACTTCGGGAACGGGACAGTACCTCCGGAAAGAGGGACGATTCCGTCACCGGAGAACACGACCGTGCCGTTTTTCTCAGTATAGGCGACATCAGGAATTGTCACGTCAAGAGTGATGGGCATCTGAGGGACGAACTTGACTTTATGGAACAAGATCTTCATGGTTCTGGTGTCCTCGTCCAAAAGGCAATCCACTGTCACGTTCTCCGAGACATTGTCAGATCCGCCGGACGTGACGGTCATAGTGCCTGAATATTCATATTCATTGGCGACAAGAGGTTCCTCGTTCGATCCGTTCCCTTTGGAGCAGGACTGGGGCAGCAACATTGCCGCAGCCAGTAAAAGCATTGCGATTCTTTTCATAAAATACTACTAATTAAAGATTTATTGACATTCCTATCGTCAGTCTGCGAGGCTTCCCCATCTGAAAGAACGAGTTGCCGACAGACTTGAAGTAAAACACTGAATATTCCGCCCCGGTAAGGTTCTGCCCTCTGAGCCAGAACTCCACCTTCGGAGCCGAGAGGCGGATGTCGGCTCCTATCAATGAATATGGCGACTGCCAGACATCCCCAGACTCGTTCCAATTCGTTCTTCCGTAATGATTCAGATCAGCGTTCAACGACACGGAACGAAGATAGCGTCCATTGAGCGCTAACTTGTACCCAGCCCTTAAGTTAAGGGTTCCGTTCGAAGAATAGGGTATCCGTTTGCCGGACCAATCGTTGCGTCCGTCGTCATATTCAATGAAACGGGCATCCATCAGACTTCCGGAGATTGTCAGCGAGATCCCTTTCCAGATCCAGCACGTCTCGATCTCCACTCCGATGCTCCGGGATTTCCCGGCATTCGTCATTATACGGCCTGTGCCTTTCTCGTAGGGGAACACGGTCATCTGCTGATTCCGGCAATCGATGCGGTAAGCGGTGAGAGAAGATTCAAGAATATGCCCGGCTGACCTCATCCGGTATTTCCCGCCTACCTCATAGTTAAGACAACTCTCCGGCTTGTATGTCAGTCCATCGGTTGACAGATCTCCTTGACCGTCAAGATGCACGCCGAGCGACTCCATCATTCCAAGCATCATTTTCCGCTGGAGGACATCCGAGAAGATCTGCGTGTTAAAGCCTCCGCCCCGATAGCCCTTTGACACGGTGGCAGAGAAAGTCAACCCGGTTCCCAGGGTTTTCATCCTCTCGGTAGCGGCATCGTAAATCGCTGAGATCTTGGGTTGTAGCTGGACACAGTCAACCAACTCGTTTCCTTCGAGGGAAGTGCTGAAAGGAATGTGGTCAGGCATCACAGGAGCGAGGATGAAATGGATGTTGGAATTGGAATCATAGCGCATCCTTCCGCCCTCATAGTCAAGCCTGAGTCCTGCCGTGAGCATCAACCTGCCAAAGGTGAGAACGGACTCGTGATAGACGGCCAGATTGCCTGACAGAATGTCAAAATCGCTCGAGATCCGAAATCTGTCCTCAAGGATGTCCAGTCTTCCAAAATCCGCAGGGATTCCGGAGTTGGCGTTGTCAAGGATCAAGGACTTTATCCCACCCTCGAGAAAATCCACGGGGGCGCTCATCCTGTTGAACTTGGCCATAAGGAATACACCCGTCTGGCTGTCCCACCAGTCAGGATGGACCGAGGGCTTCAGGATTAACTCCTGAGTGGCCGCGAACTGCCTCTGGGTCTGATTAAGGGTGAATATGGACTCCGGAGTGAAGTCCTGATCCATATTCATTGAATCGAAAAGCTTCTGAATGCTTGTGACAGAGCTTAGTTTCCAGCTTCCAAGATCTGCTTTAAGGCGAAGTCCATCCATCACGGTCAGCCTTTTGTAGCCGCTCTTGTCATTATAGTCAACAGGCAGCAGCCGTTTCTCATCCGGAAGCCACAACCTGTAGGGGTAGCCGATCTGGTCCGTGAAGGAGATGGTCAGTATGTTGTCATAAGCGGCTCGCCCAACCTTTCCGACGTGGACCACACGGAGTGAGGCTGCATCCGACAGGCCGCAATGGGAGTCGTCATACTCATTGACATAGAATCCGTTGCTATGGGAGCATGTCGCAGCCAGGCCGAGTTTTCCCTTGTAGAACGAGACTTTTGCGGACATCGTGGCTGCGCCGCCATATTCAATGCTTGCCCTTGTCCCTTGATAGACAGCGGGAGACAATGTCTCGACCGATAGCACACCAAGCATGGAGTTGCGGCCGTAGAGCGTGCCTTGCGGGCCGCGCAGGAATTCAAGGCTGCGGATGTCCGCGAACGAGAAATCGTAGCAGTTCTTGTCCAGAAGCGGCACATCATCGACATAGAGTCCGATGACAGGATTGTCCATCCGGGAACCAAGTCCTCTGACGTAAATGGTTGAAGTCATTGATGTTCCGTAATCGGGAATATTCAGTCCCGGCACAACCGCAGACAGGTTCTTCGGGGATGCTATTCCGCGTTCCTCGATTTTTTTCATCAAGAAAGTGGAGACTCCGGGAATGTCTGAGATGAAGTCTTCGCGCTTCACGGAAGATGTCACAACCGAGCCGGAGATTGTGTCTTTGACCTCTGCCACGGGGGCGGAGGCTATCAGGAAAGATGTCAATAAGGATGCAAGCATATCGGACAAATTCGGGCGCAAAGATAGTCCAGACGCTTCCTGCGGACTTATGATAATCAGATTTCGGCTTGGACTTTTTATACAATCAAGTTAAATGTTTTCCGATACCGATAGGTCATGGCGGCCTATGCGCTTCGCGCTCCCTATCCGGGTGAATGGCCGCCATGACCTGCCAGCTCCGGAACGCCACGTAATTATTTAAGGAGCACCTACATGCTTCTGAAGTCAGTCGGAGACATCCCGACCAGTTTCCGAAAGAAGCGGGAGAAATAGGCGGGATCCTCAAAGCCAAGTCTGTAGGAGACCTCGCTGATAGGGATGGACGGATCATGCAGAAGGGTTCTTGCCAAAGACAACCTTGCATTATCCACCCACTCCCCCGCACTTCTTCCGGTCTCCGACTTCACGGTGCGGTTCAGATGGCTTGGATTCACACTGAGCTCGGCTGCATATTCAGATACTTTCCCGAAAGGGTGAGAGGGGTCGAAGACTTTGCCGAGATAGGCGGCGCTGAGTCTGGACGAAGCTGAGCCGGCGCTGCGAGGGACAGCATTATCGAATTGGCACAGAATGACTTCCAGCAGACTTTGAACCGTAGGTAGGTCTTCGGCAAATCTGGTCAAGCGGATCATCAACTCGTCAAAGAAGACCTTGTCTTCCATCGGAACCGTCATCACGCTCGGAGCACCAAGTCTCAGGATTCTGTGACCTGTGTTGCGCAACAGTGTCTGCGAAAACGCACCCATATACCCGACCGAATCCTTGAAATGCTTCACTGAATATGCCTCCCCTGGCTGAATCAGAGCGCAGTCCTGCCCCCGCAGCAGATAAGGCTTTCCGCCAACATCAGTAAGAACCTCTCCTGAAATAAGATAGATGAATGACCAGTCATCCCTGACCATCCTAGGCATCGGCCTTGCCGTCACATGTCCCGCCGCATTGAGCGGACGTATCACAAACTGTCTCATTCGAGCGCAAAGATACGGCAAATGTTTAAGAAGCAGTCTATTTTGAAAGTTTTTTCTTCACTTTATCTTCTTCACTTTATCTTCTTCACTTTATCTTCTTCACTTTATCTTCTTCATTTTCATCAACTGCCATGCGCCACAAGCACACACCTTCTTCAAACTGACACCTACTCTCGATATTATTGTCAAATCTTTACCGTATTATTAGAATTTGCTTGGATTTGTTTGAAATGCTCTTTGAGGTGAAAAAATATTCATTTCCTTCCCGTTCCCTCAGTCAGACTGCATCGCTATCCTCCTTGGAAGAAACAGTCGAACATAAAGTACTTCTCTCTCAACCCATCAAACTTGTTTTTACAGGTTAGGCGAGCCGGTAACAGTCACCTGATTTTTTTGCACTTTGTTGAAACAAATCCGGAATATTCATCGTATATTTGCCACAAATCGCTTGGGGATGTTCTGGTTTTGACAGCAATGATTCTGAGCGGTAAGCACGTCGGGCTCCCGGAGGGCCGGCCCGCAAAACTGGATCTCCAAAAATTTAGTTGCTGATAACAACTACGCACTCGCTGCCTAATCGACCAAGTCGCATTAGCTTAATCCGAGCCGCCTAGGATGCGGTTCCGACGAGTATCCCGCGGACTTTACGCCTTCTCTGTTCCGAGTTCGGGGTATCATTCAAGAAGGACGCACCGGAGGACTCCTTTAAATCCGGCCAAGCCTCAAAGGATAAGCTTCGGTTAGCCCGTCTTCCGGCAGGCCGCGGCCGACAACCAAAGGACGACTAAACGTGTAGAAAGCCTCTTGGTGCGTTGTTTGGACGGCGGTTCGACTCCGCCCATCTCCACTAAACACTAACCAAACACCAATTGACCATTTTTTTACGAACAAATTTACCGAACAAGCAAGTTTGTTCGTATTTTTGTGCCTCTCCCCTCCCCACCGACTGTCTGAAAAGTCCCGGCGAGAGCTGAAAAATATGCCCCTACAGGGGGTTCTCAATCCTCACAAGGGGTAGTTTTACTTTTAAGACAGTCTCTCCCGACTGTTTCAAGTTCCTAAGTAAGCGTTAAAGAATAAATTGGTAAAGACTAGGCAGTATTTTCGAGAATAGATGTCATGGGGGAAAAAGAATTGCGCCGATGGCACATGACCCGATGAGAAATCCAGACCGAAAAGACAACCAAAGACTACCAAGTTTTTTAAGGATTACGAAAAACCTACTTTCAGGCTTGATCCCTTGATGGGACGGACCGACAGATTTGCGGTCGGACATGTCCGTACAGGCTTCCGGCTGCAATTCTGTCGTGGAATAAGGCGTTTTACGGCAAATGTGGCGACAGAATTGCAGCAGAACTCCGAGATAAACCCTTTGTAGACATCTCAACAATGAAATTCCGTCATCAACGCGGGCTTTCCGCAGAAGACCCTGAATAACGCCTCCTACATTCTCTCGTGCACAAACAGGCTTGAAATCTGCGGGAAAGGCGCTCGCGGAGACACAAGCGGAACGATAAGGGCGGGAATCTTCGGGAAAGGCGCCCGCGGAGGAACTGGCGCGCAATTCCAGTTTTTCTTTGACAATGTCCCTGTTGCTCTAAAGGTCAACAAACGGTTTATTTTATGATTGGCAAACAGCATCTTGAAATAAATTCATTATCTTGCGTTAAATTCATCAAAGACAATGACTGACAAAAAAAGGAAGAACTCAGGAAAGCGATCTGCGCTAGCTATCCTGGGGTGTCGGAGGCGGAAATCTCGTTCATGATTTCGTTCTTCGACATGATGCAGGCTAAGGATAATGGCTTTTCATCAGCGAAAGGCGGCGGAAAGACCGAAGCGAAGGGCGGTGGAGGGTCCGAAGCGAAAGGCGGCGGAAAGACCGCAGCGAAGGGCAACGGAAAGACCACGGACGAGGACGGGATAAAGACCAAGGCCAACCGGCTTGTGGACTCTGGCAGGCCGTCCAAGACTTACATACTCTACATCTCAATCGAGCAGTGTCCGGTCAAGGTGTTCAGGCGGCTTAGGGTGCCGTCAAACCTCTGGCTGGGGAATTTGTCCGAGATGCTCATCCCAGCGGTTGGCTGGGCGGGATATCATCTTTCCCAGTACACCCAAGGCAATGTGGATTACACATCGAAAAGCAACATCGACGAGAATGAAAGGCTCGGTTTTGACTTCAACCACAGACAGATCGACGAGATGAGCGTCACTGTCGAGGACGTTCTGCCACTGAAAGGCAGCAAGATCATTTGGGAATATGACTTCGGGGATAGCTGGATCCATAACATCAAAGTCACATCGATCAGCGACGAACCGTGCGCGGCCGAGGATATTCAAGTGACATCGGGCAAGGGAGCCTGTCCTCCTGAGGATGTCGGAGGTGTGTGGGGCTATGCGCGGATGCTTGATGTCCTGTCCGGCAAAGTCGATGACCCGGAAGAGAAGGCTTCCTTCGAAGAGTGGCTCGGGCTGGAGAAAGGCGAGCGATTCGATCCTGATGAGTTTGATCCAAGCATTGCCAACGAGGACATCGAGGATCTTGTCAAGTTGATCGAGGAAGGCAAGGACGACTTTTAGGAATATAGAAATTATAGAAATTCAGGAATATGTTGGAGATTGGAACAAAGGCGCCGGAGTTCGTGGGTACGGACGAGAATGGCAAAGAGGTCAGCCTCAATGACTTCAAGGGACATAAACTTGTACTTTACTTCTATCCTAAGGACAGCACTCCGGGCTGCACGGCGGAGGCGTGCGACCTGCGGGACAACTACCACCGCTATCTGTCGCTTGGCTATCAGGTACTCGGGGTCAGCAAGGACTCTCCGGCTTCCCACCGGAAGTTCATCGAGAAATATTCACTCCCCTTCCATCTGATCAGCGATCCGGACTGCGTCATCCTGAAGGCCTACGAGGCCTGGGGACTCAAGAAACTCTACGGCAAGGAGTCGTGGGGAACCCTGAGGACGACCTACGTGATAGACGGCGATGGAATCATCACCGACGCCATCGGCAAGGTCAACACCAAAGACCACACCTCCCAGATTCTCGGAGAAGAATAGGTGTTTCCCCTACCGCAACAGTTCTGCATGTAAAGACACTCCAAGATGCTTCTGGCTGAAATTCTGTCCAGAAAATGGGCACTTGACAGCAAAAGGGCGGAAAGAATTGCATCCGACGCTCGCAAAGCCCCCCTCGCATGCGGCCATATGGTGAAATTCTGTCGTCCGCCGCAAGGCTCTCAACGGAGATCTGCCGGCGGCCAGACACAATTCATGTAAACAAAGGCTCTCAACGGAGATCTGCCGGCGATCAAGCACGATTCATGTGGACTAAGAGCGGCTGGGAATCAGACGGATGCCGTTGACGAAAAGCCCGAAGACGGCGAAGTCATTTCCACTGACAAACACTTTTTCCCGAAAGCGAAGCAGCCAATGCCGTCACATCCAGCGAGGCTGGACGCGGCGGCCCGGGAGAAGGACGGCATACAGCAATATTCAGGAATATGCGAATTAAATCACTCATAGTCATCATCTTGTCGCTTTACGCCATTTCATTGGAAGCGCAGGACATGAAAGCGACGAAAAGTAACCTGACCGTCAGGGAATGGAACATTGACGCAGGATCCAACCAGAAAGTACTCGACCATCTGACGATCTACAACGAGAACGGCAAGAAGGTAGAGGAGGCTGAATATGACCGCAAAGGGCAGAAGTGGCGCAAGCGGTATGAATATTCCAGGGACGGAAGGTTGGAACGCGTGCTGACCTACAATTCCGCGAACAGACTCGACAACATCCGGAAATTCGAATTCAACGAGTTAGGCCGGAAAAAGACTGAATATGTCTATGACTCCAAGGGGAAACTCAAACGATGCAAGGTGTATGAATATTCCGTCGCGACCTCTGGAGATTGACCGCAGCCTCCTTGATCGCTTCGATCCCATCACGCTTGAGAGGATGGACGCCATAAGGCTCATGAACCGCATCGACACAAAGTACGTCACTGACATTCTGCTGCTCAGGGAAATACTGGAAGACGCTCAAAGACAAGGCTACCTTGTCTTTGAGTCAGACGGGGAACGGATCCAAGCCTACGACAGCATCTACTTCGACACTTCCGACCTCAGGATGTTCCGAGAGCATCGCAGAGGAAAACTCGTCAGGCAGAAAATACGCACCCGTGTCTACCTCGGTTCCGGTCTCTGCTTTCTTGAGGTCAAGAAAAAGAACAACCACTCAAGGACACGCAAGAAGCGTGTCGGAGTGCCTCCGGACGATTTCCAGGACTTCCGGGAAGATCCGGAAGCATGTCTGTGGCTGGCCTCCCACTCGTGTTATCAAAGCGGTGAAATCTTCCCGTCCGTGGAGACAATGTTCAATCGCATAACACTGGTGAACAACAATCTCACCGAGAGGCTTACGATAGACATTTCGGTGACATTCAAGAATCTACGTACCTCATCGGAGGCCAGTCTCGGCACCGCCGCGATCATCGAGATCAAACAGGACGGGAGGCTTGGAAGCAAGATGAAAGACATTCTCCTCAAACATCGGGTCAAGCCGATGAGGGTCAGCAAGTACTGCCTCGGAGTCGCACTCACTGACCCGAAAGTACTTCCGGGCAGATTCAAGTCCAAAATCAGATTTATTGACAAACTGAACAAAAACCGCTACACAACATGCTACAATCCAGTTTTACACCGGCCGCTTTAGACGAAAGCGAACTGCTCGGAATCCAGACGCTCACCGACCCGGTGATGAGTACAGCGCAGAGCCTGTCGGAACTTGCGATAAGGTTCTTCCTCAATCTTTTGTCCTGCTGGGTGATTGTCAGGCTGCTGTATTACCCGAAGAGCCGCAGGAAAGACTATGTGTTCACATTCCTGACTTTCTCCTCGGCGATGCTGCTACTGCTCTATGCGATGGGCAGGGTGGATGTCGGGGTAGGTCTGACCCTCGGACTTTTCGCGATCTTCGGAGTGATCCGCTACAGGACGGAGACCGTCCCGATCCGTGAGATGACCTATCTGTTTGTCATCATCGCCATCGCCGCCGTCAATGGTCTGACTCCACTGTACGTGGTCGCCGGTGTTCCGGACAACAATCCTCATTATGCTCTCAGCTCAGGTGACGTGCTTCTTGCCTTGGCAGCCAACGCCTTGTCCATCATCCTGATACTGGTGCTGGAGAACAGCCGCGGCCTTAGAAGGTCAGCTTCAAAGATCATCCTCTACGACAGGATAGACCTGATTGTACCGGAGCGACGTGACGAACTCTTCAAGGACATTGAGGAACGATGCGGGATAACTCCTGTCGATGTCACCATCGGCAACATAGACTTCCTCAAGGACTCCGCCTACATCAAAATCTACTACAACACAGAGTCCTGTGCCGACACGACACTTGACTCCATCATAAGGGACAAGCAATTAATCGATAATCAAACTTTATAGGATTCATGAACAGAATAACCAAACTCTCAACCAGTGTGTTTCTCCTGCTCGCTATGCTGGCATATTCAAACACAGAGGCATCCGCACAGGAAATCAATGGCCGCGTCTATGCGGAGGCTGACTGGAAGGTCTCCAAAGGCTTCCACCTTAACGCCGAGTACCAGCTACGCACCAAGGACTCGTTCTCGGGCATTGAAAGGAATCAGTTCGCCCTCGGCGCATCCTACAAGATCAACAAGTACCTCAAGGCCGGAGCCGACTACACATTCATCGGCCACTATGCCAACTCCACAGGCAAATTCAAGCCCCGTAACAGGGTGGCCGGCAATCTGACCGGCATGGTTGACGCCGGCTACTGGCGCTTCTCGCTGCGGGAAAGGCTTCAGCTCACCCACAAGGCCTATGGTGTGAATCACTATCAGGAGGTTCCCAATCATCTGGAACTCAAATCAAGGCTGATGGTAAAATACAGAGGATTCAGGACAGTGGCGCCCTATGCCTACATCGAGTTGCGGAACACATTCAACGATCCCAAGTGCGACGCCAACTACGACTCATCCACCGGCACGTGGAGCGGCTACGAGTTCCTCGGCTACACCCACGCCTACGTCAACCGTGTCCGCGGAGCCCTCGGTCTGGAATGGATCCTGAGCTTGCGGCACGCACTTGACTTCCGGTTCATGTACAACTACTACAACGAGCTGGACATCGACACGGACAAATCCGGCACTATGCTCAAGTCCCTCGCATGGCAGAACCCGAAAGTCGCGACTCTCTGCTTCGGCTACAAGTTCGCGTTTTAAGTAAGCGTTAATGAATAAGTTGGTAAAGATTTGGCGGTATTTTCGAGGATAGCTCTCTTTTGGAAGAAGGAGTGTGCCGGTGGCACATGACTGATGAGAAAAGACATTTAGACCGATGGGTATATTCCGGTCACAGCCACGAAGATGCGACAAGGATCAAAAAGTTCCTTGTCGCTTTTTCTTGTCACTGTCCAACACAAGATGACGTACCTGAGTAGGCGGACAAAAGATAAGCGGCAGAGAAGGGTGAATAATTTCTCATCACAATTGCTTTCCAGTTGAAATCCAAATAAAAATGGATCTCGATTTTAACAGTTAATATGGTAGTGTTTCATCGAGTGTGTCCGGAGCCGGTCCCTCGGACTCTTTAGATATGCAAATATAATCAGTTTTCTTTTGGTTTGTCATCTTCGGCAACGGCCGAAGCGGAGCGAGCCATTTCAGCGAGCTCGCGCAGCTTCGGATCGTAGCAGCCGGAGGTCGTATATTCCGGCTGCGGTGCCGCCTTTTCTGGAGGGAACAGCGTCTCATCCAGATCAATTCTAGGCACCTGTCTTAGGTACGATTTCTTATCCATGGCCGTCTTTCCCATCAGCAGAGGTACAGATTCTTCGTTAGGCATCGCACCCCGCATCCTGGTGACCCGTAGGAAGTCCTTCTGGAGCCTCTCTATCCAGTTTGTCGTGTAGATCATGGCCTGGATGCGATGGTCATAGTTCAGGTATGTGAAGTACAGCTTGTAGGAGCAGTCGTCACGCCTGCGTTTGATCGCCCTGTAATAACGACCCCATTTGTCGCAGAATGACCGCCACTCTGCCCTGGCCTTCTCAATGGTGTAGTCCCTGTCACCAGTCCGGAACACCTGCTTGAGATCCTCTGCCACCTCTCGCTTGTCCCCGATGCGTACATCGCTGATTATGTTGCGCTTGAGATGCGTCGTGCAGCGCTGCAGTGGCGTTTTGGGAAAGACCTCGGCAATCACGCCCTCCAAGCCTTTCAGACCGTCGGCGCATATCAGCCCTTGTCTCTCGACGCCTCTCTCATATATGTCATTGAGCATCTCGCCCCAGCCGTGAGCACTCTCCGTGGGCTTGTTGTAGATGTCTATCACCTCCCTCGTCTTGTCCTCCTTCACGGCCAGCAGGACATAGAACGCTTCCGTATCGACGCTGCGCTTGCGGTGAATCTTGATATGCACGCAGTCAATGAACAGGACTGGATAGTATGTTTCCAGCCTGTTCCTGAGTCAGGCCCTTGCTGTACAATGTGCCTGCAAGTCTCTCACACTCTTCTTCTTGGCTCCTTAGCACTGCGAGGATGCGTGGGTGAAAATTCCCGTACCTGTCACGTGGTATCCTGAACGTCAGGGTGCGGCCCTGACCATATGTGTCGCCCATCCTGAAGCCGTTCCCCTTGTCCCCCGGCAAGCCGTCTTCGCGTAAATACTCACGCCTCTCGGCTACCATCATACTCTCAATCATTATCTCCATCAGGTCCTGGAGACCATTTTCTCTCTCCGCATGCTTGCATAATACCTCGGAAAGTTGTTCCTTTGTGAAATCCATAAGTCTACGATTCTTTTGTATTTGTTGTTTCTCTTTTACAAATCTAAAGAAATCCGTAGACTTTCTTTTTATCTCAGCTCAGACACACTTTTTGAAACAGTATCGATACGCCGATGCCATATTGATGAAGGCCGAGGCTAAAGTCCGTAAAGGAGAAGATGGTTCAAAAGAATTGAATGCAATTAGGGACAGAGCAGGCATGCCGCATGTAAAGGCCAATTTGAGCAACATACTTAAAGAGCGGCTGTTGGAATTGGTCTGGGAAGGTTGGAGACGTCAAGATCTCATCCGCTTTGGCGAATACACCAAAGCATACGACCAGAGGACTCCTCTTGAAAACGAGTTCACCGGGTTCACAACTGTTTTCCCGATACCACAAAGATGCCTGGATTTAAACAAAGGGTTAAAACAAAATCCAGGTTATCAATAGAGAGCCGTAATCATCATTCTCGTATCAGAATGACTTTCAGTCATCTCACTCCGAATGTCCCACGCTGCGGTAATCCCACGTGATGTATTTCTGTTTCAGCTTCTGGCGGTCGCCCAGGCTTATGTTGTCCTGACTGACCACCTCCTGCGGCCATCCGTCATTGAAATAACTTATGCGGACATATGAGTTGTACACCCCGTCCGTAGTCACCTGACTGTCAAATTCGGTATCGAGACCTTTCCGAACATCCTTTGCGGACTCCTCATCAGTGAAATACTCTATAATATTTCCGAGCAGCACCTTTATGTCCTCTCTTGGAATATACGAATAGACATCAGCTGATATGCCGTATTCATACGTGTCCGGATTAAGCCAGATGTCCGTTTTGGTATCAGAGGCGTATTCGTTTTCAGTCGCATCTTCATGGCTTTCCGTTTTGCCTATCTGGTATTGGCCTCCATGATAATTGAACAGCAGTTCTATCTCTTCCGTATATCCGTCGACCAGATTGTCGGAATCTATCATTGACATCAATTTATCCGGATCAAGCCCGACAGCGCGCAGGGAATCCGCATATGGCATTTTACTGATCGCCTTCGTCAGGACCTCTTTCGCCTGTTTCCTAATATCCTTCAGATTGTAGTATTTGACAATCTTGCCGCACTGGTCGGTACGGAATCTTATAGTCGTGCCTACTGTGGCATCATTGAGAATATCCGTTGCCTGTCCGACAAGATTCTGGGCCTCCGATTTGATTTGATCGTCGGAAACGAATTCAAGGAAAGTATATTCCATGTCATACCCTTTCCTGGTGGAATCCGTAACCGTAAGCATCACTTTGGCGGCGGCACCGAGTGTCATCACCGTGTCTTTGCCGTTGACTTCCCATTGGTTGTCATGTATCCAGTAGGTCATGGTGTCCCGCTTGCTGAACCAAGCTATAACCGGAAGAATGCTGTCATCCTGGACAGTCACGTCAGAAGAGTCCTGGACTTCAGATGAACGATGACGATGTCGGGCCGGAGCAAATGACATCAATGAGACCAGGAGGCCCGAGACCACCGGAACCAACAAGAGCTTTTTTACGTGTATCATATTTTCATGCATCATGTCAGACAGCAATTTCGGGGCAAATTTAACATCTTACGAAAAAAGTTATTCTCAATAAATGAAAAAATCATACATTTGCCACTCATTAACAAAATGACATGATGAAGAACCATATATTATTCGGAGCGATCGTCGGCTCCGTCATCGCGCTGACAATTTCGTCATGCGGGGAAGAAGACAAGATTGAACGGTTTCCAGAGGGAACGTCAATGATAAAGATGATGGATGAGGACAACGGAGGCACCACATTGGGCAATTCCAATGTCCATATGACATCTTCCGGAAACTTCAAGAGCAATAATCTGCCGATTCTCGACTGCGGGAAGAAGTGCGGAATAGGAGACATCGGTCTGCCGGATTTCACTAACATGGCGCCTGAAGTCGCTGTGATACCCGGACACGGCTACGTCATCTGCGATTCTGACAACGTCAAGGAATTCCCGTCGAGAAAAAAGGCAATCCGTGAGGATGCGCTCGTTTACAGGGCATATGTCGATTCATGGATTCAGACAGATGGAAAGAATGTCGGGGCCAATGTCTATTTCCTGCTTGGCAGCCCTCTGGAACGCGGGCAGATGCCGGAAATGGACAGCGACCTCGGAACGCTAGCCTTCGATCTGGTCAGCCATAAGTCCAATTCAATCAGCGTAAAGTTGCCTTCGGAGGACATTGAGGTTATTATCAATGACAAGACACCTCTGGCCTGCTCCACCAAAGGTAAGACATTGACATTAACATTGACAAGCGCCCCGATGTCATACGAGACCGGCACCTGGTCACTCAGCATCCGCAGCGGAAGGGTCTATACGAAGGCGACAGTCGCAATTGAGTAATTTGTTTGTCAGAAATACTTCTTTCAATGAATATGAGTGCATTGACCTTAAAGAAATTGACTTCAAGAAGATAGGCCTGAAGTCCGAGCCGCTCGTTCCGTCAAAGAAGGAATTCGTCCATCACATCCGATTTTAATATCGAATGGCCGATTATGGCAGATAATAAAAAAAGTGAATTATTTCTTGTAATTTTTGGGGGGGCAGTATATTTGTGTCATATAAACCACTAACGACATGAAAAAGTTTTTTTTTATTCATCTGTGCCACATTGATGTTTTTCGGTTGTGGCAAGGAAGGGGCCGGGGACGAACTCATAATCGGCCCTGCACCTACAGGAAAGGTAACATGGGCCACTATTGTCAAGACGTATCCATTCCTGGACGGCTTTCCTGTATTTGACGGGGAAGTCGAGAATTGCCAGTACAAAGAGCTCGGCAGCATGAAGACATTGACCTTCTTCGACTACAAGTGCGACAAGTCCGTGTCGACCACCTATTACGCCAAGTTCATACCTGCAGGCTTCACCAAGAGCGAAGGTCCTGAAATCTACCGGAAGACGGTGGACAAGAAGAATTACATTTTCAGCGGCAGCTATGGCGGCGGCAGTTTCGGCTTAAGTTTCTCCGTTGACACCGAATAGGACATGAAAACGGGAATCATCACCTGCGCTTTGACGGCATTGGCCCTGTCGGCAGGTATCACGTCGCATGCTCAGACAGTCTCCGACAAGAAGGCAAAACGTCAGAAGGAAGAGGTTGTCAATGTCAGGGTATGGCTCAACAAGGGAGAGGACAAAGTCATTGACGGTTATCTCCGTTCGGCTCTTGTCAACCGCCCCGACAACATTGAAATAAGCCTTACCGCCGACGGCAAGAGGATGAGATATGTCAATGAAGACGTCGATTCCCTGCTTCTTGACGGTTCGGACAAATATGTGAAGAGACTGGTCAAGATGTACGGAGCATTGGGCGGCCCGGCAAAGGTCGAATGGATGCGTGAGGAATACCGGGGCAAAGGCATTGACCTGTACTCTCTTTTCACTGTCGAAGCCGAAAGGACAGGAAGGAACATCACGGTCGTGAGACCGGTCCGCTCGTGGTACCTGAGCATTGCCGGGGACATAGCCATAATGGTCGGGTCTGATACCCGCAACAGCATCTTTGACAAGGCTGAGCCGTCGATGTCCGGGGCAATGCTGAACAAGTATTTCGGAAAGATATATGACTATCCGGAATTTGCCGCAAGGATACGGGAGGGCGAATTCAGCACGTTCATGGATGTCATCCATGCGTGGGAAGCCTCTTACGGAGGCACTGCTATCCGCGTGGATGGGAAGCTCAAGGACGGGCAGGTCGGTGTCCAGGGAGGAATCGCCTCTTCCGACGCCAATAAGAACGTGGACTGGAAGCGTACCAAATCTGAGATAGTGTTCCCGAAATACACGAGGACAATCCAGGTCGGCGCCTCCCCTGTGATCGCGGAGTGGACAAAAGTGATGAAGCATGCCACTGACTGCTCCAAATCCTCATTCAAGATGGCTGTCCCTCCGATAATGATATATTCGGACATCTGCTTCCTTGATTTCGGACGTTTCGGAAGCCTGGGCTGGTCAATAGGAGGCGAATACTCCCGCTACAGCTACAACTGGATGCTGGACAACGGCTATGGCGACAAGCAGCAGGACACGTTCTGCAACAGAGTTGACTTTGCAGCAGGTCTCAGTTACCACATAACGCTATGCAGTCGTCTCGAACTCTACGCGAGGGCGATGGTCGATGCAGGACTGATCGGAGAACACACCACTGACCACGAAAGCGGAGAGGAGGCCAGTTCCACATTCAACAAGATGGACACGAAGATGGGCATATTGGCCACTGCCGGACTCCGCTGGTACTTCTGCAACAAGGCCGGACTCTGGGTGGAGGGCGGCCATGACGCGGGCTACGTGTCGGCAGGCTTGTCATTCAAGTTTTGATAGTGAATTAAGCTACATTTCCGGCGTTTTCTAGCCGGTCTGTTCCGTAAAAGGACCTTCATCATATAATGTCATATTTCTATATCCGAAACGATGTAATTTTCGAACAGAGGAAAATCTTACATTCGATATGATATAATTTCATAAAGTTTACTATATTTGCATCCGATAGAATGTAATCATATTATGAAGACACTATTGTCTGCAACACTCAAATCCCTCCGCAAGGAGTATGGATTGACACAGGAAGACCTCGCCCTGAAATGCGGTGTCGGGCTTAATTTCGTGCGCCAACTTGAGCAAGGAAAACCGACGCTCAGGATGGATAAGGTTAATCAGGTGCTTGCAATGTTCGGCTACGAGCTTGCACCGGTAAGAACAGATGAATTGAATGAGAAAAGCTGAGATTTACTTTAAGGACAACCTTGCCGGTATTCTTACTGAAACAGAATCCGGTTATGAATTTTGCTACAATAAGGAATATTTAGACAATAAGGGCTCAGATCCAGTGAGTCTTACACTGCCACTCTCTGAGAAGCCTTATCAATCCAAAATTCTGTTTCCGTTCTTCGATGGTCTCATTCCTGAAGGATGGCTGCTTGATGTGGCCTTAAGGAACACGGACATCAGTTCATTGGACAGGATGTCCCTGCTCCTGCTCTGTTGCAAGGACTGCATCGGAGCGGTAAGTGTCGTACCTGTAAATAAGAAAAGCGATGAGTAAATGTCTATATTGCTATAAGGAACTTACGGACGGAGAAGTGGATTTCCATAAAGGCTGTGCCAAGAAATTCTTCGGGATGCAGAATGCTCCGGAATTGCCCTATTCACTCCATGATTTGGACACTCTGGCCGCCCAGGTGATAAAGTCACAGACAACATTGACCGGAGTTCAGGCGAAACTGTCTCTCCATCTCGACAGGCATGAAGGGTCAAGAAGACTCACCATAGCAGGACTTTGGGGCGATTATATCTTCAAGCCACAGACCCAGACATACGAGAATCTTCCCGAAAATGAAGACTTGACAATGCATTTGGCCGAAATCGCAAAGATTAAGGTTGTGCCCCACACTCTAATACGACTTCAAGATGGTACATTGGGCTACCTGACCAAAAGGATAGACCGGACATCAGACGGAAGTAAGATTCCGATGGAGGACATGTGCCAGCTTACAGAGAGACAGACGGAATACAAGTACAAGAGTTCGTATGAACAGATTGCCAAGGTAATCGCCCAATATTCATATGTGCCACTTTTGGATCTGACCGATTTCTATGAACAAGTATTCTTCAGTTGGCTGGTAGGAAACAATGATATGCATCTGAAGAACTTCTCTCTGTATGCACCAAAAGGCAAGTGGTTACTTACCCCGGCATACGATCTTCTAAATGTCTCAATGGCAAATCCGAAAGACACCGAAGAAATGGCGCTCACACTCAATGGACGGAAGAAGCGGATAACGAAAAGCGATTTCGTCAGCGCCATGACACTTTCAGGTATTGCGCCCAAGGTATTTGACAATATGCTAGAAAAGTACAGAAAACTCCTTCCGAAATTCCTCGACATGATTGACATGTCGTTTCTGGATGACGAGTGCAAGGAAGCTTATAAGCAAGGCATCACATCACGGTTGGAAAGAATATCAAATCAGAAATAAAGGAGCGGACAAGTCTTTTGAAAAACAAGAAAAGGCGGCCCATTGTAATAATGTTCCGCCTTAACTATTTGGCTATTAAGCAATTAACTACTAATACTCTTCCTCGTTAAAGAAAAAGTCCTCCTTGGTCGGGTAGTCGGGCCAGATGTCTTCTATGGATTCGTAGACTTCGCCGTCGTCTTCCAGTTCGGTCAGGTTCTCGATGACTTCCTCGGGAGCGCCGGAACGGTTGGCGTAGTCGATAAGCTCTTCTTTTGATGCCGGCCATGGAGCATCGTCCAGGCTGCTGGCCAGTTCAAGTGTCCAATACATATTCTCGAAATTGTTAATAATCAATAAAATAATACTACCAATACTTCAAAAATGCCTACCAAATCTGTGGCAACATAAGTTTTCCGCTTTGCTATTGCCATGAAAAGCGGCTCATTTTGCCCCAAAGATATGCAAAAAAACATAACAATATGTATTTTTTGCCTAATTTTGTAGACTTGGAAACTGAATTGCCGGAGTGAATGAGCGGCTCCTCGCGTCGGCAGAGGTGTCAAAGCGCTGAGTGAGAGGAGGAAGACCTTCAAACAGGCAAAATAGCATCCGGGGAAATACAGTCTCAACAACTGTACCAAAAAAGAAGGACCAAGAATATGTCATACGAGAAAAAGGAAATATATGAGGAGGGGACGACGGCCGAGATAGCGGCGCACGTCAAGGAAATCCTCCGTCTGTTAGGTGAGGATCCTGACAGAGAGGGGCTTGTGAAGACCCCGGAGAGGGTCGCCAAGGCGCTTCAGTTCCTCACGCAGGGATATTCACAGGACGGGACGCGGATCATCCAATCCGCCATATTCGATGAGGAGTACCGCCAGATGGTCCTGGTGAAGGACATTGAGCTTTACTCCACCTGCGAGCACCACATGATGCCGTTTCTGGGGAAGTGCCACGTGGCGTACATTCCCAACGGCAAGATCACGGGGCTGAGCAAGATAGCCCGCGTCGTGGAGACTTTCGCGCGCAGGCTTCAGGTGCAGGAGAGGCTGACGGTCCAGATCAGGGACTGCATCGACAACGCTCTGCATCCTCTTGGGGTGGCTGTGGTCATCGAGGCGATGCACACATGCATGTCCATCCGCGGCGTGCAGAAGGCGAATGCCATCACCACCACATCGGCGTTCTCCGGAGTCTTCCTCAGCTCGGCGCGGACAAGGAACGAATTCCTGAACCTGATCAGGTAAACCACGGAATTACCTATCAATGAATATGATGGCTCAACAAATAGAGCGGTTCGGGAATATGGTGGTCCAGGTAATATGACGATAACGAACTAAAAAACATAACGATATGTCAAACAAGATAATACTCACAGGCGACCGTCCGACCGGACGCCTCCACATTGGCCACTACGTCGGCTCCCTGAGGAACAGGGTGGCCATCCAGAATGCCGGCGACTTCAAGAAGATGTTTGTCTTCATCGCTGACGCGCAGGCGCTTACCGACAATTTCGACAACCCGGAGAAGGTTCGTCAGAACATCATCGAGGTGGCGCTGGACTACCTGTCAGTCGGCCTCGACCCTGACAAAGTGACAATATTCATCCAGAGCATGATTCCGGAGCTCACCGAACTGACATTCTACTACATGAACCTTGTCACGGTGGCGCGGCTCCAGCGCAATCCGACCGTCAAGGCGGAAATCCAGATGCGTGGCTTCAGCCAAGACGGCGAGGAGCAGGCGTTCGGAAGTGGCCTTCCTGTGGGCTTCTTCTGCTACCCGATCTCCCAGGCCGCGGACATCACGGCGTTCAAGGCCACCGATGTGCCTGTGGGCGAGGATCAGAAGCCGATGCTTGAGCAGGCGGTCGAGATCGTGCGCAGCTTCAACCGCATCTACGGCGAGACCCTCGTCGAGCCGAAGGCTGTGCTGCCTTCCAACGCGGCGTGCCTCCGCCTCCCTGGAACCGACGGCAAGGCGAAGATGAGCAAGTCGCTGGGCAACTGCATCTACCTCTCGGAGACCGCCGAGGAAATGCACAAGAAAGTGATGTCGATGTACACGGACCCTCAGCACATCAATGTCAGCGACCCTGGCCACGTGGAGGGCAACACCGTCTTCACCTACCTCGACGCGTTCTGCCGCGACGAGCACTTCGGCCTCTATCTTCCTGAATATGCCAACCTCGACGAGCTGAAGGATCACTATAGAAGAGGCGGCCTCGGCGACGTGAAGGTCAAGAGATTCCTTGAGAAGATCCTCAACGAGGAGCTTGAGCCTATCAGGGCGAGGAGAAAGGAATATGAGAAGGACATCCCTGCCGTGTACGAGATCCTCAAGAAGGGCAGCGAGGCCGCCGAGGAGGTCGCCGCCGCCACTCTCGACGATGTGAAGAAGGCGATGAGGATCGACTACTTCAACGACAAGGCTCTCATCGAGGAGCAGGCCAAAAGGTTCAACCAGTAATGAACAAGAATGAATATGCCCGTGCCAACAAGGAGTGGTTGGCCGAGAAGGGGAAAGAGGAGGGCGTGACGCGGCTGGCTAAAGGAGTCTGCTACAAGGTACTCCAATCAGGTTCTGAAGGCGGAAAGCAACCGACTCCAAGCAGCGTGGTCAGCTGTCATTATCTTGGCCGGACCATTGACGGCAAGTGCTTCGACACCAGCCTCGGAGGCTATCCGCTGGCCATCAGGCTCCGGGATCTGATCGAAGGCTGGGTCATCGCCCTGCTGCAGATGCGTGTCGGAGACAAATGGGAGATCTACATTCCGTCCGAACTGGGGTACGGGAGTTTCTCCCAACCGGGGATTCCGGCCAACTCGACGCTGATCTTCGAAATCGAACTGCTCGGAGTGCAATAATGATCCGAAAGGCGACAGAAAAAGATATTCCGGCGGCGATGGAGCTATTCACCGCCGCTAAAAGTATCATGCGCTCGGACGGCAACAGCACCCAGTGGGGAGACGGCTACCCTGACGCCGGCATCGTACGCACGGACATCAGCATGGGCGGGGCGCACATCATTGAGCAAGACGGGAAACCGGTCGCCTACTTCGCCCTGCTCCCCTCGCCCGAACCGACATATTCATCAATCGCCGGCAAGTGGCTTGACGACAGCTCACCCTACCACGTCATCCACCGCATCGCCAGCACCCCCGAGAGCCACGGCGTGTTCCGGAGGATCATTGAATATGCCATTTCGGTCAGCGGCAACCTCCGCATCGACACCCACCGCGACAACCGGATAATGCGCCGCCTCATAGAAAAGGCTGGATTTTCCTACTGCGGCGTGATCGTTCTGGCCGACGGATCGGAAAGGCTCGCCTATCAAAAAATCACACAGCGATGAATCTTAAAAGAATATTCCTACTCACCACGCTCGCACTTGGAGCCGCCACACTCTCCCCCGCACAGATCTACCCGCAGGAAGAGCTGCATTTCCGCGCTCCGGCGGTTCCGAAACAGATAATCTTCGCGGGCGACACCATACGGTTCGACAGGAGCGACCTCTACGAAAGGATGGACAGGGAACTCATAGCCTTCACCTACATGCACTCCAACTCCATCCTGATGCTGAAGAAATCAGACCGCTTCTTCAAGATGGTCGAGCCGATACTCAAGCAGTACGGCATCCCGGATGACCTTAAGTACCTCATGGCGATCGAGAGCAACCTCAACCCGAAGGCATATTCACCGGCGGGTGCGGCAGGACTGTGGCAGTTCACCAAGGCGACGGCAAAGGACTACAACCTCATTGTCGACGGAGAGGTTGACGAGCGCTACAACATCGAGAAGGAGACCATCGCGGCATGCAAGTACCTTCGCCGGGCCTACGAGAAGTACGGCGACTGGATGACGGTGGCCGCAAGCTACAACGCCGGACAGGCCGGCATCTCCAGGCGGCTGACAGACCAGAGGCAGAAGTCGGCTCTGAATCTTTGGATGTTAGAGGAGACCTCCCGCTACATGTTCAGAGTCCTCTCCGCAAAGATGTTTTTCGAAAATCCGGCCTCCTTCGGTTTCAATGTGAACGACTTCGAGAAGTACCCTACCTACTCTCCGAAAGAGGTTGTGACGGTCAGCGGAGCGATAGCCAGCCTGGTGGACTTCGCCGAGGAACACGGGGTGAGCTATTTCCAACTTAAAGAGGCCAACCTCTGGCTTCGTGACAACAAACTGCTCAACAAGGCAGGTCACACCTACAAGATCATCATCCCGAGTGGAAAATAGTGTTTCCTCTCTCTGGATTACCATTCAGATGTGTTGTTGGTCACTGAGCCTGTCGAAGTGACGAAGTGTAGAAAAGGCAAAGCGACTTTATGTGTAGGCGACATCGAAAAAAAGGCAAACGTCAAATTTTGCACGTTACCAAAATTTGACGTTTGATTTTTTCGCTGTCTATTGGTGCACTCTTATGGATTTGCAAGTCATAGAGTAAATAGTACCTGTTATCAGGCACAAGCCTAAAGTGCATAGTTCGGTTATAAATAACTTAACCATTCGAGCACAAAGGCGGCGAAAAATAAAAACCTGAATTTTGGTCCACCGTGCAAAATTCAGGTTTTTCTTTTTTCGCCGCTCTCACAAGCAAAATCACAACCAATCCAAATACATAAGAGAAGCGAAATCATCAATGACGTAATCAGCACCGGAGCCTTGCAGCTCCTCGCGAGTGGAGTTGCCATAGGTGACACCGCAAGTCCTGGCGCCGGCCCCGCGGCCCATCAGGATGTCAAAAGGCATGTCGCCGACAACCAATGTCCGGGATGCGCTGAATCCCAGTTTTTTCAAAGTCAGAAGGACAGGTTCCGGATCCGGCTTGGCTTTCGTCACGTCATCCGCCCCAAGCACAAGCGAGATTTCCTTGTCAAAACCGAAAGTCATGACAAAATCCATGAGCGAATGATTAGAACGGAAAGAAGCGATTGTCAACACGAAGCCCCTTCTGCGAAGTTCCGCCAGAGTTTCCGGCACATTAGGAAAAACCTTAGGAGCGAGCAGTTTCTTGTTCTCCTCGGATATGTCCCTGTACGCCTCGGCGCACTCCTGAGCCTGCCCATCCGTCAACGACGGGAACATAGTCTTGAAGCTTTCACTCAAAGGAAGTCCGATTGTCGCCGCGCAGGCATATTCATCAGCCACTGGCAGGCAAAGTTTCTCCATCGTCATCTGAAGCGTCTTGACAATGGTATTTCTGGTATCGCAAAGGGTACCGTCAAAGTCCAGAATAATAAGTCCGTTGTTCATATCGCGGCAAAATTAACTCAAATTGTCGAGATTTCAAGCCCTCGGCACAGAAATGGCAACAGTACCATCGCCGCGCCAAAAACGAAGCGGACAATTATTATACCAACATATTAATTTTCATGAATATGAAGTCAAAGGATTTCGGCTTGCTCTGCGCTGCCATCACACTGTTTACGTTCTGTGGTCCTGTTCAGGCCGCAGGTTCACGCATGGAATTGACAATCAAAAACTACAGTGGATGTTTGGCCGCACCTGAAGCCAGCCTTACGGAAACATCTGCGAGTGCAGAAGATCCGAACGCGGCCGGAGACAACATCATCGGTGATTACCTTGTCGATCATAAAGGCGAGAAAAGCAAGGTCAAGGTTTTCAAAAATGCCGACGGCTCCTACACCGCACAGGTCTTCTGGGTCCAGAACAGGACAGAGAAAGATGGATCTGTCCGCAAGGACGCCAAGAATCCGGACAAGTCGCTGAGGAATGTTGATTGTGACAAAATCGTGATATTCAAAGGTTTGAAATATGACGCTTCTGCCAAAGTCTGGAGTGGAGCCAACATCTATGACCCAGTGCGAGGCATCAACGCCTCCCTCAAAGCCAGGTTCTCGGACTCCAAGACCCTTTCGCTAAAGGGCTCCAAGATGGGCTTCTCCGAAACCGTGACCTGGACCAGACTGTAAGCTTTCTTCATAAGGACAACAATGGAACAGAATCCAACAACATTCGCCGAAAGGGTGACCGCTGAACTGGATGCGCTTCATTCAGAGGAGAAGCGCGTCGTGCTGCCACGGTTCTTCAAGTGTGGAGTCGGCGAATATGGTGAAGGCGACCGTTTTCTGGGTGTGGTCGTGCCGGATGTCAGGGCCGTGGCGAAAAAGAATCTGTTCGCATCGTTGTTCGACATAGAGGCCTTGCTAGGTTCTCCTTGGCACGAAGCCCGTCTATGTGCGCTTATAATCCTCGTGCAGCAGAGCCGGAAATCCGTCCCGAAAGAGGTTTTCGAGTTCTATCTTTCACACACCTCCGGAATCAACAACTGGGATCTGGTCGACCTGACCGCTCCATCCATTGTCGGTGGCTACCTTCTTGAGAACCCACAGGAGCGGGAGCGGTTATATTCATTGGCGGACAGCACTTTGCTGTGGGAGCAGAGAATCGCCATCGTCTCGACTCTGACTCTGATCCGGAACGGCGAGTTCAACGACACTTACTCTCTGGCTGTCAAGCTGATGTCCCATAAGCACGACCTGATGCACAAGGCCGTCGGCTGGATGCTCCGCGAAGCCGGCAAGCGCGACCGGCGCCGCCTCGAACTCTTTCTCGATGAATATGCCACCTCGATGCCCCGCACGATGCTCCGCTACTCCATCGAGAAGTTCCCCGAACCCCTCCGCCGCCACTACCTAACCCTGAAGTGACCTCGTATTCCGCCTCCCCGTTGATTTCATAGTAACATGAAAAAAATAAGTTGCCTCAGATTAAGAGAAGATTTTCGAGGATAG
>ENA-OZMM01000027-OZMM01000027.1-human-gut-metagenome-genome-assembly--contig:-NODE-27-length-43108-cov-5.767055_pt1 | contig 43108 bp, 40 predicted proteins | sample MGYA00244193_ERZ653821 | MGnify/ENA primary metagenome ERZ653821 (study PRJEB26926, sample SAMN06164832) | human gut metagenome | biome: ENVO:00009003; feature: ENVO:2100002; material: ENVO:00002003...
TATGCGATCGTCGGCAGCTCAGATGTGTATAAGAGACAGGTCCGGCGCTGCTAAAGGAGTGGCTTGACCGCGTACTGAGCCGCGGATTTGCCAGCGGTCCCGGAGGGAATCAACTGGCGGGAAAGTACTGGCGTAGCGTTATCACTACCGGAGAACCGGAAAGCGCCTACCGCTATGACGCGCTAAATCGTTATCCAATGAGCGATGTGCTGCGCCCTTTCGAGCTAACGGCCGGTATGTGCCGTATGCACTGGATGAGCCCTATTATCGTTTACTGGGCCAGACGGCAAACGAAGCAGGAGCTGGATAGCCATGCGAAAGCGTATGGTGACTGGCTGGCGAATCCGATCCCTGTGGGAGGCCGCTGATGGAAGGTTCTGATTTATTGACGGCGGGAGTGTTGTTCCTCTTCGCGGCGGTGGCTGCAGTCCCCCTGGCCTCAAAACTGGGTATCGGTCCGGTGCTGGGTTACTTGCTGGCGGGAATTGCTATCGGCCCGTGGGGATTAGGATTCATCAGCGATGTGGATGAAATTCTGCACTTTTCCGAGCTGGGCGTGGTGTTTCTGATGTTCATCATTGGGCTGGAACTTAATCCCGCCAAACTGTGGCAACTGCGGCGTTCAATTTTTGGTGTCGGTGCCGCGCAGGTGATGCTGAGCGCGGTGGTGCTGGCCGGATTATTGATGCTCACGGCGTTCTCCTGGCAGGCGGCAGTGGTTGGCGGCATTGGTCTGGCGATGTCATCGACCGCTATGGCGCTACAGTTGATGCGCGAAAAGGGCATGAACCGCAGTGAATCCGGACAACTGGGTTTTTCGGTATTGCTGTTTCAGGATCTGGCGGTGATCCCTGCGCTGGCGCTGGTTCCGCTGTTGGCGGGTTCTGCTGACGAACATTTTGACTGGATTAAAGTGGGAATGAAGGTGCTGGCCTTTGCCGGCATGCTGATTGGTGGTCGCTATTTGCTGCGTCCGGTTTTCCGCTTTATTGCGGATTCTGGCGTGCGGGAAGTATTCACCGCCGCCACGCTGCTGTTGGTGCTGGGTTCTGCTTTATTTATGGATGCGCTGGGGCTGTCAATGGCGCTGGGAACGTTTATCGCGGGCGTGCTGCTGGCGGAAAGCGAATACCGACATGAGCTGGAAACGGCAATCGATCCGTTTAAAGGCCTGTTGCTCGGGCTGTTTTTTATCTCCGTAGGCATGTCGCTCAATCTTGGCGTGCTCTACACCCATATTCTGTGGGTGGCAGCGAGCGTGATAGTGCTGGTGGTCGTAAAAATGCTGGTGCTGTATGTGCTGGCACGTCTTAACGGCATGAGAAGCTCTGAACGGATGCAATTTGCCGGGGTTTTAAGTCAGGGCGGTGAATTCGCTTTCGTGCTGTTTTCAACGGCATCCTCGCAACGGCTGTTTCAGGGCGACCAAATGGCGTTGCTGCTGGTGACCGTCACGCTGTCGATGATGACCACACCGCTGGTGATGAAGCTGATTGATAAATGGCTCTCCCGCCAGTTTAACGGTACGGATGAGGAAGACGAAAAACCCTGGGTGGAAGATGACAAACCGCAGGTGATTGTGGTGGGGTTTGGGCGCTTTGGCCAGGTTATTGGTCGCCTGTTGATGGCCAATAAAATGCGCATTACCGTCCTGGAGCGGGATATCAGTGCGGTGAATCTGATGCGTAAATATGGCTATAAGGTTTATTACGGTGACGCCACGCAGGTGGAACTGTTGCGCTCCGCAGGGGCTGAGGCGGCGCAATCTATTGTTATTACCTGTAATGAGCCTGAAGACACCATGAAACTGGTGGAACTGTGCCAACAGTATTTTCCGCATTTGCATATTCTTGCGCGAGCGCGCGGACGTGTAGAGGCGCATGAGTTATTACAGGCTGGTGTGACGCAGTTTTCCCGCGAAACGTTCTCCAGCGCGCTGGAGCTGGGGCGTAAAACGCTGGTTACACTGGGGATGCATCCGCACCAGGCTCAGCGTGCTCAGCTGCATTTTCGGCGGCTGGATATGCGCATGCTGCGGGAGCTGATCCCCATGCACACGGATACGGTACAAATCTCTCGAGCCAGGGAAGCCCGGCGCGAGCTGGAGGAAATTTTCCAACGAGAGATGCAGCAAGAGCGACGTCAGCTGGATGGCTGGGATGAATTTGAGTAGAGGATAATCATGGCAATTCGTAAACGTTTTATCGCAGGCGCAAAATGTCCGTCCTGCCAGGCGCAGGATACGCTGGCGATGTGGCGCGAAAATAATATCGATATTGTTGAGTGTGTTAAGTGCGGTCATCAGATGCGGGAAGCAGATAAAGAGGCGCGCGAGCACGTTCGCAAAGAAGAGCAAGTGATCGGGATTTTTCATCCGGACTAGCGATATGGCGCAGCTTTTTTTAAGCTAGAGGGTACACGGGTGCAGAATTCCGCTACAATCTGCGCCACTATTCTTTCCATGCTCAGGAGATATCATGAAAGTAGCAAAGGACCTGGTGGTCAGCCTGGCCTATCAGGTACGTACAGAAGACGGTGTGTTGGTTGATGAGTCTCCGGTGAGTGCACCGCTGGACTACCTGCATGGTCACGGTTCCCTGATTTCTGGCCTGGAAACAGCGCTGGACGGTCATGAAGTTGGCGACAAATTCGATGTTGCTGTTGGCGCAAACGACGCATACGGTCAGTACGACGAAAACCTGGTACAGCGCGTTCCTAAAGACGTCTTCATGGGCGTTGACGAACTGCAGGTTGGCATGCGTTTCCTGGCTGAAACTGACCAGGGTCCAGTACCGGTAGAAATTACCGAAGTGGAAGACGACCACGTTGTGGTTGACGGTAACCACATGCTGGCTGGCCAGAATCTGAAATTCAACGTAGAAGTTGTTGCTATCCGCGAAGCGACCGAAGAAGAACTGGCTCACGGCCACGTTCACGGTGCGCACGGTCACGACCACGATCATGACCACGGTCATGATGGTTGCTGCGGCGGTCACGGTCACGACCATGGTCACGAGCACGGCGGCGAAGGCTGCTGCGGCGGTGGCGGTAAAGGTAACGGCGGCGGCTGCGGTTGCCACTAATACCCTTCGTCTTTCAACCCACAGCGGTGTTGGCTGCGCTTTCGAATCCCGGTCACATAGTTATCTATGCTCCCAGGACTTCCTCAAGCTTGCCGCCTTGCTGTGATTTGAAATCCTTTGGGTATATGTGAGTAGATCCGATAAGCGTTAGCGCCTTCGGACACAAAAAAGCGGGGATATCCCCGCTTTTTTTATGTCTCAATAATGTGGCGGCGGGGTTTCTTCAGACTGCGACGCAATGTGGGACGGCTGCGTTGCTTTGAGCTTTTCCGTTAGCAGACGCAGATGGTCGCGCAGTTTGGCCATTTCCAGTTCATGCGCGGTCACCGTCACGTTGAGCTCTTCAATGGTTATCTCCTGAAATGCCAGGCGGCTTTCCAGTTCAGCCAGGCGAGTTTCCATTGTTGTATCCTGCATGATTCACCTCTTTCTTTTTTCTCCGGCAGATCGCGGACTGCGGCGAATTCTACTTAACTTTGCCTGTTTGCACAGCACTCAATCTTCGGTAACGAAACTAATTTAAACAAAAAGAGTCTGAAAAGTGGTGATAATAGGGCGTGCCTGTATGTTGATTTGTTCTGCAACGCTTTATAGTACATTTTTATGTTAGTTAACCCTGGGGTGAGATGCCCCGGCCCTGGAGATATGGATGAAATCACTGTTTAAAGTAACGCTGCTGGCGACCACAATGGCTGTTGCTCTGCATGCCCCGATCACCTTCGCTGCTGATGCTGCGAAACCAGCCGCTACTGCTGACAGCAAAGCAGCATTCAAGAATGACGACCAAAAAGCCGCTTACGCGCTGGGCGCGTCCCTGGGTCGTTATATGGAAAACTCTCTGAAAGAGCAGGAAAAACTGGGCATCAAACTGGATAAAGATCAGCTGATCGCTGGTGTTCAGGATGCGTTTGCAGACAAGAGCAAGCTGTCTGACCAGGAAATCGAACAAACTCTGCAGGGGTTTGAAGCTCGCGTGAAGAGCTCCGCTCAGGCGAAAATGGAAAAAGACGCGGCTGACAACGAAGCCAAAGGTAAAGTTTACCGCGAGAAATTTGCTAAAGAGAAAGGCGTTAAAACCTCTTCTACTGGCCTGGTCTACAAAGTAGAGAAAGAAGGTACTGGCGCTGCACCGAAAGACAGCGATACCGTGGTAGTCAACTACAAAGGTACGCTGATTGATGGGAAAGAGTTTGATAACTCTTATACCCGTGGTGAGCCGCTCTCTTTCCGTCTTGATGGTGTAATCCCTGGCTGGACTGAAGGCCTGAAAAACATCAAGAAAGGCGGTAAAATCCAGCTGGTTATCCCACCGGATCTGGCTTACGGCAAAACGGGCGTTCCGGGTATTCCGGCCAACTCTACGCTGGTCTTTGATGTTGAACTGTTAGACATCAAACCGGCACCGAAAGCCGACGCGCAGCCAGATGCTGCACCGGCAGATAAAGCTGCAGACAGCAGCAAAAAATAAGCTAACAGAAACCGCCGCCCACAGGGCGGCGGTTTTTTATTATCGACAGGATATAATTAATACTGGAAAGCGCCTTGTGCGCTGTATTACTTTAGATGCCCCTATAATAGTGATGAGCCTGCCCTGACAACATAACGACAGGCTCCTGAAAAGGAGTGCTTTTTTTCATGTCCAGGTCGCTTTTAACCAACGAAACCAGTGAGCTAGATTTGCTGGATCAACGTCCTTTCGATCAAACCGACTTCGATATCCTCAAATCCTACGAAGCGGTTGTGGACGGGTTGGCGATGCTCATTGGTTCCCATTGTGAAATCGTATTGCACTCTTTGCAGGATTTGAAATGCTCGGCTATCCGCATTGCTAACGGTGAACACACGGGCCGTAAAATTGGCTCACCGATTACCGACCTTGCGTTGCGTATGCTGCATGATATGACGGGTGCGGATAGCAGCGTGTCGAAGTGTTACTTCACACGTGCGAAAAGCGGTGTCTTGATGAAGTCGGTGACGATTGCCATTCGCAACCGTGAGCATCGCGTGATTGGTCTGCTGTGCATCAACATGAACCTTGATGTTCCTTTCTCGCAGATAATGAATACCTTTATCCCACCGGAAACCCCGGAAGTGGGCTCTGCCGTCAACTTCGCTTCTTCTGTGGAAGATCTGGTTACCCAGACGCTGGAATTCACGATCGAAGAAGTGAATGCCGATCGCAATGTTTCCAACAACGCGAAGAACCGCCAGATCGTCCTGAATTTGTATGAGAAAGGCATCTTCGATATTAAAGATGCCATCAACCAGGTCGCCGATCGGCTGAACATCTCCAAACATACGGTCTACCTCTATATTCGTCAGTTCAAAAGCGGCGATTTCCAGGGGCAAGACAAGTAATGCGTTTTGCCATCATGGTGACAGGGCCTGCTTATGGCACGCAGCAGGCGAGCAGCGCGTTGCAATTTGCTCACGCGCTACTCGAAGAAGGGCATGAGTTATGCAGCGTCTTTTTCTATCGTGAAGGTGTGTATAACGCTAATTTCCTGACTTCACCCGCCAGTGATGAATATGATCTGGTGCGGGCCTGGCAACAACTGAATCAACAGCATGGTGTGACGCTGAATATCTGCGTGGCGGCGGCGTTGCGACGCGGCGTTGTTGATGAAACTGAGGCAAAGCGGCTGGGACTGGCAGGGGCAAATTTACAATCAGGTTTTAACCTCAGCGGGCTTGGATCGCTGGCTGAGGCATCCCTGACCTGCGATCGCGTGGTGCAGTTCTGATGAAACGTGTTGCTTTTGTCTTTTCTACCGTGCCGCACGGCAGCGCGTCTGGCCGTGAAGGGTTAGATGCATTGCTGGCGACATCGGCATTAACGGAAGACCTCGGCGTATTTTTTATCGGCGATGGTGTTTTTCAAATCCTCCAGGGACAACAGCCGGATGTTGTGCTGGCCCGAGACTACATCTCAACCTTCAAGCTGTTAGGGTTGTACGATATCGAGCAATGCTGGCTTTGTGCCGCCTCATTACGTGAACGGGGTCTCCAGCAGGGTGTTAATTTTGTGGTCGATGCGACAGCGTTAGAACCGGAAGATTTACGCCGTGAGCTAGGCAACTATGACGTCATTTTAAGGTTTTGAGATACTCATGCTGCACACACTACATCGCTCCGCGTGGCTTACCGATTTCTCCTCTCTTCTTCGCCTGGTAGATAAAGACGATGAGCTTTTATTGCTCCAGGATGGCGTGACCGCGGCAATAGAAGGAAGTCGTTTCCTTGAAAGTCTGCAAAATGCCTCCATTAAGGTCTATGTGCTGGAAGAAGACATTAAGGCTCGCGGGTTGGATGGTCAAATTTCAGACAGTGTCGTCAGGGTTAGCTATACTGACTTCGTCAGACTTACGGTGAAGCATCCCAGCCAGATGTCCTGGTAATTGAGGGATCGTTGTATATTTCTTGACACCTTTTCGACACCGACCTAAAATTCTGCGTCCTCATATTGTATGAGGTCGTTTTATTACGTGTTTACGAAGCGAAAGCTACAACCAGGAGCTATTTAATGGCAACAGTTAACCAGCTGGTACGCAAACCACGCGCACGCAAAGTTGCAAAGAGCAACGTGCCTGCACTGGAAGCATGCCCGCAGAAACGTGGCGTATGTACTCGTGTATATACTACCACTCCTAAAAAACCAAACTCCGCACTGCGTAAAGTATGCCGTGTGCGTTTGACTAACGGTTTTGAAGTGACTTCCTACATCGGTGGTGAAGGTCACAACCTGCAGGAGCACTCCGTGATCCTGATCCGTGGCGGTCGTGTAAAAGACCTCCCGGGTGTTCGTTACCACACCGTTCGTGGTGCGCTTGACTGCTCCGGCGTTAAAGACCGTAAGCAATCACGCTCCAAGTATGGCGTGAAACGTCCTAAGGCTTAATGGTTCTCCGTTAAGTAAGGCCAAACGTTTTATATTAATGTCAAACTAAACTCGTAGAGTTTTGGACAATCCTGAATTAACAACGGAGTATTCCCATGCCACGTCGTCGCGTCATTGGTCAGCGTAAAATTCTGCCGGATCCTAAGTTCGGATCAGAGCTGCTGGCTAAATTTGTAAATATCCTGATGGTAGATGGTAAAAAATCTACTGCAGAAACCATCGTATACAGCGCGCTGGAGACCCTGGCTCAGCGTTCTGGTAAAGATGGCCTGGAAGCTTTTGAAGTAGCCCTTGAAAACGTGCGTCCGACTGTCGAAGTTAAGTCTCGCCGCGTTGGTGGTTCTACTTATCAGGTTCCAGTTGAAGTCCGTCCGGTTCGTCGTAATGCCCTGGCAATGCGTTGGATCGTTGAAGCTGCTCGTAAACGCGGTGATAAATCCATGGCTCTGCGCCTGGCGAACGAACTTTCTGATGCTGCAGAAAACAAAGGTACTGCAGTTAAGAAACGTGAAGACGTTCACCGTATGGCAGAAGCCAACAAGGCGTTCGCACACTACCGTTGGTAATCCCTTCGGAGTTTTAGTCACCAGGCGGGCGCTTCTAGTAAGCAGCCCGCTTTGGGCTACTTAAATTGAACGCCTAAAAGATAAACGAGGAATCAAATGGCTCGTACAACACCCATCGCGCGCTACCGTAACATCGGTATCAGTGCGCACATCGACGCCGGTAAAACCACTACTACCGAACGTATTCTGTTCTACACCGGTGTAAACCACAAAATCGGTGAAGTTCATGACGGCGCAGCCACCATGGACTGGATGGAGCAGGAGCAGGAGCGTGGTATTACTATCACCTCCGCAGCGACTACTGCATTCTGGTCTGGTATGGCTAAGCAGTATGAACCGCATCGCGTAAACATCATCGACACCCCGGGGCACGTTGACTTCACAATCGAAGTAGAACGTTCCATGCGTGTGCTTGATGGTGCAGTAATGGTTTACTGCGCAGTTGGTGGTGTTCAGCCTCAGTCTGAAACCGTATGGCGTCAGGCAAACAAATATAAAGTTCCGCGCATTGCGTTCGTTAACAAAATGGACCGTATGGGTGCGAACTTCCTGAAAGTTGTTGGTCAGATCAAAACCCGTCTGGGCGCGAACCCTGTTCCGCTGCAGCTGGCAATTGGCGCTGAAGAAGCGTTCACCGGTGTTGTTGACCTGGTGAAAATGAAAGCCATCAACTGGAACGAAGAAGATGCAGGCGTAACCTTCACTTATGAAGATATTCCGGCTGACATGCAGGAACTGGCTGAAGAATGGCACCAGAACCTGATCGAGTCCGCTGCAGAAGCTTCAGAAGAGCTGATGGAGAAATACCTGGGTGGCGAAGAACTGACTGAAGAAGAGATCAAAAAAGCTCTGCGTCAGCGCGTTCTGAACAACGAAATCATCCTGGTAACCTGTGGTTCTGCGTTCAAGAACAAAGGTGTTCAGGCGATGCTGGATGCGGTAATTGATTACCTGCCATCCCCAGTAGACGTACCTGCGATCAACGGTATTCTGGACGACGGTAAAGATACTCCTGCTGAGCGTCATGCTAGCGATGACGAGCCGTTTGCTGCTCTGGCATTCAAAATCGCTACCGACCCGTTCGTGGGTAACCTGACCTTCTTCCGTGTGTACTCTGGTGTGGTTAACTCCGGTGACACCATCCTGAACTCAGTGAAAACTGCACGTGAACGTTTTGGCCGTATCGTACAGATGCACGCTAACAAACGTGAAGAGATCAAAGAAGTTCGCGCGGGCGATATCGCTGCTGCTATCGGTCTGAAAGACGTGACCACTGGTGACACCCTGTGTGACCCGGATCACCCGATCATTCTGGAACGTATGGAATTCCCTGAGCCGGTAATTTCCATCGCGGTAGAACCGAAAACCAAAGCTGACCAGGAAAAAATGGGTCTGGCTCTGGGCCGTCTGGCTAAAGAAGACCCGTCTTTCCGCGTATGGACTGACGAAGAATCTAACCAGACCATTATCGCTGGTATGGGTGAACTGCACCTCGACATCATCGTTGACCGTATGAAGCGTGAATTCAACGTTGAAGCGAACGTCGGTAAACCTCAGGTTGCTTACCGCGAAGCGATTCGCGCGAAAGTTACCGATATCGAAGGTAAACACGCTAAGCAGTCTGGTGGTCGCGGTCAGTACGGTCATGTTGTTATCGACATGTACCCGCTGGAGCCGGGTTCAAACCCGAAAGGCTACGAATTCATCAACGACATCAAAGGTGGTGTAATTCCTGGCGAATACATCCCGGCCGTTGATAAAGGCATCCAGGAACAGCTGAAATCTGGCCCGCTGGCGGGTTACCCGGTTGTTGATCTGGGCGTGCGTCTGCACTTCGGTTCTTACCATGACGTTGACTCCTCTGAGCTGGCGTTTAAACTGGCCGCTTCTATCGCCTTCAAAGATGGCTTTAAGAAAGCGAAACCAGTTCTGCTTGAGCCTATCATGAAGGTTGAAGTAGAGACTCCGGAAGAGAACACCGGTGACGTAATCGGTGACTTGAGCCGCCGTCGTGGTATGCTTCGTGGTCAGGAATCCAACGTCACTGGCGTTGTTATCCATGCTGAAGTTCCGCTGTCTGAAATGTTCGGATATGCAACCCAGCTGCGTTCTCTGACCAAAGGCCGTGCTTCTTACTCCATGGAGTTCCTGAAGTACGACGATGCGCCGAACAACGTTGCTCAGGCCGTTATTGAAGCCCGTGGTAAATAATCCACAGGATTAAAACCTAAGTCCCGTGCTCTCTCCATAGGGGAGAGCACTATAGTAAGGAATATAGCCGTGTCTAAAGAAAAATTTGAACGTACAAAACCGCACGTTAACGTCGGCACCATCGGCCACGTTGACCACGGTAAAACTACCCTGACCGCTGCAATCACTACCGTACTGGCTAAAACCTACGGCGGTGCTGCTCGTGCATTCGACCAGATCGATAACGCGCCGGAAGAAAAAGCTCGTGGTATCACCATCAACACTTCTCACGTTGAATATGACACCCCGACTCGCCACTACGCACACGTAGACTGCCCGGGCCACGCCGACTATGTTAAAAACATGATCACCGGTGCTGCGCAGATGGACGGCGCGATCCTGGTTGTTGCTGCGACTGACGGCCCGATGCCGCAGACTCGTGAGCACATCCTGCTGGGTCGTCAGGTAGGCGTTCCGTACATCATCGTGTTCCTGAACAAATGCGACATGGTTGATGACGAAGAGCTGCTGGAACTGGTAGAAATGGAAGTTCGTGAACTTCTGTCTCAGTACGATTTCCCGGGCGACGACACTCCGATCGTTCGTGGTTCTGCTCTGAAAGCGCTGGAAGGCGAAGCAGAGTGGGAAGCGAAAATCATCGAACTGGCTGGCTTCCTGGATTCTTACATCCCAGAACCAGAGCGTGCGATTGACAAGCCGTTCCTGCTGCCTATCGAAGACGTATTCTCCATCTCCGGTCGTGGTACCGTTGTTACCGGTCGTGTAGAGCGCGGTATCATCAAAGTTGGTGAAGAAGTTGAAATCGTTGGTATCAAAGAGACTGCTAAGTCTACCTGTACTGGCGTTGAAATGTTCCGCAAACTGCTGGACGAAGGCCGTGCTGGTGAGAACGTTGGTGTTCTGCTGCGTGGTATCAAGCGTGAAGAAATCGAACGTGGTCAGGTACTGGCTAAGCCGGGCTCTATCAAGCCGCACACCAAGTTCGAATCTGAAGTGTACATTCTGTCCAAAGACGAAGGCGGCCGTCATACTCCGTTCTTCAAAGGCTACCGTCCGCAGTTCTACTTCCGTACTACTGACGTGACTGGTACCATCGAACTGCCGGAAGGCGTTGAGATGGTAATGCCGGGCGACAACATCAAAATGGTTGTTACCCTGATCCACCCAATCGCGATGGATGACGGTCTGCGTTTCGCAATCCGTGAAGGCGGCCGTACTGTTGGTGCGGGCGTTGTTGCCAAAGTAATGAGCTAATTGCCGAATAACATTTGACGCAATGCGCAATAAAAGGGCATCATTTGATGCCCTTTTTGCACGCTTTCACACCAGAACCTGGCTCATCAGTGATTTTTTTTGTCATAATCATTGCTGAGACAGGCTCTGAAGAGGGCGTTTAGTCCGAAACGCACCAGAGCATTTCGGTTTGGATCGCCTCGCTTACGCGGGGTGAAAATGTTTGTAGAATACTTCTGACAGGTTGGTTTATGAGTGCGAATACCGAAGCTCAAGGAAGCGGGCGCGGCCTGGAAGCGATGAAGTGGGTTGTTGTCGCTGTATTGCTGCTTGTAGCTATCGTTGGCAACTACCTCTATCGTGACATGATGCTGCCGCTGCGTGCGCTGGCCGTAGTGATTCTGATTGCCGCAGCGGGTGGTGTCGCGCTGTTGACAACAAAAGGTAAAGCGACCGTTGCTTTTGCCCGTGAAGCGAGAACCGAAGTCCGTAAGGTCATTTGGCCAACTCGCCAGGAAACATTGCACACCACATTAATTGTGGCTGCGGTTACCGCAGTAATGTCACTGATCCTGTGGGGACTGGATGGTATTCTGGTTCGCCTGGTATCCTTTATCACTGGCCTGAGGTTCTAAGATGTCTGAAGCCCCTAAAAAGCGCTGGTACGTCGTTCAGGCGTTTTCCGGTTTTGAAGGCCGCGTAGCCACGTCGCTGCGCGAATATATCAAGTTACAAAATATGGAAGAGCTGTTTGGCGAAGTCATGGTGCCGACCGAAGAAGTGGTCGAAATCCGTGGTGGCCAGCGTCGCAAGAGCGAACGTAAATTCTTCCCGGGCTATGTACTGGTCCAGATGGTGATGAATGACGCAAGCTGGCACCTGGTGCGCAGCGTGCCGCGTGTGATGGGCTTTATCGGCGGTACATCTGACCGTCCGGCGCCGATCAGCGACAAAGAAGTTGATGCGATCATGAACCGTCTGCAGCAGGTAGGCGATAAACCGCGTCCGAAAACGATGTTTGAACCAGGTGAAATGGTTCGCGTTAGTGACGGTCCGTTTGCTGACTTTAACGGCGTGGTTGAAGAAGTGGACTACGAGAAGTCCCGCCTGAAAGTCTCTGTTTCTATCTTCGGTCGTGCGACCCCGGTTGAACTGGACTTTGCCCAGGTAGAAAAAGCCTAACCAGCGATCAAAAAAGCGGCGATTTAATCGTTGCACAAGGCGCGAGATTGGAATACAATTTCGCGCCTTTTGTTTTTATGGACCCTGTCCGTAAAACGAATTTAATCACGGGGAGCCTCCTTGAGGCGCTATAACCCAACTAGAGGAATTTAGAATGGCTAAGAAAGTCCAGGCCTACGTCAAGCTGCAGGTTGCAGCTGGTATGGCTAACCCGAGTCCGCCGGTAGGTCCAGCACTGGGTCAACAAGGCGTGAACATCATGGAATTCTGCAAAGCGTTCAACGCAAAAACTGATTCCATGGAAAAAGGTCTGCCGATCCCGGTTGTTATCACCGTTTACGCTGACCGTTCTTTCACTTTCGTTACCAAAACGCCTCCGGCAGCAGTTCTGCTGAAGAAAGCGGCTGGTATCAAGTCTGGTTCCGGTAAGCCGAACAAAGACAAAGTGGGTAAAATTTCCCGCGCTCAGCTGCAGGAAATCGCGCAGACCAAAGCTGCCGACATGACTGGTTCCGACATTGAAGCGATGACTCGCTCCATTGAAGGTACTGCACGTTCCATGGGCCTGGTAGTGGAGGATTAAGAAATGGCTAAACTGACCAAGCGTATGCGCGTGATCCGTGACAAAGTTGATGCAACTAAACAGTACGACATCAACGAAGCTATTGCTCTGCTGAAAGAGCTGGCCACTGCTAAATTCGTAGAAAGCGTAGACGTTGCCGTTAACCTCGGCATCGATGCTCGTAAATCTGACCAGAACGTACGTGGTGCAACTGTACTGCCGCACGGTACTGGCCGTTCCGTTCGCGTAGCCGTATTTGCCCAGGGCGCAAACGCTGAAGCTGCTAAAGCTGCAGGCGCTGAGCTGGTAGGTATGGAAGATCTGGCTGACCAGATCAAGAAAGGCGAAATGAACTTTGACGTTGTTATTGCTTCCCCGGATGCAATGCGCGTTGTTGGCCAGCTGGGTCAGGTTCTGGGTCCGCGCGGCCTGATGCCAAACCCGAAAGTTGGTACTGTAACCCCTAACGTTGCTGAAGCTGTTAAGAACGCTAAAGCAGGTCAGGTTCGTTACCGTAACGACAAAAACGGCATCATCCACACCACCATCGGTAAAGTGGATTTTGACGCTGACAAACTGAAAGAAAACCTGGAATCTCTGCTGGTTGCGCTGAAAAAAGCGAAACCGACTCAGGCTAAAGGCGTGTACATCAAGAAAGTTAGCATCTCCACCACCATGGGTGCTGGTGTTGCCGTTGATCAGTCCGGTCTGACTGCGACTGTGGCGAACTAATATTCGCCTTTACGTGGGCGGTGATTTTGTCTACAATCTTACCCCCACGTTTCTGCTAATTGCAGACGTATATCCGAGATATTCAGGCTGTGGCAAGGCGACAACTGAGTGAATCGCCAGGAGCATAGTTAACTATGTGACTGGTGTGAACGAAGGCAGTCAACGCCGGCACAGATTGAATAGCGACAGATAGACAAGATTTGTTCGTTGGAGCCTGGCCTATCCAGGCCTCCGTCGAAGACCGCAGGTGTTTCGTAAGAAACTTAATGCCCTGCGTAGACGGTGACAGAACGCTAAGATTATTTCTGATACTCTGGCTTGTTTCTGCTCACCGTATTTAGACGCTCTTTCCGTTGGGGAGAGTGAAGTGAGTTCCGGAACATGAGTTCCGGCAAACATCCAGGAGCAAAGCTAATGGCTTTAAATCTTCAAGACAAACAAGCGATTGTTGCTGAAGTCAGCGAAGTAGCCAAAGGTGCGCTGTCTGCAGTAGTTGCGGATTCCCGTGGCGTAACTGTAGATAAAATGACTGAACTGCGTAAAGCAGGTCGTGAAGCTGGCGTATACATGCGTGTTGTTCGTAACACCCTGCTGCGCCGCGTCGTTGAAGGTACTCAGTTCGAGTGCCTGAAAGACACGTTTGTTGGTCCGACCCTGATTGCATACTCTATGGAACACCCGGGCGCAGCTGCTCGTCTGTTCAAAGAGTTCGCGAAAGCGAATGCAAAATTTGAGGTCAAAGCCGCAGCCTTTGAAGGTGAATTGATCCCGGCATCGCAAATCGATCGCCTGGCAACTCTGCCGACCTACGAAGAAGCAATTGCACGCCTGATGGCAACCATGAAAGAAGCTTCGGCTGGCAAACTGGTTCGTACTCTGGCTGCTGTACGCGATGCGAAAGAAGCTGCTTAATCGCAGTTATCTTTCTCAAGCATCTGCTTACGTATAAACTTATTCTGATTTTCAGGAACAATTTAAATGTCTATCACTAAAGATCAAATCATTGAAGCAGTATCCGCTATGTCCGTAATGGACGTTGTAGAACTGATCTCTGCAATGGAAGAAAAATTCGGTGTTTCCGCTGCTGCTGCTGTAGCTGTAGCTGCTGGCCCGGCTGAAGCTGCTGAAGAAAAAACTGAATTCGACGTAATTCTGAAAGCTGCTGGCGCTAACAAAGTTGCTGTTATCAAAGCAGTACGTGGCGCAACTGGCCTGGGTCTGAAAGAAGCTAAAGACCTGGTAGAATCTGCTCCGGCTGCCCTGAAAGAAGGCATCAGCAAAGACGACGCAGAAGCACTGAAAAAATCTCTGGAAGAAGCTGGCGCTGAAGTTGAAGTTAAATAAGCCAACTTTTCTGGTTGCAGCCTAAGAAATTAGGCTGATGGCTGGTGACTTTTTAGTCACCAGCCTTTTTGCGCTGTAAGGCGCCAGTAGCATTTCACACTGTTTGACTACTGCTGTGCCTTTCAATGCTTGTTTCTATCGACGTCTTAATATACTGCGACAGAGCATCAGTTCTGTGTAAATCGCAATGAAATGGTTTAAGCGTGATAGCAACAGGCATTGCGGAAAGTATTCGATTTTCCGGTCAACAAAATAGTGTTGCACAAACTGTCCCTTCGTCGGACAGATGGGTCGACTTGTCAGCGAGCTGAGGAACCCTAATGGTTTACTCCTATACCGAGAAAAAACGTATTCGTAAGGATTTTGGTAAACGTCCACAAGTGTTGGACATACCTTATCTCCTTTCTATCCAGCTTGACTCGTTTCAGAAGTTCATCGAGCAAGATCCTGAAGGGCAGTATGGTCTGGAAGCAGCTTTCCGTTCCGTTTTCCCGATTCAGAGCTACAGCGGTAATTCCGAGCTGCAATACGTCAGCTACCGCCTTGGCGAACCGGTGTTTGACGTTCAGGAATGTCAGATCCGTGGCGTGACCTATTCCGCACCGCTGCGCGTAAAACTGCGTCTGGTGATCTACGAGCGCGAAGCGCCGGAAGGCACCGTAAAAGACATTAAAGAACAAGAAGTCTACATGGGCGAAATTCCGCTCATGACTGACAACGGTACCTTTGTAATCAATGGTACTGAGCGTGTTATCGTTTCTCAGCTGCACCGTAGTCCTGGCGTCTTCTTTGACTCCGACAAAGGTAAAACCCACTCTTCGGGTAAAGTGCTGTATAACGCGCGCATCATCCCTTACCGTGGTTCCTGGCTGGACTTCGAATTCGATCCGAAGGACAACCTGTTCGTACGTATTGACCGTCGCCGTAAACTGCCTGCGACCATTATTCTGCGTGCACTGAACTACACCACTGAGCAGATCCTTGACCTGTTCTTTGAAAAAGTTGTTTTCGAAATTCGCGACAACAAGCTGCAGATGGAACTGGTGCCGGAACGCCTGCGTGGTGAAACCGCCTCCTTTGACATTGAAGCTAACGGCAAAGTCTACGTCGAAAAAGGCCGCCGCATCACTGCGCGCCACATTCGCCAACTGGAAAAAGACGATATCAAACATATCGAAGTTCCGGTTGAATACATTGCTGGTAAAGTTGCCGCTAAAGACTACGTTGACGAATCTACTGGCGAGCTGATCTGCGCAGCTAACATGGAGCTGAGCCTGGATCTGCTGGCTAAGCTGAGCCAGTCTGGTCACAAGCGTATCGAAACGCTGTTCACTAACGATCTGGACCACGGTCCGTACATTTCTGAAACTGTACGTGTTGACCCAACCAACGATCGTCTGAGCGCACTGGTAGAAATCTACCGCATGATGCGTCCTGGTGAGCCGCCGACTCGTGAAGCTGCTGAAAGCCTGTTCGAGAACCTGTTCTTCTCCGAAGACCGCTATGACCTGTCTGCGGTTGGTCGTATGAAGTTCAACCGTTCTCTGCTGCGCGACGAAATCGAAGGTTCCGGTATCCTGAGCAAAGACGACATCATCGAAGTGATGAAGAAGCTCATCGATATCCGTAACGGTAAAGGCGAAGTCGATGATATCGACCACCTCGGCAACCGTCGTATCCGTTCCGTAGGTGAAATGGCGGAAAACCAGTTCCGCGTTGGCCTGGTACGTGTTGAGCGTGCGGTGAAAGAGCGTCTGTCTCTGGGCGATCTGGATACCCTGATGCCTCAGGATATGATCAACGCCAAGCCGATTTCTGCAGCAGTGAAAGAGTTCTTTGGTTCCAGCCAGCTGTCTCAGTTTATGGACCAGAACAACCCGCTGTCTGAGATTACGCACAAACGTCGTATCTCTGCACTCGGCCCAGGCGGTCTGACCCGTGAACGTGCAGGCTTCGAAGTTCGAGACGTACACCCGACTCACTACGGTCGCGTATGTCCAATCGAAACGCCTGAAGGTCCGAACATCGGTCTGATCAACTCCCTGTCCGTGTATGCACAGACTAACGAATACGGCTTCCTCGAGACTCCGTACCGTAAAGTGACCGACGGTGTTGTAACTGACGAAATTCATTACCTGTCTGCTATCGAAGAAGGCAACTACGTTATCGCTCAGGCGAACTCCAACCTGGATGACGAAGGCCACTTTGTAGAAGATCTGGTTACCTGCCGTAGCAAAGGCGAATCCAGCTTGTTCAGCCGCGACCAGGTTGACTACATGGACGTATCCACCCAGCAGGTGGTATCCGTCGGTGCGTCCCTGATCCCGTTCCTGGAACACGATGACGCCAACCGTGCATTGATGGGTGCGAACATGCAACGTCAGGCAGTTCCGACTCTGCGCGCTGATAAGCCGCTGGTTGGTACCGGTATGGAACGTGCTGTTGCCGTTGACTCCGGTGTTACTGCAGTTGCTAAACGTGGCGGTACTGTTCAGTACGTGGATGCTTCCCGTATCGTTATCAAAGTTAACGAAGACGAGATGTACCCGGGCGAAGCAGGTATCGACATTTATAACCTGACCAAATACACCCGTTCTAACCAGAACACCTGTATCAACCAGATGCCTTGTGTATCTCTGGGCGAGCCGGTTGAACGTGGTGATGTGCTGGCAGACGGTCCGTCCACCGACCTCGGTGAACTGGCGCTGGGTCAGAACATGCGCGTGGCATTCATGCCATGGAATGGTTACAACTTCGAAGACTCCATCCTCGTATCCGAGCGTGTTGTCCAGGAAGACCGTTTCACCACCATCCACATTCAGGAACTGGCATGTGTGTCCCGTGACACCAAGCTGGGGCCAGAAGAGATCACCGCTGACATCCCGAACGTGGGTGAAGCTGCGCTCTCCAAACTGGATGAATCCGGTATCGTTTATATCGGTGCGGAAGTGACCGGTGGCGACATTCTGGTTGGTAAGGTAACGCCGAAAGGTGAAACCCAGCTGACGCCAGAAGAGAAGCTGCTGCGTGCAATCTTCGGTGAGAAAGCGTCTGACGTTAAAGACTCTTCTCTGCGCGTGCCAAACGGTGTTTCCGGTACGATTATCGACGTTCAGGTCTTTACTCGCGATGGCGTAGAAAAAGACAAACGTGCGCTGGAAATCGAAGAGATGCAGCTGAAGCAGGCGAAAAAAGACCTGTCTGAAGAACTGCAGATCCTCGAAGCTGGCCTGTTCAGCCGTATCTACGCTGTGCTGGTTTCCGGTGGTGTTGAAGCTGAGAAGCTCGACAAACTGCCACGCGACCGCTGGTTAGAACTCGGCCTGACCGACGAAGAAAAACAGAATCAGCTGGAACAACTGGCTGAGCAGTACGACGAACTGAAACACGAATTCGAGAAAAAACTCGAAGCGAAACGCCGTAAAATCACTCAGGGCGACGATCTGGCACCGGGCGTGCTGAAGATTGTTAAGGTTTATCTGGCGGTTAAACGTCGGATCCAGCCTGGTGATAAGATGGCAGGTCGTCACGGTAACAAGGGTGTAATCTCTAAGATCAACCCGATCGAAGATATGCCACACGATGCTAACGGTACGCCGGTAGATATCGTACTGAACCCGCTGGGCGTACCATCGCGTATGAACATCGGTCAGATCCTTGAAACCCACCTGGGTATGGCTGCAAAAGGTATCGGCGATAAGATCAACGCCATGCTGAAACAGCAGCAGGAAGTCGCGAAACTGCGCGAATTCATCCAGCGTGCTTACGATCTGGGTTCAGATGTTCGTCAGAAAGTTGACCTGAATACCTTCAGCGATGAAGAAGTTCTGCGTCTGGCTGAAAACCTGAAAAAAGGTATGCCGATCGCAACGCCGGTATTCGACGGTGCGAAAGAGTCTGAAATCAAGGAACTGTTACAGCTGGGTGGCCTGCCGACTTCCGGTCAGATCACACTGTTCGACGGTCGTACCGGTGAGCAGTTCGAGCGCCAGGTTACCGTTGGCTACATGTACATGCTGAAACTGAACCACCTGGTTGATGACAAGATGCATGCGCGTTCTACCGGTTCTTACAGCCTGGTTACTCAGCAGCCGCTGGGTGGTAAGGCGCAGTTCGGTGGTCAGCGCTTCGGGGAGATGGAAGTGTGGGCGCTGGAAGCATATGGCGCAGCATACACCCTGCAGGAAATGCTCACCGTTAAGTCTGATGACGTGAATGGTCGTACTAAGATGTATAAAAACATCGTGGACGGCAACCATCAGATGGAACCAGGCATGCCGGAATCCTTCAACGTACTGTTGAAAGAGATTCGTTCGCTGGGTATCAACATCGAGCTGGAAGACGAGTAACTCTCGATCAAACAGGTCACTGGTGCTGGCGTAACAGCCAGCGCCAGATTGTGCTAACTCCGACGGGAGCAAATCCGTGAAAGATTTATTAAAGTTTCTGAAAGCGCAGACTAAAACCGAAGAGTTTGATGCGATCAAAATTGCTCTGGCCTCGCCAGACATGATCCGTTCATGGTCTTTCGGTGAAGTTAAGAAGCCGGAAACCATCAACTACCGTACGTTCAAACCTGAACGTGACGGCCTTTTCTGCGCCCGTATCTTTGGGCCGGTAAAAGACTACGAGTGCCTGTGCGGTAAGTACAAGCGCCTGAAACACCGTGGTGTGATCTGTGAGAAGTGCGGCGTTGAAGTGACCCAGACTAAAGTACGCCGTGAGCGTATGGGCCACATCGAGCTGGCGTCTCCGACTGCCCACATCTGGTTCCTGAAATCTCTGCCGTCCCGTATCGGCCTGCTGCTTGATATGCCGCTGCGCGATATCGAGCGCGTACTGTACTTCGAATCTTATGTAGTTATCGAAGGCGGTATGACTAACCTGGAACGTCAACAGATCCTGACTGAAGAGCAGTATCTGGACGCGCTGGAAGAGTTCGGTGACGAATTCGACGCGAAGATGGGTGCGGAAGCTATCCAGGCTCTGCTGAAAAGCATGGATCTGGAGCAAGAGTGTGAAACTCTGCGCGAAGAGCTGAACGAAACCAACTCCGAAACCAAGCGTAAGAAGCTGACCAAGCGTATCAAACTGCTGGAAGCCTTCGTACAGTCTGGCAACAAGCCAGAGTGGATGATCCTGACCGTTCTGCCGGTTCTGCCGCCAGATCTGCGTCCGCTGGTTCCGCTGGATGGTGGTCGTTTCGCAACGTCGGATCTGAACGATCTGTATCGTCGCGTTATCAACCGTAACAACCGTCTGAAGCGTCTGCTGGATCTGGCTGCGCCGGACATCATCGTACGCAACGAAAAACGTATGCTGCAGGAAGCGGTTGACGCCCTGCTGGATAACGGTCGTCGCGGTCGTGCGATCACCGGTTCTAACAAACGTCCTCTGAAATCTTTGGCCGACATGATCAAAGGTAAGCAGGGTCGTTTCCGTCAGAACCTGCTCGGTAAGCGTGTTGACTACTCCGGTCGTTCTGTAATCACCGTAGGTCCATACCTGCGTCTGCATCAGTGCGGTCTGCCGAAGAAAATGGCACTGGAACTGTTCAAACCGTTCATCTACGGCAAGCTGGAACTGCGTGGCCTGGCCACCACCATCAAAGCCGCTAAGAAAATGGTTGAGCGTGAAGAAGCTGTCGTTTGGGATATCCTGGACGAAGTTATCCGCGAACACCCGGTACTGCTGAACCGTGCACCAACACTGCACCGTCTGGGTATCCAGGCATTTGAACCGGTACTGATCGAAGGTAAAGCTATCCAGCTGCACCCGCTGGTTTGTGCGGCATATAACGCCGACTTCGATGGTGACCAGATGGCTGTTCACGTACCGCTGACGCTGGAAGCCCAGCTCGAAGCGCGTGCGCTGATGATGTCTACCAACAACATCCTGTCTCCGGCGAACGGCGAGCCTATCATCGTTCCGTCTCAGGACGTTGTATTGGGTCTGTACTACATGACCCGTGACTGTGTTAACGCCAAAGGCGAAGGCATGGTGCTGACTGGCCCGAAAGAAGCTGAGCGTATCTATCGCGCAGGTCTGGCCTCTCTGCATGCGCGCGTTAAAGTGCGTATCACCGAATACGAAAAAGATGAAAACGGCGAATTCGTTGCGAAAACCAGCCTGAAAGACACGACCGTTGGCCGTGCAATTCTGTGGATGATCGTACCGAAAGGTCTGCCTTTCTCCATCGTCAACCAGGCGCTGGGCAAGAAAGCTATCTCCAAAATGCTGAACACCTGTTACCGCATTTTGGGCCTGAAGCCGACAGTTATCTTCGCTGACCAGACAATGTACACCGGCTTTGCATATGCAGCGCGTTCAGGTGCATCTGTTGGTATTGATGACATGGTCATCCCAGAGAAGAAACACGAGATCATCTCTGAAGCGGAAGCTGAAGTTGCTGAGATCCAGGAGCAGTTCCAGTCTGGTCTGGTAACCGCGGGCGAACGCTATAACAAAGTTATCGATATCTGGGCTGCGGCGAACGATCGTGTATCCAAAGCGATGATGGATAACCTGCAAACCGAAACCGTTATTAACCGTGACGGCGTAGAAGAGCAGCAGGTTTCCTTCAACAGCATCTACATGATGGCCGACTCCGGTGCGCGTGGTTCTGCAGCACAGATTCGTCAGCTGGCTGGTATGCGTGGTCTGATGGCGAAGCCAGATGGCTCCATCATCGAAACGCCAATCACCGCGAACTTCCGTGAAGGTCTGAACGTACTCCAGTACTTCATCTCTACTCACGGTGCTCGTAAAGGTCTGGCGGATACCGCACTGAAAACAGCGAACTCCGGTTATCTGACTCGTCGTCTGGTTGACGTCGCGCAGGACCTGGTTGTTACTGAAGACGATTGCGGCACTCTGGAAGGCATCACCATGACCCCGGTTATCGAGGGTGGTGACGTTAAAGAGCCGCTGCGCGATCGCGTTCTGGGTCGTGTAACTGCTGAAGACGTTCTGAAGCCGGGTACGGCGGATATTCTGGTTCCACGCAACACGCTGCTGCACGAACAGTGGTGTGATCTGCTGGAAGAGAACTCCGTTGACTCTGTTAAAGTCCGTTCCGTTGTATCTTGTGACACCGACTTTGGTGTATGTGCGCACTGCTACGGTCGTGACCTGGCGCGTGGCCACATCATCAACAAAGGTGAAGCAATCGGCGTTATCGCGGCACAGTCCATCGGTGAACCGGGTACACAGCTGACGATGCGTACGTTCCACATCGGTGGTGCGGCATCTCGTGCGGCTGCTGAATCCAGCATCCAGGTGAAAAACAAAGGTAGCATCCGTCTGAGCAATGCGAAGTCGGTTGTGAACTCCAGCGGTAAACTGGTTATCACCTCACGTAACACCGAACTGAAACTGATCGACGAATTCGGTCGTACCAAAGAAAGCTATAAAGTGCCTTACGGCTCCGTTATGGCGAAAGGTGATGGCGAACAGGTTGCTGGCGGCGAAACCGTAGCAAACTGGGATCCGCACACCATGCCGGTTATCACCGAAGTGAGTGGTTTCGTCCGCTTCACTGACATGATCGACGGCCAGACCATTACTCGTCAGACCGACGAGCTGACCGGTCTGTCTTCTCTGGTGGTTCTGGATTCTGCAGAGCGTACTGCGGGTGGTAAAGACCTGCGTCCGGCACTGAAAATTGTTGATGCTCAGGGCAACGACGTTCTGATCCCAGGCACCGATATGCCTGCTCAGTACTTCCTGCCGGGTAAAGCGATTGTTCAGTTGGAAGATGGCGTACAGATCAGTTCTGGTGACACCCTGGCGCGTGTTCCGCAGGAATCCGGCGGTACCAAGGATATCACCGGTGGTCTGCCGCGCGTTGCGGACCTGTTCGAAGCACGTCGTCCGAAAGAGCCGGCAATCCTGGCTGAAATCAGCGGCATCATTTCCTTCGGTAAAGAAACCAAAGGTAAACGTCGTCTGGTTATCACTCCGGTAGACGGTAGCGAACCTTACGAAGAGATGATTCCGAAATGGCGTCAGCTCAACGTGTTCGAAGGTGAACGTGTAGAACGTGGTGACGTTGTTTCCGACGGTCCGGAAGCGCCGCACGACATCCTGCGTCTGCGTGGTGTACATGCTGTAACTCGTTATATCGTTAACGAAGTTCAGGACGTATACCGTCTGCAGGGTGTTAAGATTAACGATAAACACATCGAAGTTATCGTTCGTCAGATGCTGCGTAAAGCCACCATCGAAAACGCTGGTAGCTCCGACTTCCTGGAAGGCGAGCAGGTTGAATACTCCCGCGTCAAGATCGCTAACCGCGAGCTGGAAGCGAACGGCAAAGTGGGTGCAACGTTCTCCCGCGATCTGCTGGGTATCACCAAAGCGTCTCTGGCAACCGAGTCCTTCATCTCTGCAGCATCGTTCCAGGAAACCACGCGTGTCCTGACCGAAGCAGCTGTTGCAGGTAAACGTGATGAACTGCGCGGTCTGAAAGAGAACGTCATCGTGGGTCGTCTGATCCCGGCAGGTACCGGTTATGCGTACCACCAGGATCGTATGCGCCGTCGCGCAGCGGGCGAACTGCCAGCTGCACCGCAGGTAACTGCTGAAGATGCGTCTGCCAGCCTGGCAGAACTGCTGAACGCAGGCCTGGGCGGTTCTGACAACGATTAATCGTTGCCGACCATAATAAAAAACCCGCTTCGGCGGGTTTTTTTATGTCTATGTTTATGCCTGATGGCGCGGTGCTTATCAGGCCTACGAGGCTACGAAGCCATCCGGCTGTATCATTAATTTACAGGAGGTAACCGCCGATAAAGCTCAATCATATCGCCGGCCAGATCCTGAATCACCATGGCATTCATCAGGTGGTCCTGCGAATGGACGGTGATGAGATTAACCGGTAGTTTGCCAGTGCCTTCGTCAATACCGATCAGCTGGGTCTGGATTTTATGCGCTTGTTTGACGTACTCGCGTGATTCCTTCATCGCTTGTTCTGCTCCGGCGAAATCTCCTTTACGCGCCAGTTGCAATGCCGTCAGGGCCTGGCTGCGTGCAGCGCCAGCGTTGACCAATAATTCCATGATGATCGTTTCTAACTCTTCCATGCCATCACTCCAGTAGTTTCAGCGCTTTGTCCAGTACCGCATCGCCTTTCATCATGCCGTAATCCATCATGTCGATAACGGCGACTTTTTTGCCTAGTGGGTCGGCGATCGCCTGTAGCTTTGCCTGTTCGTACTTAACCTGTGGGCCGAGCAAAACGATATCCGCTGTAGCGATATTCTCTTCAAACTCGGCCACCGGGACGGCTTTGATAGTGACGTCGACGCCTTTTTTCTGGGCGGCATCTTTCATCCTTTGCACCAGCATGCTGGTGGACATTCCGGCGGCACAGCATAAAACGATGTTTTTCATAAGCAGTCTCGATCAACATGTGTGAGTTGATAATTATCGCGAGCCAGCAATAGCAACAACTGCTTTGCAACGATTGTGTGCAAGGCATCACAAAGAAAGCCGCTTTTTCTGAAACCGGTTACAAAAAGAGGCCAAACCCTGCGATCTGGACCGGGGCCAGCGGCTTTTTGGCACACTTATCACATGCTGGAATATATAATTACTGTCAATAAAGACATGTTATAAAAAACAGTATTGACAGCGTTTTTTAAACCAGTATGTTAATACTTAACAGCGGAGAAATTGTAGTTTGCTGTTAACGTAGTAAGTGTTAGTAGAGCTTGATTGGGGTTTGCGATAAAGGCCACGAAGTATTTTTTGTATGGGATAGTCGATGTTGAAAACGTTATTTTTTCACCTCGACAATGCTTTCAGGCCACGTAGTTGATATATCTAATCGCAAAAAATCAGTAAAACGCGACGATGTAACGCCATGATTTAATAGTAAATGTTCGTGATTTCTTCTTTTTTGGTTATCACGAGGGAAATAAGGCAACGCATCAAAGAGTATATGTCGCGAGGGGAAGTGTACTTGTTTAGGTCACCAGCCTTGAGTTCTATTATCAAGCGGGTGGAATGTGTTTAACGGTAAATAGAGGAAAGCTTTAGTTAGTATCAATATCCAATATTATCTATAGTAAACGTGTACATTTTAAAGTAGTACCATCAGCAGTATTAAATCGTTAAGTTTATTAATGTTAAATCTGAAGTGTGTAGTAACGTAAAGCCCTGACTGCAATAGTCGGGGCTTTTGTTCATTGTAGATCAAGCTGTTATCCAGGATGCTTGGCCGCGATGTTTCAACATTGCATCACTCAGTGGGTATTAAAAAAATTAATGCTTGCTTAATGATTAGAAGTAGGGCTACTATAGCGACATCGGTTTGGAACACAGACCTTATGCAAGCAGTTTTAGTAAAGCAGTTCTCAGTTCAAGCGTTATCCTCAGATACTCTTCTTCATGAGCCTCCTCCCTAAGTGCCCCATAAGTTAATTTCTGCAAAACAGGCCATCTTCGCTGCATAAGCGGCTCAAAAACATGAAAGGAAGTATCTATGTCTAACAAAATGACTGGTTTAGTAAAATGGTTTAACTCTGATAAAGGCTTCGGCTTTATCACTCCTCAGGACGGTAGCAAGGATGTGTTTGTGCATTTCTCCGCTATCCAGAGTAACAATTTTAAAACATTAGACGAAGGTCAAAAGGTGGAGTTCTCCGTGGAGAATGGCGCTAAAGGCCCGTCTGCTGTTAACGTTGTCGCGCTGTAAACGCCGATAATTTCACGAACGCTTACGATAGCGATGAAGGCCAGAGCCTGAGCAGTTAAGTGCCAGTGAAGAAAAAACCCGCGAAAGCGGGTTTTTTCGTTTTATGCGATCGCTCCTGACTTACGGTACCTGTGAAGCACGCCCCAGATAGCTGTCCCAGTCTTTCCACACGGGCTGTAATCCCTGCGCCATGAGTGCTTCAGCAACGGCTTCTGGGCGACGATCGTCGTGCGGGGAGAACTGTTCCAGTTCGGGGTGGTTATCGGCATAACCACCGGGCTGGGTTTTTGAGAAGGCGCTGACGTTGTTGATCGCCAGCGGGATCACATGGTCACGAAACCATGGCGATTCGCGGGTGGAGAGCGAAAGCTCGATTTCCGGCGCCAGTAAACGAAACGCGCAAATGGTCTGGACCAGCTGTCGCTCGTCCATGATTGATGCTGGCTCAACGCCTCCGGTGCATGGGCGCAGGCGAGGGAAGGAGATGGAGTAACGGCTTTGCCAGTAATGCTGCTGCATCCACAGCAGATGCTCAGCCACCATATAGCAATCAACTCGCCAACTGTCAGACAAACCAATTAACGCGCCAAGACCGATTTTGTCGATCCCTGCGCGGCCCAGCCTGTCCGGCGTTTCCAGGCGCCAGAAGAAATCCTGCTTTTTCCCCTTCAGATGGTGGCGGGCGTAAATCGCCTCATGATAGCTCTCCTGATACACCATCACGCCATCCAGCCCCAGCGTCTTCAGCTCTGCATATTCAGCCTCTGACAACGGCTGTACCTCCATCTGTAAAGAGGCGAACTGGCGGCGAATGGCAGGCAAATGGCGACGAAAGTAATCCATCCCCACTTTTGCCTGATGTTCACCGGTGACCAGCAGCAGATGCTCAAAACCCAGCTCACGGATAGCCGCACACTCACGTTGTATCTCATCTTCGTCCAGCGTTTTGCGTTTGATACGGTTGCTCATCGAAAAACCGCAGTAGGTGCAGTCGTTGGCGCAAAGGTTGGAGAGATACAACGGCACGTAAAAGCTCACCGTGTTACCAAAACGCTGGCGGGTGAGCTTTTGCGCCCGCTGCGCCAGCGGCTCCAGATAGTCGGCTGCGGCAGGAGAGAGTAACGCCATCAGATCGTCGCGGCTAAGCTGCGAAGCCTTGAGTGCGCGCTCCACGTCAGCGGCGGTTTTACCGTTGATGCGCAGGCGGATGTCGTCCCAGTCCAGCTGTCGCCAGCGGTCGCTGAACGTTTTCATGCGAAGGCCTCCAGGAATCCGGTTAACGGGCTGGTGGCGCTGGCCTGAGAACTTTTGCTTCCTGGTACCGCCTGGCGTGCCAGCAAGCCAGCTTCAACAGCCAGACGGAAGGCGGTTGCCATCATCACCGGGCTGTCGGCTACCGCGATTGCCGTGTTGACCAAAACCGCGTCGGCGCCCATTTCCAGCGCCTGCGTGGCGTGGCTGGGGACGCCGATGCCTGCATCAACCACCACCGGCACGGTCGCCTGTTGGATAATAATCTCCAGCATCGCTTTGGTTTCCAGCCCCTGATTAGAGCCGATGGGCGCGCCGAGCGGCATCACCGCCGAACATCCTACTTCTTCCAGCCGTTTGCACAACACCGGGTCAGCGCCACAGTAAGGCAGCACCACGAAGCCCTGTTTCACCAGTGCTTCTGCGGCTTTCAATGTTTCGATCGGATCGGGTAACAGCCAGCGGGCGTCCGGGTGGATTTCTAATTTCAGCCAGTTTGTGCCCAGCGCTTCCCGCGCCAGTTGGGCGGCAAAAATCGCCTCTTCAGCGGTTTTTGCCCCCGAAGTGTTGGGCAACAGCGTCACACCAGCTTCTACCAGCGGCGCCAGAATGGCATCGTTGTGCTGACGTAAGTCCACGCGCTTCATGGCCAGTGTCACCAGTTGGCTGCCGGAGGCGCGAATCGCCTCGACCATCAGCTGCGATGAGGCAAATTTTCCGGTGCCGGTGAACAGATGCGAATCAAACGTTTTGTCGGCAATACGTAACATATCAACCCCCTGCAATAACCTGAAAAAGCAGGATCTGGTCGCCTTCCTGCACGATTTGCTGCTCCCACTGCTCGCGCGGCAGGATCTGCTGATTGAGTGCCAGCGCTGCACCCGGTTTAAGCTGATTAAGCGCAGTGAGCAGCCCGCTGACGGTTTGTCCTTCGGCGCACTGCATCGGCTCATCATTGAACTGAATCTGCATGTTGCCCTCCGCATACCGGGCAGCCGCTGGCACGTCGTAGCGCGAGGCTGCGCCACTGGCTGGTTTTACCGTCAAACAGGCGTAGCTCTCCGCTGGGCGTCTCGATACCGCTGAGCAATTTAATCGCTTCCAACGCCTGCAAGGTGCCCATCACGCCCACAACAGGTCCGACGATACCGGCGGTACGGCAGTTGCGTTCAGGCTCTACATCGTCCGGCCACAGGCAGCGGTAACAGCCTTGTTCCCACGGGGGCGTCAGTACCATCAGTTGGCCGCCAAAGCCGACAGCGCTGGCGGTGATGAGCGGGGTGTCGAGTGTTACGCAGGCGGCGTTAATTTCCTGGCGCGTGGCCATGTTATCGGTACAGTCGAGCACCACATCGGCACGCGCTACCGCATGCCGGAGCGCATCGCCTTTCAGTCGCTGCTGGAGCGATACCAGTTCGATATCCGGGTTGAGCCGCGTCAGGCGCTGCTGGGCAACCTGCGATTTTGAACGCGCGATATCATCAGTGGTAAACAGTATCTGGCGCTGCAGATTGCTCAGATGAATGTCGTCATCGTCTACCAGCGTCAGTTTGCCGATGCCAGCTCCCGCCAGATACAGCGCAGCAGGCGAACCTAACCCGCCTAAACCGACAATCAGCACATGGCTATCGAGTAGCTTTTGCTGGCCTTCAATGGCGATATCGCCGAGCAGGATCTGCCGGCTGTAACGCATAAAGTCGCGGTCATTCATCGCCCACTCCTGCGATTTCCAGTAGTTGGGCCGTGGCGACCTGCCAGTCAGCAGCCTGGGTAATGGCGCTGACCACGGCAATACTGCCTACGCCGGTCGCCAGAACCGCCGGGGCGCGCTCAAGATTGATACCGCCAATGGCGACGGTCGGGTAATCCGCTAGTCGTTCAATATGGTTTGCCAGTTGCGTAAGTCCCTGCGGGGCGGAAGGCATCTGCTTGGTTTGCGTGGGGAAGACATGACCCAGCGCGATATAAGAAGGTTTAGCGGCGAGCGCGACGTCGATCTCCATATCATCGTGAGTGGAGACCCCCAGGCGCAGCCCCGCCGCCTGAATCGCCTTCAGGTCGGTGGTTTCAAGGTCTTCCTGGCCCAGATGCACACCGTAAGCGCGGTGCTTAATTGCCAGACGCCAGTAGTCGTTGATAAACAGACGGGCGTTATAGCGACGCCCTAGCTCAATGGCGGCCATAACGTCGGCTTCGACCTCTTCATCACGCTTATCTTTAATGCGCAGTTGGATCGTGCGTACGCCCGCCTGCAGCAGGCGTTCAATCCATTGCACGCTGTCCACCACCGGGTAAAGCCCGAGGCGGAACGGCACGGTTGGGAAATCAGGCTGGTACATTACGCCTCCTCTTTTTTGAGGTAGATTTCACCGCCTTTGGCGCGGAAGTTCTCCGACATATCCGCCATGCCGACTTCAATCGTTTGTGCGGCAGCGTAGTCGCGAACCTCCTGGCTGATTTTCATCGAGCAGAACTTCGGCCCGCACATGGAGCAGAAGTGGGCGACCTTGCCGGACTCCTGTGGCAGGGTTTCATCGTGGTAGGCACGGGCTGTGAACGGGTCGAGCGCGAGGTTAAACTGGTCTTCCCAGCGGAATTCGAAACGCGCTTTCGACATGGCGTTATCGCGGATCTGCGCGCCCGGATGACCTTTTGCTAAGTCAGCTGCGTGGGCGGCAATCTTGTAGGTAATCAGCCCTTGCTTCACATCTTCTTTGTTCGGCAGGCCGAGGTGCTCTTTTGGCGTGACGTAGCACAGCATCGCGCAGCCAAACCAGCCGATCATCGCCGCACCGATCCCGGAAGTGAAGTGGTCGTAACCTGGCGCGATGTCGGTGGTCAATGGTCCTAAGGTGTAAAACGGTGCTTCATGGCAGTGCTCCAGCTCTTCGGTCATGTTGCGCTGGATCATATGCATGGGCACATGACCCGGGCCTTCAATCATCACCTGCACGTCGTATTCCCAGGCGATTTTGGTCAGCTCACCCAGCGTATGCAGCTCGGAGAACTGTGCTTCGTCGTTCGCATCCTGAATTGAACCCGGGCGCAGGCCGTCACCCAGCGACAAAGAGACGTCGTAGGCGGCGCAGATTTCGCAAATCTCGCGGAAATGTTCGTACAGGAAGTTCTCTTTGTGATGAGAAAGGCACCATTTCGCCATAATCGAACCGCCGCGCGAGACAATACCGGTCAGGCGTTTGGCGGTCATCGGTACGTAGCGCAGCAGTACGCCCGCGTGAATGGTGAAGTAGTCTACGCCCTGCTCGGCCTGCTCCAGCAGCGTGTCGCGGAAGGCTTCCCAGGTGAGATCTTCGGCGATCCCGTTGACCTTCTCCAGCGCCTGGTAGATCGGCACAGTACCGATCGGTACCGGACTGTTACGCAGGATCCACTCGCGGGTTTCGTGAATATAGCGGCCGGTGGAGAGATCCATCACCGTGTCCGCGCCCCAGCGCGTCGACCACACCAGTTTTTCTACCTCTTCTTCGATAGAGGAGGTGACGGCAGAGTTGCCGATGTTGGCGTTAACCTTCACCAGGAAGTTGCGACCGATAATCATCGGCTCGGATTCCGGGTGGTTGATGTTGGCAGGAATAATCGCGCGGCCTGCGGCCACTTCATCACGCACGAATTCCGGTGTGATGTTTTCCGGCAGGCGTGCGCCAAAGTTCATCCCCGGATGCTGGTGGCGAAGCACTTCACTGCGAATGCGCTCGCGGCCCATGTTTTCACGGATGGCGATGAACTCCATCTCCGGGGTCACTATTCCCTGGCGGGCGTAGTGTAGCTGGGTGACGCGCTTACCGGCTTTGGCGCGCTTTGGCGTCAGCAGGCCGGTGAAACGCAGTTCGTCCAGGCCATCGTCGGCCAGACGTTCTTTGGTATAAGCGGAACTACGGTCGTCTAATTCTTCGCTATCGTTACGTGCCGCAATCCACGCCTGGCGCAGTTTTGTCAGACCTTGCTGAACGTTAATCGCCACGTCAGGATCGCCATACGGTCCGGAAGTATCGTATACCGGAACGGCTTCGTTCTCTTCGAACTGCGGGTTGTCTTTGCTACCGCCAGTCAGCGTCGGGCTGAGCTGAATTTCGCGCATCGGAATGCGGATATCCGGCTGCGAACCGGTAATATAAATGCGTTTTGAGTTAGGGAAGGCGGTCCCTTCCAGGGTATCGATAAAGTGTTGGGCTTGAGCGCGCTGTTCGCGGCGTGATGGTTTAGTAGTGGCAGACATAGCTCATTCCAAATAAAAGTAAGGATATGGCTTGTCAGACGACGGATGAAGCAAGAGAGAAGCTCGCCCGGGGGCGATGCTATTGCAGATTGACTCTTGTTCCCTTCGCAGGTTTTAACCTGATCAGGTTCCGCGGATCCCGAATTAACGGTCTCAGCCTTTTCCACTCATGCTGCTGTGGAAAATAAGCACTCCGACAAGAAGTAACCTCAGTAAAGAGGTAATGAATGTAAACTACGCGTTAATGCCGTAAATCTCAAGCATGACGTTTGAGAGTGCTACTCTCGTGCATCGCGTCAAATACCAGCATGATCAGCTTATCTTCCAGCACGAATCGGGCTTCTAGCGCTTCGCCGAGATCCGATAAAACCTGTTGAAATTCAAGGAAGTTATCATGATCAATCGCAGTTTCCAGGCTGGAGTCATAGTAGTCCATGATCAGCTGCGTATTGGCTTCCAGCAGCGGCCAAATTTTTGTGGCTTTTAAAAGCTGCCCGTTCCCTTCCAATTTATGGAGAATACGTTCATAAATACTGAAGTGTCCGGTGGAGAGGTAATCGACCAGGCTCTGACAAAAATCATCCAGCGCTTTTTCATTGAGTCGCATGTACGATTCTTTGCCAGGCTTAATGCCAACCAGATTGTAGTAAGCCACGAGCAGGTGCTTACGTACATGTAGCCAGCGATCAACCAGTTTATTACTTCCTCCGACGTGCTCCGTCAGGCTTTCCAGCTGGTTTAGCATGATTGACTCCGCAAGATGGTGTTTAGGAACTGCTCACCCGTAAATGTAAAAATAATGTAAACAACATGCCTGTGAAGCAAAGGTTGCGCAAGAGATATGGATCGTATAATTGAAAAATTAGATAGCGGCTGGTGGATCGTCAGTCATGAGCAAAAGTTATGGTTACCTCATGGCGAGCTACCTTATGGCGACGCAGCCCGTTTTGATCTGATTGGTCAGCGCGCGCTGCCAATAGGCGAGTGGGAAGGGGAGACTGTCTGGCTGGTGCAGCAGCAGCGTCGACACGATATGGGGTCGGTGCGCCAGGTCATTGACCAGGACGTTGGCCTGTTTCAACTGGCCGGACGCGGCGTACAGCTGGCAGAGTTCTATCGCTCGCATAAATTCTGCGGCTACTGCGGCCATCCCATGCACCCGAGTAAAACGGAGTGGGCGATGCTCTGTAGCCACTGCCGTGAACGTTATTACCCGCAAATTGCTCCCTGCATAATCGTCGCTATTCGCCGAGATGATTCCATCCTGCTTGCCCAACATGTTCGCCATCGTAACGGCGTGCATACCGTACTGGCGGGTTTTGTCGAAGTGGGCGAGACCCTCGAGCAGGCGGTGGCGCGTGAAGTCATGGAAGAGAGCGGCATTAAGGTGAAAAACCTGCGCTATGTCACTTCTCAGCCATGGCCATTCCCGCAGTCTTTGATGACCGCATTTATGGCGGAGTATGATAGCGGCGAAATCGTCATCGACCCGAAAGAGCTGCTGGAAGCGAACTGGTATCGCTATGACGATTTACCGCTCTTGCCCCCGCCGGGTACTGTCGCGCGTCGATTGATTGAAGACACTGTGGCAATGTGTCGGGCTGAGTACGAGTAAAGAGCGAGTGGTGATACACTGACGGACTGACGCAATAAGGAACTGCAAAAATGACCGAACTGAAGAACGATCGTTATCTGCGTGCGCTGCTGCGCCAGCCCGTTGATGTCACTCCGGTATGGATGATGCGCCAGGCAGGCCGCTATCTACCGGAATACAAAGCTACCCGTGCCGAAGCGGGTGATTTTATGGCGCTGTGCAAAAATGCCGAGCTGGCCTGCGAAGTCACGCTGCAGCCGCTGCGTCGCTATAAACTTGATGCCGCGATCCTCTTCTCCGATATCCTGACGATCCCGGATGCGATGGGACTCGGGCTGTATTTTGAAGCAGGAGAAGGTCCACGCTTCACCTCTCCGATTACCAGCAAGGCTGACGTCGACAAACTGCCGATCCCTGACCCGGAAGATGGGCTGGGGTACGTGATGAACGCGGTGCGCACTATCCGCCGTGAACTGAAAGGCGAAGTGCCGCTGATCGGCTTCTCCGGTAGCCCGTGGACGCTGGCGACCTACATGGTTGAAGGCGGCAGCAGCAAAGCCTTCACCGTGATTAAAAAGATGATGTACGCCGATCCTAAAGCGCTGCATCTGCTGCTTGATAAGCTGGCGAAGAGCGTCACGCTGTACCTGAACGCGCAGATCAAAGCGGGCGCGCAGTCGGTGATGATTTTCGATACCTGGGGCGGTGTGCTGACCGGTCGCGACTATCAGCAGTTCTCCCTGTATTACATGCACAAAATCGTCGATGGCCTGCTGCGCGAGAACGAAGGTCGTCGTGTACCGGTGACCCTGTTTACCAAAGGCGGTGGTCAGTGGCTGGAAGCGATGGCGGAAACCGGCTGTGATGCGTTAGGTCTCGACTGGACCACTGACATTGCCGATGCGCGTCGTCGTGTTGGTCATAAAGTGGCGCTACAGGGCAATATGGATCCGTCCATGCTTTATGCGCCGCCAGCCCGCATCGAAGAAGAGGTGGCGACAATTCTGGCCGGATTCGGTCAGGGCGAAGGGCATGTCTTTAACCTGGGCCACGGCATTCATCAGGACGTACCGCCAGAACATGCGGGTGTCTTTGTGGAGGCGGTACATCGGTTGTCCGAACAGTACCACCGCTAAGGAGTCATCATGGATCTCGCGTCATTACGCGCGCAGCAGCTTGAACTGGCCTCTTCAGTGATCCGCGAGGATCGTCTGAAGAACGATCCGCCGGATCTGATCGGTGGGGCGGACGTTGGGTTTGAGCAGGGTGGCGAAGTGACGCGAGCCGCAATGGTCTTACTGAAGTATCCCACGCTGGAACTGGTCGAATACAAGGTGGCGCGTATCGCCACCACCATGCCCTACATTCCTGGTTTTCTCTCCTTTCGTGAAACTCCCGCGCTGATGGCCGCCTGGCAACAGCTCTCGCGCAAGCCAGATCTGCTGTTCGTTGACGGGCATGGCATTTCTCACCCGCGCCGTCTGGGCGTGGCCAGCCATTTTGGCCTGCTGGTGGACGTCCCAACGATTGGTGTGGCGAAAAAACGGTTGTGCGGCAAGTTTGAGCCGCTCGCTGCCGAGCCTGGAGCGTTAGCGCCGTTGCTGGATAAAGGCGAACAGCTGGCATGGGTCTGGCGCAGCAAAGCGCGCTGTAACCCGTTGTTTATCTCTACGGGCCACCGCGTGAGTATGGACAGCGCACTGGCGTGGGTACAACGCTGTATGAACGGCTATCGTTTGCCGGAACCAACACGCTGGGCAGATGCGGTGGCATCCGAACGCCCGGCTTTTACTCGGCTTGCAGCAAAAACGCCCCATATCGGGTAAACTGCGGCTAATTTCCGTATTTGAGAACTCATCATGTTACAAAATCCGATTCACCTGCGTCTGGAGAAGCTGGAAAGCTGGCAGCACGTCACGTTTATGGCCTGTCTGTGCGAACGCATGTACCCGAACTACGCCATGTTCTGCAAGCAAACTGAATTTGGCGATGGACAGATTTACCGCCGAATTCTGGATCTGATTTGGGAAGCGCTGACGGTTAAAGACGCGAAAATCAATTTCGACAGTCAGCTGGAAAAGTTTGAAGAGGCCATTCCTTCTGCAGATGATTACGATCTGTACGGCGTTTATCCGGCGATTGATGCCTGTGTGGCATTAAGCGAACTGATGCATTCGCGTCTTAGCGGTGAAACGCTGGAGCATGCAATCGAAGTGAGTAAGGCTTCGATTACGACGGTTGCGATGCTGGAAATGACTCAGGCTGGTCGCGAAATGACCGATGAAGAGCTCAAAGAAAACCCTGCCGTTGAGCAAGAATGGGATATTCAGTGGGAAATTTTCCGACTTTTAGCCGACTGTGAAGAACGCGATATTGAGCTGATAAAAGGGCTGCGTGCAGACCTGCGCGAGGCTGGTGAGAGCAATATTGGTATAAATTTTCAGCAATGACACCACAAAACGTGATTTAACGCCTGATTTGTCGTGCCTGAAGGCTTCCCATCCGCCCCCGGTCTGGTCTACATTTGGGGGGCGAAAAAAAGTGGCTATCGGTGCGTGTATGCAGGAGAGTGCTTTTCTGGCATTTCCGTCGCACTCGATGCTTAGCAAGCGATAAACACATTGTAAGGATAACTTATGAACAAGACTCAACTGATTGATGTAATTGCAGACAAAGCAGAACTGTCTAAAACACAGGCTAAAGCTGCTCTGGAATCCACTCTGGCTGCTATTACTGAGTCTCTGAAAGAAGGCGATGCTGTACAACTGGTTGGTTTCGGTACCTTCAAAGTGAACCACCGTGCTGAGCGCACTGGCCGCAACCCGCAGACCGGTAAAGAAATCAAAATCGCCGCAGCTAACGTACCGGCATTTGTTTCTGGTAAAGCACTGAAAGACGCGGTTAAGTAATTCGCGTGGCAGTGAACAGTTTTAACGAAGGGGCGGTTTCGCCCCTTTTGTCCATCTGGCGTCATACGCTTTGGCTTTCAGGTGTTCTGTTACTGTCTGCCTGCGGTAGCCATTCTGAGCTTCCTCCGTTCACGGCCAGCGGCTATGTTGGCGATCAGGGGGCGGTACGTATTTGGCGTAAAGACTCCGGTGACGATGTTCACTTGCTCTCGGTATTTAGTCCGTGGCGTAAAGGCGAAACCACTACCAGTGAATACCGCTGGCAGGGTGATTCGCTCTCTCTCATAGAACTCAACGTTTACAGTAAACCGGCTGAACATGTCCGTATACGCTTCGATGACCGGGGCGAACTGAGCTTCATGCAGCGTGAAGTCGACGGGCAAAAGCAACAGCTTTCCAGCGATCAAATCGCGCTTTACCGCTATCGCGCCGATCAAATTCGCCAGACCAGCGATGCGCTGCGTCAGGGACGGGTGATATTGCGCCAGGGACGTTGGCATGCGGATAACACGGTCACAACCTGTGAAGGTGAAACGCTGAATCCAGACCTGGAGTCGTGGGCGATAAACCATATCGAGCGCCGCCAGAGACATTCATCCGTAGAGGTGAGTGTGGCATGGCTGGAAGCGCCCGAAGGGTCGCAGCTACTGCTGGTCGCCAATGAAGATTTTTGTCACTGGCAGCCTACAGCCAAAACTTTCTGAAAACCTGAAGACAGGTAGCCAGCAGGCCTGAACCGTATAGCGTCATCAGGCATTAAGTCTTTTACCAGTGACCCATTCCCATATGGCCGCCGCCGCGATGGCCACCGCCGCATCCGCCGTAGCCCATTCCCGCGCCACGTGGCACGCCAGCCTGCGCCATTGCGACATCGCGTTTAACGCGCTGCTCGTCCAGAGACTGATTCAACGCTTCCATCTCTTTTGCTACAGCATTAATTTTTGCCGTGTCCGGTGAGCTGGCTGTTAATAGTGCATTGTACTCATAACGTTTGGATGTCAGCTGTTGACGCAACGCGCTGGTCTGGGAATAGTAATCATCATAGATTTTCTGCGCGGCAGCCTGCTGCTCAGCGGTCATTGGCGTACCGCCCCGTTGCTGCATTCCGTCGCCATATCCCCAGTGATTCTGTGCCAGCACCGGAGTGGAGCCAAGTGCGATAAGAGAAAGTGCAATCAGTGCCAGTTTGTTGTTCCGTTTCATCGTTCGTTCTCCTGTTGGTTAGCTTACATTCCCTTTTGCATCTTCCGTGCCAAAGCGGCAATCCCAGTCCTGCGGGCGTTGTACTCGCCGTCTTTGCAGGGAAACGAGTAAAAATGACTCGCCAGAACGCGCCAGCGGGTCATTTTTACCCGTTACTTTCAGCTGTTTGTGTCTGAGGGCAGGGTTATCAGGGGGAAAAAATGGCATGATTTCTGCTGTATACCTGCAACGATGAAAGGAACAAGCGGGGTGAAGGGAGAGCGTATGCGTCTTTATAAGGACACGGCGGCAAAGTGGTTGAGCCGACTCTTGCTGGCGGCAATCCTGATTTTAGTCGGCTGGTTTTCGATTATGACCATTCGGGACTATGGGCGGGAAAGTGGCGCCGCACGGCAAACGCTACTGGAAAAAGGCAGTGTGCTCATTCGCGCTCTGGAGTCTGGTACGCGCGTAGGCATGGGGATGCGCATGCATCATGCCCAGCAGCAGACGTTACTGGAGGAAATGGCTGTACAGCCTGGCGTGCTATGGTTTGCCGTCGTCGATGAGCATGGTGTCATTATTACCCACAGCAATTCCGCGATGGTCGGTAAAACGCTCTATTCATCGGATGTCCTGCGACAGCTTAGTCCTGGGGAACAAGAAAGCTGGCGGAATATTGAGATCCCGGAGGGAGACGGTGAAAAAACGCCAGCCCTGGAAATTTACCGCCAGTTTCAGCCAATGTATGGTCCAGGACGCCACGGCATGGCGCGCTGCGCCAGCAATGACGGGCAGCTTATTACCCCTGCACAAACCATATTTATCGCTTTTGATGCCAGCGATCTCACCGCGACTCAGGCAAGAGAGTGGCGTAACACCCTGATAGTCCTCTCTGCGCTGGCGGCTGTGTTGCTGGCCACCGTGCTGACGTTCTTCTGGTATCAGCGCTATCAGCGCTCGTACAAAGAACTCCAGGATGCGATGAAGCGTAAAGAAAAACTGTTAGCGCTCGGGCACCTTGCGGCTGGAGTGGCACATGAAATTCGTAACCCGCTTTCATCGATCAAAGGGTTAGCGAAGTATTTTGCCGAGCGAACCCCGGCAGGAGGCGAGTCGCACGAGCTGGCACAGGTGATGGCGAAAGAGGCGGATCGTTTAAATCGGGTAGTGAGTGAGTTGCTGGAGCTGGTGAAACCTGCGCATCTGACACTGCAACAGGTGAATCTTAATGAGGTCATCACCCACTCATTACACCTGGTGAGTCAGGATGCGGCAAGCCGGGAAATCCAGCTCCGCTTTTCGGCCACTCCTACGCTCCCCGCTATTCAGGCCGATCCCGACCGACTGACCCAGGTTTTGTTGAATCTGTATCTGAACGCCATTCATGCGATTGGTCGTCAGGGTACGATCACGGTTGAAGCGAGTGAAAGCAGCGGCGATCGCGTTAAAATCGTGGTTACCGATAGCGGGAAGGGAATTGCAGCGGAACAGCTGGAGGCCATTTTTACGCCTTACTTTACGACCAAAGCTGACGGAACCGGTCTCGGGCTGGCGGTAGTGCAGAACATTATCGAACAGCATGGTGGCACTATTCAGGTGGCAAGCGTTGAGGGCAAAGGTGCGACCTTTACTCTTTGGCTGCCGACCAAAGCGAAACAACAGGATTAACAAGGATGACGCGCGGAAAAATCAATATTCTGGTAGTCGACGACGATATCAGCCACTGCACCATTTTACAGGCGCTGCTGCGCGGCTGGGGTTATGAGGTCGCGCTGGCCTATAGCGGGCGAGCGGCGCTGGAACAGGTGCGCGAACGCGTATTTGATTTAGTGCTGTGTGATGTACGCATGGCGGAGATGGACGGCATCGCAACGCTGAAAGAGATTAAAGCGCTGAATCCGGCGATTCCGGTCTTGATCATGACGGCGTTCTCCAGCGTAGAGACCGCCGTCGAGGCGCTTAAAACCGGGGCGCTGGACTACTTAATCAAACCACTGGATTTTGACCGTCTGCAGGAGACGCTGGAAAAGGCGCTGGCGCATACGCGGGAAATGGGCGCTGAACCGCCATCGGCGTCGGCTGCGCAGTTTGGCATGATTGGCAGCAGTCCGGCGATGCAGAAGTTGCTCAATGAAATCGCGATGGTTGCGCCCTCGGATGCCACGGTGCTCATTCACGGAGACTCCGGCACGGGTAAAGAGTTGGTGGCCCGGGCGCTGCATGCCAGCAGCGCCCGTCGCGATAAACCGCTGGTGACGCTCAACTGCGCGGCGCTTAATGAATCGCTGCTGGAGTCCGAACTTTTTGGTCACGAGAAAGGGGCGTTTACCGGGGCGGATAAACGGCGGGAAGGGCGCTTTGTGGAAGCCGATGGCGGCACGTTATTTCTTGATGAAATCGGTGATATTTCACCGCTGATGCAGGTGCGCCTGCTGCGGGCTATCCAGGAGCGAGAAGTGCAGCGCGTTGGCAGCAATCAGACTATTGCGGTTGATGTCCGGCTGATCGCCGCTACGCATCGCGATCTAGCGGAAGAAGTCAGCGCCGGGTGCTTTCGTCAGGATCTCTATTATCGCCTGAACGTCGTCACCATTGAAATGCCAGCGCTGTGCCAGCGCCGGGAAGATATTCCGCTGTTAGCCGAACATTTTCTCCAGCGTTTTGCCGCGCGTAACCGCAAAGCGGTGAAAGGTTTTACTCCACAGGCGATGGATCTGCTGATTCACTACGACTGGCCGGGCAATATTCGTGAGCTGGAAAATGCGATTGAGCGCTCGGTGGTACTGCTGACGGGGGAATATATTTCCGAACGTGAGCTGCCGATGGCGATTGCCGCGACGCCGATAAAAACGGAATTCAGTGGCGAGATCCAACCGCTGGTGGATGTCGAAAAAGAGGTGATTCTGGCGGCGCTGGAAAAAACGGGCGGCAATAAAACGGAAGCCGCCCGTCAGTTAGGTATTACGCGTAAAACGCTGCTGGCGAAAATTTCGCGTTAGCGTTGCTCGCGTTCAATGGCACGCCAGCCGATGTCGTTACGGCTGAAGCTGCCATCCCAGCGGATGTCGGTCATCAGGGCGTAAGCGCGTTTCTGCGCTTCAGCCACGGTATTGCCCAAGGCGGTGGCGCACAGCACGCGGCCGCCGCTGGTCAGCACGCGATCGTCGTCAGCGAGTTTAGTGCCTGCATGGAACACTTTTCCGTCTTCTACTTCTTCCAGCGGCAGACCGTGGATCTCATCACCGGTGTTGTAGTTGCCTGGATAACCTCCGGCGGCAATGACGACACCCAGCGAGGCGCGTTCGTCCCACTCGGAGGTTTTCTCATCCAGCTTGCCGTCGCAGGCGGCCAGGCAAAGCTCCACCAGGTCCGATTTCATGCGCAGCATGATCGGCTGGGTTTCCGGATCGCCAAAGCGGCAGTTGAACTCGATAACCTTCGGATTGCCCTGCTTGTCGATCATCAGACCCGCGTACAGGAAGCCAGTGTAGGTATTCCCTTCCGCCGCCATGCCTTTTACGGTTGGCCAGATGATGCGTTCCATGGTGCGCTGGTGCACTTTATCAGTCACCACCGGGGCAGGGGAGTAAGCCCCCATCCCGCCGGTATTCGGACCGGTATCGCCGTTGCCCACGCGTTTGTGGTCCTGGCTGGTGGCCATCGGCAGCACGTGCTCGCCGTCGACCATCACGATAAAGCTCGCTTCTTCGCCGTCGAGGAACTCTTCGATAACAATGCGGTGGCCCGCATCGCCAAAAGCGTTTCCTGCCAGCATATCATGAACGGCGGCTTCGGCTTCTTCCTGCGTCATCGCCACGATAACGCCTTTACCGGCAGCCAGACCGTCGGCTTTGATAACAATCGGTGCGCCTTTCTCACGCAGATAGGCCAGCGCTGGCTCAATCTCAGTGAAGTTCTGATATTCCGCGGTCGGGATATGATGACGGGCGAGGAAATCTTTGGTGAAGGCTTTGGAGCCTTCCAGTTGTGCAGCACCTTCGGTTGGGCCGAAAATTTTCAGACCGGCGGCGCGGAAAGCATCGACTACGCCAATTACCAGCGGCGCTTCCGGACCAACGATGGTCAGATCGATCTTCTCGTTCTGGGCAAAGCTCAGCAGTGCAGGGATATCGGTTACCGCGATAGCCACGTTTTGCAGTGCAGGTTCCAGTGCGGTGCCCGCGTTGCCCGGTGCAACAAAAACGGTATCGACCAGCGGCGACTGCGCCGCTTTCCAGGCCAGGGCGTGCTCGCGCCCGCCGTTGCCAATCACTAATACTTTCATCGTCTGCTCCGTGGATTAATGGCGGAAGTGGCGCATGTCGGTAAAGATCATCGCGATACCGTGTTCATCGGCAGCGGCAATGACTTCGTCATCACGGATAGAACCACCGGGCTGGATAACGCAGCTCACGCCAACGGCGGCAGCGGCATCAATACCATCGCGGAACGGGAAGAAGGCGTCAGAGGCCATGGCGGAGCCTTTTACTTCCAGACCTTCATCGGCGGCTTTAATCCCAGCGATTTTCGCGGAGTACACGCGGCTCATCTGACCGGCGCCTATGCCGATAGTCATGTTCTCTTTGGCATAAACAATGGCGTTGGATTTCACGAACTTCGCCACTTTCCAGCAGAACAGCGCATCGCGTAGCTCTTGCTCGGTCGGCTGGCGTTTAGACACCACGCGCAGTTCGCTTTCGCTCACCATACCCAGATCCCTGTCCTGAACCAGCAGGCCGCCGTTAACGCGTTTGAAATCCAGGCCCGGTACACGTTGTGCCCACTGGCCGCAGGTCAGTACGCGAACGTTCTGTTTGGCGGCGATGATTTTCAGTGCGTCTTCGGTTGCGGACGGGGCGATGATCACTTCCACGAACTGACGGGAGATAATTGCCTGTGCGGTTTCGGCATCCAGTTCGCGGTTGAAAGCGATGATGCCGCCGAACGCCGAAGTCGGGTCGGTTTTATAGGCGCGGTCGTAAGCGTCGAGAATAGAGGTACTTACCGCTACGCCACACGGGTTAGCGTGCTTAACGATCACACAGGCTGGCTCGCTGAACTCTTTCACGCACTCCAGCGCCGCGTCGGTATCGGCGATATTGTTGTAGGATAGCGCTTTGCCCTGTACCTGCTGTGCGGTGGCAACGGACGCTTCTTTAACATTCTCTTCTATATAGAAGGCAGCTTGCTGGTGGCTGTTCTCGCCGTAGCGCATATCCTGCTTCTTAATGAAGTTCAGGTTCAGCGTACGCGGGAAACGACCGGCGGCTTCTTTGCTCTCACCGTGGTAAGCCGGAACCATGCTGCCGAAGTAGTTGGCAATCATGCTGTCGTAGGCGGCGGTGTGTTCGAAGGCTTTAATCGCGAGGTCAAAGCGGGTTTCCAGAGTCAGGGAGCCTTCGTTGGCATCCATCTCTTTAATAATGGCGTCGTAGTCGCTGCTCTTCACAACGATCGCTACGTCTTTATGGTTCTTGGCAGCGGAACGCACCATGGTCGGGCCGCCGATATCAATGTTCTCTACCGCATCTTCCAGCGAGCAACCTTCGCGTGCCACGGTTTCGGCAAATGGGTAAAGGTTAACGACAACCATATCAATAGGGGCGATGCCGTGCTGTTCCATAATTCCGTCATCCTGACCGCGACGACCAAGAATGCCGCCGTGGACTTTCGGATGCAGGGTCTTCACGCGTCCATCCATCATTTCCGGGAAGCCGGTGTAATCGGAAACTTCGGTCACTGGCAGACCTTTCTCCGCTAACAGGCGCGCGGTGCCACCTGTAGACAGCAGCTCCACACCGCGTGCGGAAAGTGCCTGAGCGAATTCGATGATACCGGCCTTGTCAGAAACACTGAGCAGAGCGCGGCGGACTGGACGACGTTGTTGCATGGTAAATCCCCTGGATTTGACTATTACAGAGAGCGTTAGGTGAATTCTTGGCTAAAAACTCAGCTAACGCCCCTTACGGGGCATCCTTGTTGTGCGGGGGCATTGTAACGAAAACGTTTGCGCAACGCTCGCGAATTTTTAATTTTCGATTTTGACCTCTTCTTTTTCTGTTGAAAGAGGCTGATATAACGAGAGGATCGTAGAAACGATCGTGTGGTTTGTGGATAACTCTGTGCGTAAATGGGTATAAGGCGGGGTTTTGCTGTGGAATGCAGCAGTCAGTCATTTTTCTGTCATTTAAGGGTTGCGGGCCACAGGAAACTCCCTATAATGCGCCTCCATCGACACGGCGGATGTGAATCACTTCACACAAACAGCCGGTTCGGTTGAAGAGAAAAACCTGAAAATGAGGGTTGACTCTGAAAGAGGAAAGCGTAATATACGCCACCTCGCGACAGAGCGCTAAAGCGCGTCGCAACTGCTCTTTAACAATTTATCAGACAATCTGTGTGGGCACTCGAAGATACGGATT
>ENA-OZMM01000037-OZMM01000037.1-human-gut-metagenome-genome-assembly--contig:-NODE-37-length-37865-cov-6.514097_pt1 | contig 37865 bp, 41 predicted proteins | sample MGYA00244193_ERZ653821 | MGnify/ENA primary metagenome ERZ653821 (study PRJEB26926, sample SAMN06164832) | human gut metagenome | biome: ENVO:00009003; feature: ENVO:2100002; material: ENVO:00002003...
TCGTGGGCTCGGAGATGTGTATAAGAGACAGGAGTACCATCTGAACCGCAATTTCATGTTTGCAGGCGTTATTCCTCTAAATGATTTTTACGAGTTTCTCGGACTTGAAAAGACGGAACTCGGAGATGCCGTAGGATGGTCAAGCTGTAATGGCGATATTTATTGGATCGACTTTAATCATCACCGACTCACTTTGGATGACGGCATGGAGATCTATGTCATTGACATGGTTTTTGAGCCTACAGCTGAGTGGATGGAAGATCTGTAAGCTCGCAAAAAATACATTTCACTTTATGAAAACGAAAAGGAGGTTTCGCTTTATGAATAATGCAAAATTAGTTAAAATCCTGGGTCTTGTCGCTACCGCAGTAGGTATGGGGGCTACGCTCCTCACTGACTGGGTGAACGAGAAGAAGATGGAAGAAAAAATTGATGAACGCATCAATGAGAAGCTTGCCGCACTTAGCGATGAAGAAGATGAGGAGTCCTAACAAGGGCTCTTCTTCTTTATTCGAACGATATGTGTGATACAAGCACGGCTGTTTCAATTATTCAACGATATGTTGATGAACATCTGTTCAGCCCATCCTTCACATGGCCAAAGTATGAATTCAGAAAAAGGTCATATCAGCAATGGGCTGCATATGAAATCTGTGATCGAATCATGGACAAGCCTTTCGACGATCCAATCACCATCATCGAAAACTTCATGTTCGAGATGGCTATGTATGCTTGTTACGGCGAGGATGAGCAGCGTAGCTTTATATTTCAGAATGCGGTCGAAACAGCTGAAGAATTAAGTCTACTATTTGTTTAACCGAAAGGAGAAAATCATGCCTAAACAAAGTTTAGCAAGCATTGCCAAGAGTGTACGGACGGCAATGAAAAAACATAGTCCTGAAATTCTCACCGGTATTGGAATTGCCGGCATGATTACCACCACTGTTATGGCGGTAAAAGCAACACCAAAAGCCCTGATTCTGCTTGAAGAAAAAAAAGATGAGCTGGATACGGACAGACTTGAGCCGAAGGATATCATCAAGACGGCTTGGCCTTGTTATATTCCGGCAGCCGTTGTAGGCTCCATCTCTGTCTTCTGCCTAATTGGAGCAAGCTCGACTAATCTTCGTCGGAATGCTGCTCTGGCAACTGCGTATACCCTTTCAGAGTCTACTTTGAAGGAGTATCAGGAAAAAGTCGTTGAGACAATTGGTGAGAAAAAGGAACAGTCCATTCGAGACTCTGTGTCGAAAGACAAGATGGTTAAGAACCCTGTTCGAGAAGTGATTCTCACTGAAAGCGGCGGCAACACGATCTGCTATGATGTCTTGTCCGGACGATATTTCAAGTCTGACAGAGACAAAATCACCCGGGTCATGAATGAACTGAATCGTCAGATGCGTGACGAAATGTATGTCACGCTGAACGATTTCTACTACGAACTCGGTTTGGATGGAACTAAGATGGGCGATATACTCGGATGGAACATCGATAAGGGTTACATTGACCTTGCATTCTCATCGCAGCTGGATGCAAACGGTACCCCCTGCCTGGTGATTGATTATCAGGTTGCTCCGGTTTATGACTACCAGTAAGCTACCGCGCGAAATTTACAACTTATTTAATGGAAGAACATTCCACAATTTCACACATTTGAAAGGAGATTTCACAATGAACAACAATGAGATTATGAACAACGAGGTCGTTGAAGCTACCGAAGAGGTTATCGAGAACGCTGGCTTGAGCAAGGGCGTAAAGATTGCTGCTGGTATCGGCTTGAGCGTAGTTGTAGGCGTGGTCGTCTACAAGTATGTAGCAAAGCCGGTAATTGCAAACATCAAAGCCCAGATCGAGCAGAAGAAGATGGCTGCTGAGGAGAAGACGGTTATCTTGGAAGAATCCGATGTTGTCACTGAAGACAACTAAAAATGCGAATTTGAGAAGTTCGGATAAGGGAGAGTACCTGTAACAAGGTGCTTTCCCTTTTTCTTTATCTCTCGAAAGGAGGAAAAAATATGCAGCAGTATCAATATGACGGTCCTGTTATGCGATTCGATGATTGCGTTCAGCATCGTTGGAAGGCAACTACTGTTGCTCCGACGGAAGCGAAAGCGAAGAGCAATCTCGCCTATCGATATAAAAAAGAAAACGGCTTGATGCCGAACACAAAAATTACTCTGCCCGGTAAGCTGATTCCGGCATAAGAAAGGAGATCACCCAGTGGAAGATTACAAATCTAATTCTGATAAGGCTCGTCAGGAGCAACAGTCAGAAAAGAAAGTCGAGGCGGTTATTACCGGGGCTGCAAAAACTCGAAAAAAAGGCGAGATGCAAAAATTCGCAGATGTCTTTATTGCAGAAGATGCAAACAATGTCAAATCTTATATTTTGATGGAGGTTATTGTGCCTGCTGTCAAGAAAGCGATTTCTGACATTGTCACTACCGGTATCGATATGATCCTGTACGGCGAAGCAGGTCGCAGCAAGAAAAACGGAACGGCGTCTAAGGTGTCTTATCGAAACTACTACGATCAAGGCGCAGACAGAGTGCGTGCTGGTTCTGCCGGCAATAGACGCAATACGCCTGATTATGATGATATTCTCTTCGATACCCGTGGAGACGTAGAAGCGGTTCTCGATGCAATGAACGATATCATCAGTCAATATGGAACGGTGAGCGTATCCGATTTCTATGATCTCGCTCGCGTTCCCAATGATAACTTCACTATGAACCGCTATGGTTGGACAAATATTGGCGGTGCAACTGCGGTACGAGTTCGAGATGGTTATATTCTGAAGCTGCCTCGTGCTATCCCGCTGAATTGAAAGGAGAAAAATAATGCTTGAATGCAAAATTTGTGGCACTAAATTCAATGCCATTATCGAGAGACATTATATTGCTCGTGATAACGGAAAGACTGGTTTGGCAGTTGCCTTTGGCTCTACTGCCGAAGAAAGTTTATATGACACATTTGATTGCCCGATGTGCGGCTGTCAGGTAATTGCTAAGGAGCGTAAGCGTGACTATATTCCGTTTATTTCTACAGATGAGGAGGATGCAGATGATGACCAGATCTGAGACTCTCGATAAAGCAAAGGCTTGCGTATGTGGGCAGAGAGAGAACGAATACGGCTCTCCGGAAGATAACTTCACTGCTATTGCAGGCTTCTGGAGCGTCTATAAAGGCGTTGAATTTACCGCAAATGATGTTGCCATGATGATGGCGCTTCTTAAGATCGCACGAATCAGGACAGGAACGGCTACGGACGACAGCTATGTCGATTTGGCTGGATACGCTGCCTGTGGTGCTGAAATCAACTCTAAAAACTGAAAAGGAGAATAACAAACCATGAAAAATAAAACTGAAATTATGAAGAGCGTGAACGGCGTGGCTTCCAAGGCCGTTATGAAGCTCAAGAAGCACAGCCCCGAGATTCTCGTTGTGGCTGGTATTGCCGGTACGGTCGTAAGTGCCGTTCTCGCTTGCAAGGCCACCACTAAGGTAGCAGAGATTCTCGATGAAACTAAGGGTACTCTCGATATCATCCATGATGGAATGGAGACCGGTGCAATCAATGGTCATGAGTATACGAACGATGATGGCAAGAAGGACACGGTTGAGGTCTATGCTCAGACCGGAATGAAGCTCGCAAAGCTTTATGGTCCTGCCATTATTCTTGGCACTCTGTCCATCACCAGTATTCTGGCATCTAACAATATTCTGCGTAAACGCAATGTGGCTCTTGGTGCTGCTTATGCTGCAATCGATAAGAGCTTCAAGGAGTATCGTGGTCGAGTTATCGAGCGTTTCGGCGAGCAGGTCGATACCGAACTCAAGTATGGTATTAAGGCAAAGAAGTTCGAGGAAATCGAAGTTGATCCCGAGACCGGAAAGGAGAAGAAGGTCAAGAAGACTGTGATGGTCGCCGACCCTAATCTCCAGAGCGATTATGCTGTATATTTCGACAGTAAGAGCCGCAACTACGAAACCAATCCCGATTACAACCGCATGTTCCTTAAGGCACAGCAGGCATTTGCAAACGACAAGCTTCAGACCCGTGGTCATCTCTTCCTGAATGAGGTTCTGGACGATCTGGATCTTCCTCGTACCCCTGCTGGTCAGATTGTCGGTTGGACAAAGGATGGTCCGGACGGCTATGTTAATTTCCGCATCGTTGAGGTGGAGCGTGAGACCGAGGATGGTCGTCATGAGCCGACGCTTCTGCTCGACTTCAATGTTGAGGGCAATATCTGGGAAAAGATGTAATCAATTACCTTCAGACTTGGACTGGGGGTGATATTTTTAATATAAAGGAGTTTTAACAATGCACATTAAACCACGAGCGATAGCCGCCGTTCTCTGCATGATATTCTTTGTTGGTTTTGCAGTATGCGGTGTGGTTCGCTCTACAGATAAAGAAACATCGGAGATTAAGCAATCTTATCCAGTTCTTGCGGAGGCAGAGCCGGTGATTATGGCGGATCTTCTGATGGAGTCTCCTAACTTAACACCTGAGGTGAAGAATGAGCCGGACTATCCTCTTACACAAGAAGAAATCGATCTCATAGCACTCGTAACCATGGGTGAAGCTGAAGGAGAAACAGAACTGGGAAAACGCTTGGTCATTGATACAATTCTTAACCGTATTGACCATCCATCTTTCCCGGATACTGTGTACGATGTTATTTATCAACCCAATCAGTTCAGCGTGATGTGGAACAGCAGGATTGACCGTTGTTATGTCATGCCTGAGATTGTTGAGTTGGTAAAAGAAGAACTTTTGGAACGGACAAATTACGATTGTGTGTTCTTCATGGCCGGAGGATACAGCAAGTATGGTGAGCCTTTGTTTCAGGAGTGTTGTCACTACTTTTCGAGTTATGATTGAAAGGAGAACATAAAATGAAAGCTTTATTTTCGTACATTCTTTCCACTATGGCAGGGCTTTGCCTCGTAGGAGGCATTGCTGTTCTCTCCGGTGGAAAGGAGTAAATAATGGATATTCTGGATGACTTCATCTCAACCGTCGATGCCATGTTGGACAGTCGGCGGAAAAGACACATTACTGGCGGGATTCTTCTGAGTGCAGCATTGCTGTTCGGAGGTCTCGCCATTACTGTTGTTACAATTCAAACTGACGAGGAGGAATACGAAGATGAGTAAAACCGGTTTCGCTATGTTTCTGGCTGGAGCCACGGTAGGCGCCGCAGCAACATGGCTTTGTCTTAGACGGTATTACGAGCAGATTGCGCAGGAAGAGATCGATTCTGTGAAAGCGACATTTGCCGAAAGAAAGCCCGTAAACACTAATATTGCCAAGAATGAAAAAAGCAATGAAAAGCAGGAGGAAAATCAGCATAAGGCAGATATTGCCAAGCTGAAACCCGACCTGGTGAATTATGCTGCCAAGCTTCAGGAAGAGGGTTATACCAATTACACGGAGCACAGCAAGAAAAATACTGAAGAAAAAAAGGATGATCCTATGCCCAATGAACCTTATGTCATCTCTCCGGACAATTATGGTGAGAATGACAATTACACGCAGATCAGTCTGGTCTATTATGCTGGTGACGGAGTCCTTGCCGACGATGAAGATGAAGTCGTCGAGGATATTGAGGACACTGTTGGCGAGGACTTTGCTGAACATTTCGGAGAGTATGGGGACGATTCGGTCTTTATTCGTAACGACCGTCTGAGATGCGATTATGAAATTCTCAGAGACAATCGCTCTTTCTCCGATGTGGCTGAAGGCTCCAACTACTAATAGGAGGATCGAATGACTGAAATTGAGCTGAACAATGAATATTTTGAGTGGATGTGCCAGCTCGTATGTAACGAACGATATAGCCGGAGGCTGTCTTATCAGAAGCTTCTTCGTCATCTGCATAATATTGATTTTCAATATATACTGCCGATGGACGGAAATCGAGCAGAAGATGGGATAGACCTCCGGTATCGTTTTGGTTATGAAAAAGAATACGAGGGTCTTATGATTGCCAGTTATCTGGATAACCGCCCTTGCAGTGTATTGGAGATGCTTATTGCCTTAGCGTTTCGTTGTGAAGAACATATTATGACCGACCCAGATATCGGCAATCGCATGGGTCAGTGGTTCTGGAACATGATTGTCAGTCTGGGTTTAGGGTCGATGAGTGATTCTCGATTTGATGCGGCGTATACGGACGACGTAATATCTCGATTTATGAACCGCAAATACAAGCGAAATGGCGAAGGCGGTTTGTTTACCGTCGAACGCTGCAAGTATGACATGAGAACTGTCGAAATCTGGTGGCAGATGAATTGGTATTTGGACAGCATCCTATAAGGGAGAATTACCATGATTCATACACAAGTGTACGGGTTTTTTCAGACATGCTTACCCGACCAGGCAAAGGAGGTAAAAGAATACTTCCCAAATGGTAAAAACAGCATTCGAATTCGCAAAACCAACGGACAGGAATTTATATTTTCGTTGAGAGAGCCGAAGGCTTGGAAGTTTGAAACGATCGATCAATTTCTTGCCGACATGAAAGGAGAAAAGAAACATGGATGAAATGATTCGTTATATTTTCGGCAGTCTTCGCTGCTCTGAAACTGCGATGCGTGTGTTTGCTAAGACGCTCAGAAAACAGAGGTCTTTCAATCGCAGCACCGTCATGGTCGCCACAGTTATGACTGTGAACATGTTTATCCGGGACTTGGAGATTCGCAGTATGCGTGATGAGATCGGGAACCTTAAAAACGAAATCAAGGAGCTTAGAAAAACGGAAGGAGACTAAAGAACTTCGATGATCGACTTTTTAATGATTTCGACCCGTAGTACGAAGCGTGGTGTAATAGAAATCTATCCGAAGTTTATCATTAAGAAAAGCTCCGACCTGATGATTAGAGGCGGCGACTTCTATGCTATTTGGTTAGAAGACCGAGGTTTATGGTCTACGGACGAGCAAGATGCGCTCCAGCTTATTGACCGGGAACTTGACAAGTATGCAGAGGAAAACCGCAAAAACTTTGATTCGAGTATTAAAATTTTGCACATGTGGGATTCCGAATCTGGAATGATCGATTCATGGCATAAATACTGTCAAAAGCAGATGCGAGATTCTTTCCACATGCTTGATGAGAAACTTATATTCTCCAATACACCGACGAATAAAAAAGACTATGCAAGTAAGCGGCTCAACTATCCTCTTGAGGAAGGAACCACGGATGCATGGAATAAGTTGATGTCCACAATTTACTCTGAAGAAGAGCGAACGAAAATTGAATGGGCTATTGGTTCTATTGTCTGTGGAGAGTCGAAAAAATTGCAGAAATTTATGGTTCTATACGGTGCAGCAGGTACGGGTAAGTCTACGGTTCTGAACATTGTTCAGCAGCTCTTTGAAGGATATTACTCCGTCTTCGACGCGAAAGCACTGGGTTCGTCCAGTAATTCCTTTGCATTAGAGGCATTCAAGACGAATCCTCTTGTGGCAATTCAGCATGACGGTGACTTATCTCGCATCGAGGATAACACCCGACTGAATAGTTTGGTTTCTCACGAGCTGATGACAGTAAATGAAAAGTTCAAATCGACCTACGCAAACCGCTTCAAGTGCTTCCTGTTCATGGGCACCAATAAACCGGTCAAGATTACGGACGCAAAGTCAGGTCTTATCAGACGATTGATCGACGTGTCTCCTTCCGGAAATAAATTGAGCCCCAAGGAATACAAGGCAGTGACAAAACAAATTGAATTCGAACTCGGTGCCATTGCTTATCATTGTCAGGAAGTCTATCTGGAGAATCCGGGCAGATACGATGATTATATTCCCGTGACGATGCTCGGTGCATCTAATGATTTCTATAACTTCATTATCGATTCTTACCATGTCTTCAAGAAAGAAGACGGGACAACTCTCAAAGCCTCATGGGAGATGTATAAAACCTATTGCGACGAGGCAAAAGTTACCTTCCCATTCTCTCAGAGGATATTTAAGGAAGAACTGAAAAACTATTTCCGGGATTACAAGGAGAGGTTCAATCTCGATGATGGAACTCGTGTGCGGAGTTATTACATCGGCTTCCGAACCGAGAAATTCGAGGACAAGGCGCTTACTGAGCAAGAAGAGCCTGAGCATAAGCTGATCGAGTTCTTAAAACAAAAATCGGTATTTGACCGAGAATGTGCGGATTGTCCTGCTCAGTATGCTTCAGCTAAAGAAACGCCGACTTCCAAATGGGATGAAGTTTCTACCAAGCTGAGTGACCTGTCTACATCCAGATTGCATTATGTGAAAGTCCCGGAGAACCACATTGTTATCGACTTTGATATTCAGGATAAGGATGGTAATAAGTCTTTTGAACTGAATCTCAAAGAAGCGAGTAAATGGTCGCCGACCTATGCTGAACTCAGCAAAAGCGGTCAGGGCATCCACCTTCATTATATTTATGCCGGTGATGTCAGTAAGCTCAGCCGAGTGTATGACGATCACATTGAAGTGAAAGTCTTCACTGGAAAAAGCTCGCTGCGCAGGAAACTGACAAAGTGTAATGATTTGCCCATCGCAACGATCAACTCTGGTTTACCACTGAAAGGAGAAAAGCAAGTGATAAATTTTGAAGGGGTGAAGAGCGAGAAAGGGCTTAGAACGCAAATCAAGCGAAATCTGAATAAAGAATACCATCCGGCAACAAAGCCCAGTATCGACTTCATTTACAAAATTCTTGAGGATGCTTATGCAAGCGGACTCAATTACGATGTGACAGATATGCGCAATGCTGTTTTGGCATTTGCAGCAAGCAGTACGCATCAGGCAGATTACTGCATCAAGCTTGTCAACAAGATGCAGTTCAAATCCGCAGACCAGTCAGCAGGAGCAAAAAACGATGATGCTAAGCTCGTGTTCTACGATGTTGAGGTGTTTCCTAATCTGTTCCTTGTGAACTGGAAAATCGAGGGTGAAGGCAAGCCTGTGGTTCGTATGATTAACCCTACTCCGACTGAGATCGAGGAGTTGATGCGATTCCGTCTGGTTGGTTTCAACTGCCGCCGGTACGATAATCATATTCTCTATGCCAGGTTGATGGGGTATACGAACGAGCAGCTTTATAATCTCTCGACTAAGATCATTAACGGCAGCGCAAATTGCTTCTTCGGTGAAGCCTATAATGTATCGTATACGGATGTGTATGATTTCTCCAGTAAGAAACAGTCTCTGAAGAAATTCGAGATTGAACTGGGTATTCACCATCAGGAACTTGGTCTGCCCTGGGACAAGCCTGTACCGGAGGAGCTTTGGACGAAGGTTGCCGAGTATTGCGACAACGATGTTATTGCAACAGAAGCAACCTTTAATGCTCGTAAGGCTGACTTCACAGCTCGCCAGATTCTGGCGGATGTGGCGGGGATGTCGGTCAATGATACGACAAACTCTCTGACTACCAGGATTATATTCGGCAACAACCGCAAGCCTCAGGATCAGTTCAACTATCGTTTTATGGGCGATGAGAGTCAGATCTTCGACGCTAATGCAGATCTCCCTTTCACGATGGGGCTTGAAGATTATGACGAGTTCACCCAGTTCGATAAAAACCATCGTCCTATTTTCCCGGGTTACACATTCGAGGGCGGCAAGTCTGTCTATAGAGGCGAAGAAGTTGGCGAGGGCGGCTATGTATATTCTGAACCCGGCATGTACAGTAATATTGCCCTGCTGGATATTGCCTCGATGCATCCGAGCAGTATTGTAGCGGAAGAGCTATTCGGACCGGAGTACACAAAGCGGTTCAATGAAATCCTTCAGGCTCGTATTGCTATCAAGCATAAAGACTTTGATAAAGCAAAGAAAATGCTGGGCGGTGCATTGGCTAAATACCTGACAGACGAAAACGCCGCGGCTGATTTGGCGCAGGCTCTGAAGATTGCAATTAACTCGGTATATGGTCTGACCTCAGCCGGATTTGAAAATCCGTTCCGAGATAATCGTAACAAGGATAACATCGTTGCCAAACGAGGGGCCTTGTTTATGGTCAACCTCAAGCACGCTGTTCAGAGTCAGGGCTTTACTGTAGCGCACATCAAAACCGACTCCATCAAGATTCCAGACGCAACGCCTGAGATCATCAAGTTTGTGACTGAGTACGGCAAACTGTATGGGTACAACTTTGAGCACGAAGCAACCTATGATCGTATGTGTCTGGTGAACGATGCAGTTTATATTGCTCGATATGCTACGGTTGAGAAGTGCTGCGACCTGTATGGGAAAAAGTACATCGACTCCGCAAAAGATATTTGCAAGGAGAACAAGAAGCATCCGTATGCATGGACGGCGACTGGCACTCAGTTCCAGATTCCTTATGTCTTCAAGACGCTTTTCAGCAAGGAGAACATCGAGTTCGAGGATATGTGCGAGACGAAATCTGTAGCTTCCTCGCTCTATCTTGACATGAACGAGGCTCTGCCGGATGTGTCTAAGCTTGAAGACGAGGTTGCCACACTGAAGAAAAAGTACGCTGACACAAACGGCGATTATCCCTTTGATATCGATGCAGAAATTCAGAGTAAGACAGCTGAAATTGCCAAGGGTCACGACTACCACTTCATCGGAAAGGTTGGGCAGTTCTGCCCGATTAAGCCTGGCTGCGGAGGTGGCATTCTGCTTCGTGAGACTGAAAACAAGAAGACCGGTGAAAAGGGTTACGCTGCTGCTACGGGTTCTAAGGGCTTCCGCTGGCTTGAGTCCGAGATGGTCAAGCAGCTGGACAAACAGGGTGACATTGACCGTGGTTATTACAACAACATGGTAGACGAAGCAGTCAAGTCTCTGTCTGTTTATGGTGACTTCGAACGCTTTGCGGCGGACGAACCGTATGTTTCGGATAACACACCACCGTGGTTCGGAGCTGGCGAGCCTCATGAGGACGATACTACGCCGTTTGATGTGAGGTAATGCTTATGATTTTAATTCTGTTAATTGCTGTGCTCATTTATATTTTGTGCACGGCTGATTCTACCGAGTCCTGTATTCCCAATGAGGAGTGCAGGACTTGTCCATTTCCATGCGATAAACGCAAAAATTGAAAGGAGAAACTAATTATGGCTTACAAAGCAGTAGATAACATCATCATCGAGAATGCTCGAATTATCTTCCGCAACTTTAAGGGTGAGGAGTCCAAGTACAATCGTGCTGGCTCCCGCAATTTCTGCGTGGTCATTGAAGATCCCGATATGGCGCAGAAGCTTATTGAGGATGGCTGGAATGTTCGTGTTTTGGCTCCTCGTGATGAGGACGAGGCTCCTCGCCATTATATTCAGGTGGCGGTCAGCTTCGACAACATCCCCCCGAAGGTTATTATGATTACTCGTCGAGCTAAGACTCAGCTGGATGAGGAGTCTATCGGAACTCTGGACTTCGCAGAGATCCGCAATGTCGACCTGACTATCCGGCCCTACAACTGGGAGGTCAATGGTAAGACTGGCGTCAAGGCATATCTTAAGACGATGTATGTCACCATTGAAGAAGACGAATTCGCTGAAAAGTATGCCGAAACGGAGGGTCCTGAGGAGATGCCCTTCTAAAGGTGAATAGGTGCCAGCTTAGTACATGTCTGGTTAAATGTCCAGTAAGGTCTCGATTAGGTGTGCACGCCTATGACGGTAAGAGGAAACAGCCTTATTCCCTTTAATAACCGAAAGGAGGTAAAGCCATGTTGTGGCAGAAAAAGAAGAAACGCAAAAAGGCTACTAAATCTAAAGCAGTTACTCAGACTGCTCCTCATCAGCCGGCGGAAGAGCTTCCGCAAACGACTGAGCCTGAGAAAAAAGAAGAAACGCCAAAGCAAAAAAAGCCCGCTGGGAAAAAATGCAAAAAGGTTTTGTCTCCGGAAAAAGCTTTCTTAGATGCATTCGGACGATTGACTAACCGACATCGGGCTTGGGATGTTTGGCGTGACTTTATTATTATGTTCGCTTGTTCGCTATCTAATCCTCTCGATAAGGAGCACCGGGATAAGCGAGAAGCGTTATATTTGGAAGTCATCAAAAAGTACAATAAGCAGGATCAAGAGTTGTTTCCTGAACTGGCTGCGCAGACGGTCTTGGCTTTGGAGGAAAATCCGGAGCAAGATTTTCTGGGCAGCATTTTTATGTCTCTCAATCTCGGCAACGAGCATAATGGACAGATCTTTACGCCGTATCATGTCTGTGAGCTAATGGCTGAAATGACGATGGACGACACGGTAAAAAAGGTAGAACAGGACGGTTATATTTCAATTAACGATCCGTGCTGCGGAGCTGGGGCCACATTGATTGCCGGAATCCACGCTGCAAGGAAGCAGTTGGAAAAAGCAAATCTGAACCATCAAAATCATCTTCTCGTCGTTGCACAGGACATCGATGAAACGGTGGCGCTGATGTGTTATATTCAGCTTTCGCTTTTGGGGGTAGCGGGATATGTAAAGGTCGGAAATTCTCTGACAGAGCCGATGACAGATAACGACGACAAAGAGAATTACTGGTTCACTCCAATGTATTTTTCTAATGTCTGGGTGCTGCGTCGGATCTTCGGAGGGCGCTGATGGCAGGCATATCACTTCGAGACTATCAAACAGATGCTGTTGAGAGAATGAAAAACGGCTGCATTCTCTGTGGCGGTGTTGGTAGTGGCAAATCCAGAACAGCTTTAGCCTATTATTACAAACAGAATGGCGGTAAGCTCGGCACAAAGAATTATATTCGGATGCCGGGTACGCCAAAAGACCTGTACATCATCACCACGGCGAGAAAAAGAGATACTTTGGAATGGGAGGGTGAGCTTTCGCCCTTCCTTCTCTCTGTTCACGCGGAAGTCAATACCTATAAAAATAAGGTCGTCGTTGATTCCTGGAACAATATCGGGAAGTATGCAACGGTTACGGACGCATTCTTTATATTTGACGAGCAGCGCGTTGTCGGTTCGGGTGCATGGGTAAAAGCATTTCTGAAAATCGCCAAGTTTAATGAATGGATTCTACTATCCGCGACCCCAGGAGACACATATTCTAAGCTTATTACTGGCGAAAAGAAAGGATGAAAGATGATGAAATTCGTAGTCAATCAGCTTCCTTATTACGGAGAGCTGTGCCCACTATGGACGATGTGCAGTAAAAACGCAAAGGAACATGAATGCCCAAGATACTGGGATAAATATAAAGTCTGCTCGGATGAAAACCCACATGAATGTGAGCACCTTATCGAGACGGAGAAACTTTAACAAACGGTTTCCTGCACGAAAAATACACCCCCTATTATGAAAGGAGGTAACGCACAATGAATTATTTTCTGGCAGTTAATGATCGGCAACTCGGCACTTGTTTGAGAATGCTGTTTGCTGAGAAACTTCAACCTGCTGTCCAAACCGTGTTGAACGAAAAGGGCAAGATTGAGTTTCACATCAGCATTGCAGCAGATCAGGAAGTGTTTGAAGAGCTGAACGAACGCTACAAGATCATGATTTCGTAAGTTACTCGATTTCAAAGGTAAAGGGGCCGTAACAAGCCCTTTTACTTTTGTTGTGTTTATGGTAAAATACTGTAAGGAGGTCATCAAATGAGAATTATTCGAGACATATTTTGGATATTGTTGATTATTACTGTGCCGGTAGCAATCTTTGATAAATTCTTTAGACCTTATTGCATGACCGTTATCGAAAGGATGTGTAACAAGGATGAAAGTTAAATCCAGAATGTCCTGTCCTGTTCGAAGAAAAGACGGTACATGGACAACTGTTATCAGAGAATTTGAGGAAGATATTCCGGATCTCGGACGGAAAGAGCTTATCTGCAACAAATGCGGACGCCCCGATTATCCGAAATGCAAGGGAACGGTTTGTGAAGCCTGGAAATACCACAAATCTAAAAATTAACAAGTCATGTAAGAGCTGAGGTTAAACCTTGGCTCTTATTTTTTGTGTAAAGGAGAAAAACATGCTTGGTAAAAAGTGTTTTCTCTCTTTACTCATTTCATTTGTCCCTTTGCGGCTTGATTGAGATTGTGTGGCAACAATGAGGGTTGACACTTTTTCAGTGCGTCTCTCGTTGTGGGGGTGCACTTTTTTAATGCCCTCGGAAAGGATGGGATAATGAGATGAGAAAGTTCTTGGCAGCGTGCATGGCGATTGTCATGATATTTACGATTGCAGGTTGCAGTTCAGAGGGGCATGAAGGAGAAGCTAAAACTCCATCGGGTTCCAGTATTCAAAAAGGCAAGGATTATCAAAAAGTAGTTGACGAATTTGAAAGTAGTGGTTTCACAAACATCAAACTTGAAAAACTTGACGACCTTGTTACCGGTTGGCTTACAAAAGACGGTGAGGTTGAATCTGTTTCCGTAGATGGCGATACTGGATACTCTGCTGATACTTGGTATCCGGCTGATGCCGAGGTCGTAATCACATATCACACATTCCCGGAAAAAGAAACTTCTGAAACAGATAGCGAATTCGTTTCAACCGAAGAGCCTGCTGTTGATATTTTGACAGTAGATAATTCTCCAGAATTGGCAGCAATGCTTTCTCTTAAAGCAGATATGGATCAATCGTATGCCGATTTTGCAGAGGCTCATAAGAATCAGGTTATTGAGTTTGATGGCTGTATTACCTATCTTACAAACCACGATAATTACGACACCCGATATGATTTGCTAATCAGTGCGGGAGACTATGTGGATGAAAATACTGCAAACCCTGGTCCAACTTTTAAGTTTAAGGATGTTGGGGTATATGATTTAGGAGACGGACTTACGCTTGCTGATTATATCAAAGTCGGCAGCAATGTAAGAATACAGGCTAAAGTGCGGAGCTACAATTCTGATACCGGTCTCTTTGAACTTGATCCAGTAAGTGTAGAAGCTCGATAACAAACAACTTTATATTTGACCGAGATGCTTAAACGGTGTCTCGGTCTTTTTTTATGCCTTTTTCCGCCGCGCGAAAAATACATCCCCTTTTATGAAGAGAGGAGTAAAAAAGCTATTTTTAAGAATAGACATTCTCTTTTCAGTTTTGAAAAACTACATGAAAGGAGGCTCATTTGCCAATGCTCGAAAGTCAATTTCAATCGAAGCTTATTAAGGAGCTTAAGAAACTTTTTCCAGGTTGCATCGTGATGAAAAGCGACTCTGGATATTTGCAAGGCATTCCCGATCTGCTTATTTTGTTCAATGACAAATGGGCTGCTCTGGAATGTAAACAACACGCTGGTGCAAAAAAGCAACCAAACCAAGAATATTATGTGGGTAAAATGGATGAGATGTCTTTCTCCAGATTCATTTGTCCCGAGAACAAGGAGGAAGTGCTGCATGATCTTCAACAATCATTCCAATCTTGAAGGGCAACACGCTTTTCTTGGTGCCAGCAAGTATCATTGGATTAACTATGACGAAACAAAAGTAGCTGATGCTTATTCAAAGTTTTTGGCCACACAGCGAGGGACCGTTCTACATGACTTTGCATGTCAATGTATCACTTTGGGGCAAAAACTCCCCAAGTCACAGAAAACATTGAACATGTATGTCAATGACGCAATTAGTTTTCGTATGGTGCCTGAACAGATTCTGTTCTATTCAGAAAATTGCTTTGGCACCGCCGATACGATTGTATTTCGGAATGGTACGCTTCGTATTCACGATTTGAAGACCGGTGTCGTTCCGGCGCACATGGAGCAGCTTGAAATATACGCTGCTCTTTTTTGTTTGGAATACAAGGTGAAACCATCGGAAATCGAGATGGAACTTCGTCTGTATCAGAACAACGAAATTCTGTATCACACACCTACTGCCGAAGATATTGTTCCAATCATGGACAAGATTATTACTTTTGACAAGGTTATTAGAAAAATCAGAGAACAGGAGGGTTAAACCATGAGTCTCACGGATGATATTTTAATGCATTACGGTATGCCCAGAAGGTCTGGTCGTTATCCTTGGGGTTCGGGTGATAACCCTTATCAGCACAGCGGTGATTTTCTTTCCCGTGTAGAGGAACTGAAAAAGTCCAATTTCACCTTTACCGATAAAGATGGAAAAACTTACACAGGAGAAGTAGCCATTGCAAAATCTATGGGCTTGAGTACAACCCAATTTCGTACCCAGATGAGCCTTGCAAAGGATGAACGCCGTTCTGCTGATGTCGCTACGGCTAAGGCTCTTCGTGCTAAGGGTTATAGTTTGAATGAAATCGCTGATAAGATGGGCTTTGCTAACGATTCTTCGGTTCGCTCGCTTTTGAATGAGAGTTCCGAAGCTCGTATGAATCAGGCAAAGCAGACCGCTGAATTTCTGAAAAAACAGATTTCGGAAAAAGGCATGATCGATGTCGGAACCGGAGTCGAAAGAGAGCTTGGTATTTCGAAAGAGAAAATGAACCAGGCTCTTTATATTTTGGAAATGGAAGGCTATCCCATCTATGGCGGCGGTGTCCCTCAGGTAACAAACCCGGGTAAGCAAACAAACATCAAGGTTCTCTGCCCTCCAGGAACAGAGCATAAAGAGATTTATAATTTCGAGAATGTCCATTCCGTTAGAGACTATGTGTCTCATGATGACGGCGAGACATTCGACAAGTTTGTCTATCCTAAAAGTATGGATTCAAGCCGCTTGAAAATCCGTTATGCGGAAGATGGCGGTATTCAGAAAGATGGTGTCATTGAAATTCGTCGTGGTGTAGACGACTTATCTCTCGGTGATTCCCATTATGCTCAGGTTCGCATCTTGGTCGACGGCAATAGATATCTGAAAGGAATGGCTGTTTATTCTGATGATCTTCCTGATGGTGTGGATGTAATGTTCAACACCAATAAGAAAAAGGGCACTCCGACATCGGATGTTCTGAAGAAGGTAAAGGATGACCCCGATAATCCGTTTGGTTCCCTTATCAAAGCCGGTGGGCAGAGCTATTATATCGATGCTGATGGTAAACGACAGCTCTCCCTTATCAATAAGCGTGCTGAAGAGGGCGATTGGGGTGAATGGGCGGATAAACTCCCCTCCCAGTTTCTTTCTAAACAGAGTTTGAGTCTTGTCAATAAACAGCTGAATTTGGCGGCATCTGATAAGATGGCTGAATTTGATGAAATCTGCTCACTGACAAATCCGACGGTCAAAAAATCATTACTGAAATCCTTTGCGGATGATTGTGACTCTGCTGCTGTGCACCTTCAGGCAGCTGCTCTTCCTCGTCAGAAATATCAGGTGATCCTACCTATCACTTCGATGAAAGACAATGAAGTGTATGCCCCGAATTACAAGAATGGTGAAACAGTAGCTCTGGTTCGTTACCCACATGGCGGAACTTTTGAGATTCCTATCCTTACAGTGAATAACAAGCAGGCAGAGGCTCGTCGAATCCTTGGCAACACACCTAAAGATGCAATCGGTATTAACAGTAAGGTTGCGGAACGGCTTTCAGGTGCTGACTTTGATGGTGATACTGTCATGGTCATCCCCTGTAACTCTGGTAAAAGCAAGGTCAAGATTACTTCCACTCCTCCTCTGAAGGGACTTGAAGGATTTGACCCAAAATTGGAGTATGGTGGAAAACCGGCTGGCACTTTCAAGCCTATGAAGAACACACAGAAAGAGATGGGTGTCATTGCTGTGCTTTGGCGGCATTGATAAATGTAGTGACCATTGTGTTTGCGGCTGTACTTACACGGGAATTAGCATTCGTAAAGGCATTGATAAAGCCATCGATACCAGCATTACCCAAATTCGTAAGATTCTGAGCAAAGGTGGACATTCCACTTGTATCAACGCTCTTAATGCCGTTTGCCAAATCCACAAGATTTCTGAACTCGACAACCACACCACTTAACTTAGCCACATCCACTCCGCTGACGCTGTTGTAATACGCAGCAAATGACTGACCGAAAGATACCAGCTGCTCACCGAAACTTGCAATATCGTTATCGCCTGTAAACCAGGATACGATACCGCCGCTATTCGGCAAATTGTTTGAAAGCTCAACCAGAGCTTTAGCTGCATTTGCAGAGTTTGTAACGACAGATGCGTCCAACCCCGTTACAGCCAAAGAATAGTTCTTCATTGCAGTACCAAACGGAACGAGCTGTTCACCGAAGGTTTCAAGGTCATTATCTCCAGTAAACCAGGATACAACACCGCCCGTATTCGGCACCGTATTCGCAAGTTCAAGCAAAGCCTGACCTGCTGTAACGCTATTTTGAATAACATCGGCTTTCAATCCAGAAACAGCCACCGTGATTGCGACAAGTGCTCCTGCCATAGCCGTCAAACCGCGAGCAATCTCGTCCCACTGCATAGTTGAGAAATCCTTAACCGCACAGGCGAGAATTTTCATAGCAGCGGCAATAGCAATCAATGCCACACCAGTAGAAATGACATTTTGAGCATTACCGGTAAGTTTAGTGAATGCAGTGATTTCAGCAAGAAGAACAGCAATAGAGGCAAGCCCCTTGCCAATGTCTTCCCATTTCATTTCACCGAAGTCCTTGCAAGCGGAAGCCAGAACCTTAATCGCAGCCGAAAGAATCACGATACCGGTAGCGGTCGCAATAGATTTACCGCTGAATTTTGCAGTTCTAAGGAACAGAGAAACCTCTGCCAGTAAAACTCCGACACCTACAAGACCCTTTGCAAGCTGATTCCAGTCCAACTGAGCAAGCTGTTCGCAAACAGAAGCAAGAATCTTAATAGCCGCTGCAAAGATCACCATTTGGGTAGCACCCTTGATGATTGCTTTGCTGTTGGAACTCATGGCTTTGGCGGCAGCCACCATCATAGTCGTCAGACCCGCAACGCCGATAAGACCAGTAGCGAGCTGCTTGGCATCCAGGTCGGCAATCTTTTTAAGTGCGCTCGCCAAAATCAACACTGCCGTAGCAATGCCGAGCATGGCTGTTACACTCTTCATAACGCCGGTTGCCTGTCCGCTGATTTTGTTGAAGACCGCCATAGAGCCGAGCAAATCGGCAAATAGCACAGTAATCGCTCCAAGCGCTACATTCAGCTTTTCGCTGTCCACCAAACTGAGTGCAATTAAAGATGCTGTAAGAATGGCGATAGCCGACGCGATCTTTAACAATGTACCCGCCTGCAACTGATTCTGGTAAGCCTCAAAACATCCTCGGACACTATCAAGAATCCCAATAAAAGATTCTTTGAAGCTGCCAATGTCTTCAATTGCTTCTCGGAAGGTGCCAACAAATTTCGTGATGCCGACAGCGATAGCCCCAAATGAAATCCCATTCAACAAATCAATGATTCCACTGAAGTTAGCTTCACCGAGATTCTTTGCTAAGGAGCTGCCGAGTTCGCCAAGGATTTTAACGATGCCACTGCCAATTGTCTTAACTGCATTCCACACAGCAGAGAGAAGCTGAACAAATTGACAATTTGCAAGCGTTTCACCGATGACCTCGAAAGCAACAATGACTCCGGATTTCATCTCACCGGCAGCTTCTCCGACCTGAGCCATCCTCTCGTGAATTCGCTCAAGGAGAGAATGAAACAGTTCAAAATTCGCAGATTCAAACTTCTCTTTGATTTTGTTCTTCAGTGTAGATAGAGCAGTCATAATTGTTTGAATGACTGTAGCAATACCTTCACCGACTTTCTGGAATGCCCCGCTGGTTTTGATGAACTCGTCAAACGCAACAATGGCGTCACCAATACCGCCAGTAAAGCCAAAAATCCCATCTCCGAGTGTACCAAACCCGCCGAACAACGGCTTGATTGCCGTGAATATAGCAGAAAAGGCTTGTTTAACGATGTCCAAAATCGCAAACAAACCCTTGAAAGTGGATTTTAGATTTGCCGAAGCTGTATCACTGAGTTTCAAATTCGCTGTGAATTTTCGCAGATTTTCAGTGATGTCATAAAGCTGCTTGGCTGTAGTAGGAGGAAATATCTCGCGGAATGCTTCATAAATCGGTTTGATAACACTCTGAACACCTTCAAAAGCATTTTTAAGTGCCTCAATCAGTTTAGTTCTTCCGCCAAGATCTTTCCATCCTTGCAACATTTCATTACGAGCATCTGCCTGAGCATCAATGAATCCACCGATGACCTGACTAAGCCCAGTCCAAAGAGCTTTGGCTTCCTCAAAGTCACCGAACAGGATTTCCCATGTGTTTGCCCATCCGGAGCCTACGGCTTCTTTCAGAGTGTCCATCAACTGGGAGAATGTCTTAACATCCTGCGCTGCGGCAAATGCTTTTGCGCCGATTTCTGTTGTCTCATCGGCGTAATCACGAAGAGTGCTAAGAGCAGACGAACTCAGGAATAAGAATCTGAGTGAACCGTCCGGCTCCGATCAGCAGTCGGAAGAAGCACCAATCACCACAGACAATTCAGTTGAAGAGTCAGCAAGTGATTTGGACGACAAAATCTCTAAGCAAAAATCGAAAAAGTAAGGAGGAAATTCAAAATGAGTAGACCTTTTTCGGTTGAGGCTTGTGATTTCAGCGGCTGGGCAACCCGAAATGACCTTAAGTGTTCCGATGGGCGAGTAATTCGTCGGGACGCCTTTAAGAATAACGACGGTATTAAAGTCCCGCTGGTCTGGAATCATCAGCACAACAGTCCTCGTGATGTTCTCGGTCATGCATGGCTTGAGAACCGTGAGGAAGGTGTTTACACCTATGGCTTCCTCAATGACACCGCTGACGGTGAAATTGCGAAAGTCCTTATCAAGCATGGTGACATTTGCGCTCTGTCCATTTACGCCAATCAACTTCAGCAGGCTGGTCCTGATGTACTGCATGGTTGTATTTGTGAGGTGAGTCTTGTGCATAAGGGTGCTAATCCTGGTGCATTTATTGACTCTATGCTGAAGCATGGTGAAATGTCCGATGATGAAGCTATCATCTATACCGGAATGCCTCTTTGCCTTTCCCATTCTGCCGAGTCTAAGGATGAGCAGAAAGAGGAGGAAAAGAAGGAGAATACCAAAGAGGACAAGCCTGCCGAAAGCAATGAAGAGAAGAAGGACGATGAAGAGACGGTTGCTGATGTAATCGACTCTATGTCCGAAAAGCAGCAGAACGTCATGTATGCACTTATTGCACAGGCTCTCGAAGGTGAACCCGAAAAGGAATCCAAAGATGATTCCGATAACAAATCTGAATCCAATAAGGAGGATAACACAATGAAACATAATGTCTTTGACAACGATCAGCAGAAGAAGACCGAGGTTCTGTCTCACGCTGACCAGGCAAGCATCATTTCCATGGCTAAGTCCAACAGCGTCGGCAGTCTTCGTACTGCTATGGATATCTATGTGGAGCAGAATCCTGACAGCGTTCTGGCTCACGGCATCGATGGTATCGAAACTCTGTTTCCTGAGTACAAAGATGTCCGTCCCGGTGCTCCTGAACTGCTCACTACTGACCAGGGTTGGGTAAACGAGGTTCTGAAGAAGGTTCATAAGAGCCCTATCTCCCGTATCCGTACCCGTCAGGCTGACCTGCGTAACATTGAGGCTCTTCGTGCCAAGGGTTACAAGAAGGGCACTCAGAAGGGTTATGTCGGCAACATCCAGCTGCTCCACAGAACTACCGATCCTCAGACCGTGTATGTGAAGAGCAACAGAACCAGCGTAACGCCGAAGAAGAGAGATTATCTGTTCGGTTATGATTTGGTGAAAGCGACTTCCAGCCCCACAGGACGAGTAACTTATCCTTCTGATGTGGATAATGCAGCGTTTACTCCGGCGGCTATGAATTTCAGCACTGGTAAGTTCAACTATGGTGGTTGGGCGTTTGATCCGGGCGAAAAGTTTATGCCGCGCCCCTGTATGCTAACTTACGCAGGTGTTGTAGATCACTATCTCAATCCTAACGACTATACCAAGAAGGTCAACGGCACCACATCCAAGGTTACGGATACTTCTTTCGGCGGCAACGCCATGATGGAATGGCCGAAGATCTATACAAAGCGTTGGGAATCGAATGGTGTTTACCATTTCCGCTGCTCCGATACTCCTCAGGACGATACTTGGGATTGCTGGTGTAACTATGACCGCAATAACAACCAGATCGATCATTTCTATACCCCCATCTATTTCGGTTCTCTGGTTTCCGGTAAGCTGCGTTCTATCAGCGGTTCAGCTAACAGCGTAAACACCACGGCGGCTAATGAAATCGCCTATGCAAAGGCAAACGGCAATGACTGGTATACCGAGGTGCTGGCTGACAGACTGTTGCTCCAGGATCTGCTGGTTATGATGGCTCGTTCTACCGAGTGTCAAACTGCATTTGGCTATGGACGGTGCAATAGTTCCAATAGTATTGCTCCTGGTACGATGAACTCCAAGGGTATGTTCTGGGGTTCTAATGACAAGACTTCCGGTGTGAAGGTCTTCGGTATGGAGAATGTCTGGGGTAACCTGTGGCGTCGTACTGCTGGCTGGATCAATGCCAATGGAACTCAGAAGGTCAAGCTGACTCGTGGTACTCACGATGGTTCTATTGCAACCGACTACAACACAGACGGAAACGGTTATAAGACGATCGCAAATGCTACTCCGGCTGGCAGCTCCGGAGGCTACATCAGCAGCATGAAGACGGAAGCATTCGGACGGCTGCCTGTTAATGCAAGTGGTTCCAGCAGCACTTATGAGGCTGACGGCATGTGGTACAATAACAGCCAGGTCAATTACGCGTTTGTCGGCGGCAGCTGGGACAGTGCCCTTTTGGTCGGTCCTTTCTCCGCTCTTCTGAACGCTGCGGCGTCCCGTTCGGGCTCGTACTCTGGCGCGGCTCTCTCTTGTAAACCGCTTGCTGCTGCGTAAGCAGCGAGGAGAGGACGGGAGAACCTTAGGTTCGCCGGGTAAACGAAAACAATTAAATATTAGGGGTATACACTGCGCCCAGCGCGTTTGTCGGCGGCAACTGGAACAATGACCTTATGGTCGGTCCTTTCTACGCTAATCTGAACAATACGGCGTCCAATTCGAACTCGAACAATGGCGCGGCTCTATCTTATCCATAAGAAGCTCTCCTTAATGCAGTGTATGCCGCCATTTCAAAATGGCAAGAGATATCCGCATCTCTTCCTCACCACTTGGTGAAAATTAACTCGGTGCAAGCATCTGTGAGTAGCTGAGAATAAGTCGAAAGCGGATGAGAGGATAAGAGAGAACATGAAATCCTATAACCACTTGTACGAAAAAACAATATCCGAAACGAACCGACGGTACGCTCTGTCTCAAGCAAAGCACAGCAAGAGATTCCGTAAAATCATGAAACACCGGCACATGTCTGACGATGCCGCAGTTGAACAATCCTTAGACTGGATACGAATACTTGTACAAGCCTTATGAAAAATTAGGCGGTAACGGTTCGGCTAAGCGAATCATGACAGAAGTCGACCAACTTGCGATTCATAAATCAACTTACAATGCTTGAATTGGAGGTGAGATTATGAGTTATTCTGTTTCTGGCACAATGATTACTTTGACTCGGGGTGATACTTTTTCGGCGCTTATTACGATTACTGATCTAAATGACAATCAGTATATTCCCATGAATGGTGATCGTATTCGATTTGCCATGAAGAATGACTATAATGATGAAACTCCTCTTCTTATCAAGGAGATTCCGATTGACACGATGATCTTGACCCTCAATCCGGAAGATACAAAACATCTTCCCTTCGGAAAGTACGTCTACGACATTGAATTAACGAAGGCCACAGGAGAAGTTGATACTTTCATCACAAAAGCAATTCTTAAGCTAACGGAAGAGGTGCATTGACATGAGTAGCATAAAAGCGTTTGAGTGCCTTACTGGTCATATCTCTGGACTATGCACATTATCTGGTAAATTAACTTGCTTTGGAAGTTTGTCTGGCAAGCTGTCTGCTGTGATAGATTTTAATGCTTATTCTGGAGAATATGAAGTGGTGCCGAACGCTTTTAACACTCAGGTCTTGCCAACAGCCAATAAAGTGCTTAAGAAAGATATTATTGTTCAAAAAGTCCCATATTTCGAAACCAGTAACAACTATGATGGGGTTACGGTTTATATTGCAGAGGAGGTTAATCAAAATGCCTAACCAAAACGTTAATAAGGTTATTTATGGCGGTCGTGTTCTCATCGACCTTACTGGCGACACCGTAGACCCCAGTAAACTTCTCAAAGGATCTAAAGCTCACGACAAGAGTGGAGCTCAAATTGAAGGTGCTTGCACATTTGATGTTGATTCTACGGATGCCACCGCTGTCGCTGCTGAAATCTTGTTTAGAAAGACTGCGTATGTAAGTGGCAATAAACTAACTGGCACAATGAAAAACAATGGTGCCATTACTAAGAAGATCACCACCAGAGACGAGGAAGTTACAATTCCTCAGGGTTTCCACGATGGCAGCGGTAAAGTGGGAATCGACGCAACTGAAAAAGGCAAGCTGATTGCCAACAATATTCGAGAGGGCGTAACTATCCTCGGCGTTGAGGGTACAATGTCCGGCTCGGAAAACATGAAACCACAGGCTAAGACAGTTACACCGTCCACCGCGAAGCAGACGATTCTGCCTGATACAGAGTATAACTGTTTGTCTCAGGTAGAAGTTGAAGCTATTCCTTATGTGGAAGCAGATAATCCTGCTGGAGGAGTGACGGTAACGATTGCGGGGTGAGAGTAAATGGCTGTAAATAAGGTCGTTTACAATCGCCGGACACTAATCGATCTGACCGCCGATACCGTCAGCAAAGAAACTCTTAAAAAGGGATTTACAGCTCATCAAGCCGATGGTACAATGATTACCGGTGAGTTTATTGGCGATGATTACGATGAAATTGACCGAATTCTTACAGCCGGTTTAACGGATGGCTATAAACATTTTTCGGACGATGGTACAATCATCAGCACAATCGATTCACAGGGTCGAACACTGGTTAAGACTTTTTCAAATGACTTTTTGACCTGTATCACGGTTCTAACTGATCCGGACGGGAATGAACTTGGTCGTACTGTGAGGTCTTTTTCTGACAATAGCAGCACGATTATTACTACCGACTCTAAAGGACAGAAGCTTGTTAAGAAGTTTTCGAATAACATGCTTAACATGGAAGCGGTTCTTACGGATGCTGCTGGTAAGGAGCTTGCCCGTCTTACAAAGGTCTTTTCCGCAGATGGGAAGGACATCGCTTCGACCGTGGTTTATGGGAAATAAGATGCAATTTGAAGCCGTTGCGTGTAGGTTATTTCTGCATTATTCCTACACTTTGGCTCAAAAAGCCAGTAATTACGGGATATTTTGCTTCCATTATAAAACCTGAAAAGGCGCTGTCTCACGGTTTTGTGAGACAGCGCCTTTTATGGAGGAAGGGGAGTTATCTGAAGTATTTGACCGCCGCTTCAAACATGCGGATGTTGTACTCGCCGGGGACGTTTTTGTACAGGCCGGAGCCGATGCGCTCGCTGTGGCCCATTTTGCCGAAGACCCGGCCGTCGGGGGACGTGATGCCCTCGATGGCGTACAGAGAGCCGTTGGGGTTGAAGTGGACGTCGGCGGTGGCATTGCCGTCCAGATCAACGTACTGGGTGGCGATCTGGCCATTGGCCGCCAACTGGCGGATCAGTTCCTCGGAGGCAAGGAACTTGCCCTCGCCGTGGGAAATAGGGACATTGTACACGTCGCCCACGTTGGTCAGCGCCAGCCACGGGGATTTGTTGGAGGCGACCCGGGTGTGGACGATGCGGCTCTGGTGGCGGGAAATGTTGTTGAAGGTCAGGGTGGGGCAGGTCTCGTCGGTGTCGATGATCTTGCCGTAGGGCACCAGACCCAGCTTGATCAGCGCCTGGAAGCCGTTGCAGATGCCGCACATCAAACCGTCCCGCTGCTCCAGAAGAGCGGTGACGCCCTCCTTGACGGCGGCGTTGCGGAAGAACGCGGTGATGAACTTGCCGGAGCCGTCCGGCTCGTCGCCGCCGGAGAAGCCACCGGGGATGAACACCATCTGGGCGGTTTTCAGTTCCTCTGCGAACCGCTCCACGCTGCGGGCAATGCCGTCGGCGCTCAGGTTGTTGATGACGATGATCTCCGGCTCCGCCCCCGCGTCCCGGACGGCCTTGGCGGAGTCGTATTCGCAGTTGGTGCCGGGGAAGGCGGGGATCAGCACCTTGGGCTTGGCAACCTTGACGGCGGGGGCTTTCCGCTGGGTGGCCTCATAGGAGAAGGTCTCCATGCTCTGCGCCGGGGTGGGGATGTTGCAGGCGTAGACGGATTCCAGCTTGTCTTCGTAGGCGCCGAGAACCTGAGTCTGGGACAGGGCTTCTCCGTGATAGGAGAAGCTGCCGTCGGCGGTGGTGACGCCCAGAACCTTGCCCACGATGCCGTCCGCCATTTCCAGCACGAAGCTGCCATAGGCGTAGCCGAACAGCTCGTCAAGGGTCAGCGCGTCGTCAAAGGCGAAGCCCAAGCCGTTGCCGAAGCCCATCTTCATCACGGCCTCCGCGATGCCGCCCATGCCGGGGGTGTAGGCGGCCACGGCCTTGCCGCTGCGAAGGAGTTCTGTGACGGTATCGAAGGTTTCCAGCAGGGAAGCGGTTTCGGGCAGGCCGTTTTCGTCGTAGGCGGGGGTCAGCAGGCAGACCTTGTGACCCGCGGCCTTGAATTCGGGGGAGACGACTTCGCCGGTCTTGCCGGTGGTGACGGCGAAGGAGACCAGCGTGGGCGGAACATCCAGCTTCTCGAAGGAACCGGACATGGAGTCCTTGCCGCCGATGGCGCCGATGCCCAGCTCCATCTGCGCCCGGAACGCGCCCAGCAGTGCGGCAAGGGGCTTGCCCCAGCGCTTGGGGTCCTTGCCGAGGCGCTCAAAATACTCCTGGAAGGTCAAATAGGTGTCCTGGAAGGACGCGCCGGAGGCGATCAGCTTACACACGGACTCCACCACAGCCAGATACGCGCCGTGATAGGGAGAAGCGGAGGTGATGAAGGGGTTATAGCCGAAGGCCATGAAGGAGCAGTCGTCGGTGTGCTTTTTCTCCACGGAGATTTTCTGCACCATGGCCTGAATGGGGGTGAGCTGATATTTTCCGCCGAAGGGCATCAGCACGGTGCCCGCGCCGATGGTGGAGTCGAACCGCTCGGACAGACCCCGCTTGGAGCAGGTGTTCAGGTCGGAAGCCACAGCGAGGAAGTTCTCGGCGAAGCTGCCGGTCACGGTCTTGCCGTAGCTCTGCGCCTTCTCGGCGGCGGCGTCCATGTGCTTGGCCGCACCGTTGGAGTTCAGGAACTCCCGGCTGATGTCGCAGATCTTTTTCCCGTTCCAGTTCATCACCAGACGGGGGTTTTCCGTGACCACGGCCACGGGGACAGCGTTCAGGTTCTCCGTGGCAGCCAGCTCCAGGAACCGCACCGCGTCCTTCGCTTCCACGACCACGGCCATCCGCTCCTGGGATTCGGAGATGGCAAGCTCGGTGCCGTCCAGACCCTCATACTTCTTGGGAACGGCGTTCAGGTCGATCTCCAGACCGTCGGCCAGCTCGCCGATGGCCACGGACACGCCGCCCGCGCCAAAGTCGTTGCAGCGCTTGATGAGACGGGAGGCTTCGCCGTTGCGGAACAGGCGCTGGAGCTTCCGCTCCTCGGGGGCGTTGCCCTTCTGCACCTCGGAGCCGCAGGTTTCCACGGACTGCTGGGTGTGAGCTTTGGAGGAACCCGTTGCGCCGCCGATGCCGTCCCGGCCGGTGTTGCCGCCCAGCAGGATGACCACGTCGCCGGGGTCGGGGCGCTCCCGGCGGACATTTTCCGCGGGGGCGGCGGCGATGACCGCGCCGATCTCCATGCGCTTGGCGGCGTAGCCGGGATGGTAGATCTCATCCACAATGCCGGTGGCAAGGCCGATCTGGTTGCCGTAGGAGGAATAGCCAGCGGCGGCGGTGGTGACGATCTTCCGCTGGGGCAGCTTGCCGGGGATGGTCTCGGACACGGGGGTCAGAGGGTCGGCCGCGCCGGTGACGCGCATGGCGCCGTAGACGTAGCTCCGCCCGGACAGGGGGTCACGGATGGCGCCGCCGATGCAGGTGGCCGCGCCGCCGAAGGGCTCGATCTCCGTGGGGTGGTTGTGGGTCTCGTTCTTGAAGAGCAGCAGCCACGGCTCGGTGACGCCGTCCACGGTGACGTCCATCTTCACTGTGCAGGCGTTGATCTCCTCACTCTCGTCCAGCTTAGGGAGCTTGCCCGCGGCCTTCAGGTGCTTGACGGCGATGGTCGCGAGGTCCATCAGGCAGATGGGCTTCTCGCTGCGTCCCAGGGCATTCCGGGTTTCCAGATAGTCCTCGTAGGTCTTTTGCAGCAGGGCGTCCTCGAAGGTCACGTGGTCGAGAATGGTGCCGAAGGTGGTGTGGCGGCAGTGATCGGACCAGTAGGTGTCAATCATGCGTATTTCCGTGATGGTGGGGTCGCGGCCTTCTTCCCGGAAATAGGACTGGCAGAAGGCGATATCGTCCAAGTCCATGGCAAGGCCGTAGTTCGCGATAAAGTCCGCCAGCTCGTCACGGCTAAGTTTCGTGAAGCCGGTCAGGGTCGCCACCTCCGTGGGGATGTCATAGCGGATAGCGAGGGTCTCCGGCACGTCCAGAGACGCCTCCCGGCATTCCACGGGGTTGATGACGTATTTTTTGAATTCCCGGATGTCCCCGTCCGTCAGCGCACCATACAGGGCGTAGACCTTGGCGGTGCGGATGAGGGGACGCTCGCCCTGAGAGATGATCTGGATGCACTGGGCGGCGGAATCCGCCCGCTGGTCAAACTGGCCGGGCAGCGCCTCCACGGCGAAGACGTAAGCGCCGGGAAGCTGAATGGACGCAGAAGCGGTATCCAGCTGCGGCTCGGAGAAGACCGTCTTCACGGCGTACCGGAACAGGTCTTCCGTGATATTTTCCGCGTCGTACCGGTTGAACAGCCGGACATTTTCCAGCCGCTCCATGCCGAGAAGGGTCTTAGCCTCATTCAGCAGACCCTTGGCCTCGTTGTCCAGACCTTTCTTTTTTTCAACAAATACCCGATAAACCATGGGGTTATTTCCTCCTGACCTGATTTATTCAGAATTTTTAGTGATTCCCAGCTTGCAGCGCGCGCTGGCCGATGTCGCTTCTGCGGTAGGCGTTTTCAAACTGCACGCCGCTTGCAAGGCGGTAGGCTTCCCGGATGGCTTCCGCCAGAGAACCGGCCACGGCGGTGGTGCCGGTGACCCGGCCGCCGGAGGTCAGAAGCTTCCCATTTTCCAGCTTCGCGCCTGCAACATAGGTGTGGGCGGCGGCTTCCGGGGTCATGGTGATCTCGAAGCCTTTCTTGTAGCTGACGGGATATCCGGCGGAGGCGGTGATGACGCAGCAGGCATATTTATCGGAGAAGCGAACCTCCGTGTCCGCCAGCATGCCGTTGGTTGTCGCCTGCATGATGGTCAGCAGGTCGCTTTCCAGCAGAGGCAGCACCACCTGCGTCTCCGGGTCGCCGAAGCGGCAGTTGTACTCGATGACCTTGGGGCCGTCGGGGGTGAGCATCAGGCCGAAGTAAAGGCAGCCCTGAAAGGTGCGGTCTTCGCTGTTCATGGCAGCGATGGTGGGCAGGAAAATTTCCTTCATGCACCGTTCGGCGATGGCCGGGGTGTAGTAGGGGTTGGGGGCGACGGTGCCCATGCCGCCGGTGTTCAGGCCGGTGTCGCCGTCTCCCGCCCGCTTGTGATCCATGGAGGACACCATGGGCCTGACCACCTTGCCGTCGGTGAAGGCCAGCACGGAGACCTCCGGGCCGGTGAGAAATTCCTCAATGACCACGTGGTCGCCGGATTTGCCGAAGACGTGATTTTCCATCATATCCCGGACGGCAGCCTTGGCCTCGTCCCGGGTCTGGGCGATGATAACGCCCTTTCCAAGCGCAAGGCCGTCGGCCTTGATGACGGTGGGGATGGGGGCGGTGTCCAGATAGGCGAGGGCGGCGGCCATGTCGTCGAAGACCTCATACCGGGCGGTGGGGATGCCGTACTTTTTCATGAGATTCTTGGAAAAGACCTTGCTGCCCTCAATGATGGCGGCCCGGGCGCGGGGCCCAAAGCAGGGGATTTTAGCCGCTTCCAGCGCGTCCACGCAGCCCAGTACCAGCGGGTCGTCGGGCGCGACCACGGCGTAATCTATCTTTTGCTCCTGGGCAAAGGCGACGATCTTGTCAATTTCCGTAGCGCCGATGGGGACGCACACTGCGTCCGCCGCGATGCCGCCGTTGCCGGGGAGAGCGAAAATTTCCGTGACCGCGGGATTCTTTTTCAGGCTTTTGATGATGGCGTGTTCCCGTCCGCCGCCGCCTACGACTAACAGTTTCATAAACAATCCCCCTTAGTGGTGGAACAGTCTCATGCCGGTGAAGGCCATGACCATGCCGTCCTTATCGCATTCCTCGATGACCAGATCGTCCCGGATGGAGCCGCCGGGCTGGGCGATGTACTTGACGCCGGAGGCTTTGGCGCGCTTGATGTTGTCGGGGAAGGGGAAGAAAGCATCGGAACCGAGGGAAACGCCGTCAAATTTGGACAGGAATTCCCGCTTGTCTTCTTCGGTCAGCCGGTCGGGCTGACGGGTGAAGTAGTTCTGCCAGATGCCGTCGGCGCAGACGTCCTCCTCGTTGCCGTTGATGTAGCCGTCGATCACGTTGTCCCGGTTGGGGCGGCCGAGGTCGGCGCGGAAGGGCAGGGACAGGGTCTTGGGGTGCTGGCGCAGGAAGAAGGTGTCGGCCTTGGAGCCGGCCAGCCGGGTGCAGTGGATGCGGGACTGCTGACCCGCGCCCACGCCCACGGCCTGCCCGTCATAGGCGAAGCACACGGAGTTGGACTGGGTGTATTTCAGGGTAATCAGCGCCACGATCAGGTCGATCTTGGCGGATTCGGGCAGGTCTTTGTTTTTGGTGACGATGTTCTGAAGCAGATGCCCGTCGATTTTGAAGTTGTTCCGCCCCTGCTGGAAGGTGATGCCGAAGACCTGCTTCGTCTCCTGCTCGGCGGGAACGTAGTCTGGGTCAATGGCCACCACGTTGTAGCCACCCTTGCGCTTGGTTTTCAGAATGGCAAGCGCCTCGTCTGTGTAGCCGGGGGCGATCACGCCGTCGGAGACCTCCCGGGCGATGAGCTTCGCGGTGGTCACGTCGCACACGTCGGACAGAGCAACCCAGTCGCCGAAGGAGCACATCCGGTCGGTGCCTCTTGCCCGGGCGTAGGCACAGGCGAGAGGGCTGTCGTCCAGCTCGGGAACGTCGTCCACGAAGCACGCCTTTTTCAGGTTTTCCGGCAGCACCTTTCCCACGGCGGCGGAGGTGGGGGAGACGTGCTTGAAGGACGTCACGGCGGCCATGCCGGTGGCTTCTTTCAGTTCCTTCACAAGCTGCCATGAGTTGAGGGCGTCCAGAAAATTGATGTAGCCGGGGCGGCCGTTCAGGATGGTGATGGGCAGCTCGGAGCCGTCTGCCATGTAGATCTTCGCGGGCTTCTGGTTGGGGTTGCAGCCGTATTTCAGTTCAAATTCTTTCATGTTCATTCCCTCCACGCGGTGTCACTTTACGTGCTTATTGAGAATTCGCTGCCGGTACTCACGGGTTTCCAAGTTGGTATAGCGCACAAACAGGGAAATTTTGTTGTCGGGGTTCAGGTTCTCCCACAGTTCCCGGGTGAAATCGTCGATGTCCGCGGGAATGCTGATCCGCTCCGGCTCTCCCTGAAAGGTGGGAATTACGGGATTGCCGTCGCAGACGTAGGTGTGGAGGAAATGACCCAGACCGGGGGTGGCGGGGTATTCATAGAAGAACCGGGCACATGCCGTGCCCTCCGGGTCGGCGGATTTCAGGATGGACAGCTTATAGCTGCCGTCCCCTGCCTGCAGGCCGGAAATGCGGGGCGTCCAGTTGGGGGCGTCGTCCTCAAACTGACGGGTACGCAGGGCGGCTTCCCAGCTTTCACCCTTGGCGAGGTACTCCCAGACAGTGTCCGTCTGGTCGCCGTTGGTGACGATGAGACCCTGACCGGCTTCCCGCACGGGATGGTAGATGATCAGATGGGGGTCTTTCATGAGACTTGGGTCGAAGGCTTCCGTGCGGATGCCGTCCGGCTCCTGAACGAAGACCCGGTTCCGGGAATTGACGCTGCGTCCCATGATGAAATAGGCGGCCACGGCGGTCTTGCCGTCGGGGGTGACCCCCAGCACAATGCCCCGGCCGGGGTAGGTGTTGCCGCTGAGGCGCTCGGCCATGGACTTTATTTCGTAAACATTCATAGCACTTTTCACTCCTGTTCGATGATAACGGTGCGGCCTTCCACCCGGAGCCTGCCCTCACAGAACAGGCGCACGGCTTCCGGCAGCAGCTTCCATTCGGCCTGCTCCATAATGCGTTTTTGAAGCGTCTCGGGGGTATCTCCGGGGAGAACGGGGACGGCCTTCTGGGCGATAATGGGGCCGCCGTCGCATTCCGCGCTGACAAAATGCACGGTCGCGCCGGAGAGCTTGACGCCGTAGGCCAGCGCCGCTTCATGAACATGCAGTCCGTAGAAGCCCTGTCCGCAGAAGGACGGGATCAGGGCGGGGTGGACGTTCATAATGGCGTTGGGGTAGGCCTGCACCAGTTCCTCGGTGAAGATGACCATACAGCCCGCCAGAACCACTAAATCAATGTCCAGCGCCCTCAGTTTCTCCACCAGCGCCAGCGTCATGGCGCGGTTGGAGTCGAAGCTTTTCCGGGGCAGCACATAGCCGGGGATACCCGCTTTCCGCGCCCGCTCCAGAGCGTGAGCCCCCTCTTTGGAGGAAATCACGGCGGTGATCTCTCCGCCGCCCAGCTCGCTCCGCTGCTGAGCATCGATCAGCGCCTGCAAATTGGTGCCGCCGCCGGAGACCAGAACTGCGATTTTGGCCGTCATTCCAGAATCACCTTTTCCTCGTCGTTTTTGGTGATGGTGCCGATGACGTAGGCGTCCTCGCCGTGGGCGGTGAGGATGTCCAGCGCAGTCTGCACCTGAGCGGCGGGAACAACGATGCTCATGCCCACGCCCATGTTGTAGGTGTTGAACATGTCCCGCTCGGGAATATTGCCGGTCTTGGCAATCAGGTCGAAGATGGGCAGCACCTTAACGGCGCTCCTGTCGATCTTCGCGCACAGGCCGTCGGGGATGGAGCGGGGAATATTCTCATAGAAACCGCCGCCGGTGATGTGGCTGATGCCCTTGACGTCAACTTTTTTCAGCAGCGCCAGAACGGACTTGACGTAAATTTTCGTGGGGGTCAGCAGGGTCTCGGCGATGGTTTTCCCGCCCAGCACATCGCAGGGCCGGTAAATTTCGGCGGGGTTCTCGTCAATGCGGAAAACCTTGCGGATCAGGCTGAAGCCGTTGGAGTGAATGCCGGAGGAAGCCAGCGCGATGACCACGTCTCCTTCCGCCATTTTCGTCTTGTCTAAGATTTTCTTTTTATCCACAATGCCCACGGCGAAGCCCGCAAGATCGTAGTCCTCCACGGGCATCAGGCCGGGGTGCTCTGCGGTCTCGCCGCCGATGAGCGCCGCGCCGGACTGGACGCAGCCCTCCGCCACGCCGCCCACGATTTCGGCAATTTTTTCCGGCACGTTTTTGCCGCAGGCGATGTAATCCAGAAAGAACAGGGGCTTTGCGCCCACGCAGATGATGTCGTTGACGCACATGGCCACGGCGTCGATGCCGATGGTGTCGTGCTTGTCCATGAGGATGGCCAGTTTGACCTTGGTGCCGCAGCCGTCGGTGCCGGAGACCAGCACCGGCTCCTCCATCCCGGCAATGGGCAGGCCGAAGCAGCCGCCGAAGCCGCCCACGTCGTCCAGACAGCCTAAGTTGCGGGTGCGGGCGATGTGGGTCTTCATCAGCTCCACGGCCTTGTATCCGGCGGTGATGTCCACACCGGCGGCAGCGTAGCTGGCGGACTGGGAATTGTTGTGTTCCATGATAATACTCCTTTTCCGGAAATTTATCCTGATTATTCTTTGCCGTTCCAGCAGTAGGTGCAGACCTTGTCTTTGTCCAGTCCGATGGCCTCCAGCAGGCCGTCCAGAGACTGGTAGCCAAGCGAGTCAAAGCCCATTTCCTCGCAGATGGCCTTGAGCATACATTTGCCCCGCTGCGTGGTGCCGTCGGCGTACTCGTCTAAGTGCTTCTGCCCCTCGTCGCCCTCCAGATTCTGGACCGTCCGCCGGGCAATCAGCTCCATTTCGGAGTTGGAGCGGGAGAAATTCAGATATTTGCAGCCGTACATGATGGGCGGACAGGCGGAGCGCATATGCACTTCCTTCGCGCCGCTTTCGTACAGGAAGTCCACCGTCTCCCGCAGCTGGGTGCCGCGAACGATGGAGTCGTCCACGAACAGCAGCTTCTTGCCCTGAATCAGTTCCGGCACGGGGATCTGCTTCATTTTCGCCACCAGATTGCGCATCTCCTGATTGGCGGGAGTGAAGGAACGGGGCCATGTGGGGGTGTACTTGACGAAGGGTCGGGCGAAGGGCTTATGGGACTGGTTTGCGTAGCCGATGGCGTGGGGCAGACCGGAGTCCGGCACGCCCGCCACGAAGTCCACGTCCGGCATGGTGCCGGCTTCCATTTCCTTGCGGGCCATGATCTCGCCGTTGCGGTAGCGCATGACCTCCACGTTTTTGCCCTCGTAGTTGGAGTTGGGGTAGCCGTAGTACGTCCACAGGAAGGCGCAGATCTTCATTTTCGTGCCGGGGGCGGCCAGCTGTGTAAGTCCGTCCGCCGTCATTTTCACGATTTCCCCGGGGCCAAGCTCGTAATGATCCTGGTAGCCCAGCTTGTGATAGGCGAAGGACTCGAAGGACACGCACAGGCCGTCGTCATTCCTGCCCACCAGCACGGGCAGCCGTCCTAGGCGATCCCGGGCGGCGATGATGGCGTCGGGGGTCAGCAGCAGGATGGTGCAGGAGCCGTCAATGACCTCCTGGGCATAGCGGATGCCGTCGATCAGGCTGCCCCGCTGGTTGATGAGGGCGGCGGTCAGCTCGGTGGTGTTGATCTTTCCGGAGGACATGGCCATGAACTGATGTCCCGGGCCGGAGAAGGTTTCCTTCACCAGCTGCTCGGCGTTGTTGATGATGCCCACGGTGGAAATGGCGAACATCCCCAGGTGGGAGCGCACCAGCAGGGGCTGGGGGTCGGTGTCGGAAATGCAGCCGATACCGGCGTTTCCGCTGAATTTTGCCATGTCGTCGTCAAATTTCGTGCGGAAGGGGGTGTTTTCGATGCTGTGGATCTGCCGCTGGAAGCCCTTTTCCGTATCGTAAAAGGCGAGTCCGGCCCGGCGGGTGCCGAGGTGGGAGTGGTAGTCCGTGCCGAAGAAAACGTCGTAAATGCAATTCTTATGGGAAATCGCCCCGAAGAAACCGCCCATTGCTTTTCCTCCCTCAGCCGTTCAGTTCCGCCTGAAGGGCGGCGTCCTTCTCAAGCACCTTGGCCGCGTCGGCGGCGCGTCTGGCGTCCAGCTTCGCGGCAAGCTCCGCGTCCTCCACTGCCAGAATCTGGGCGGACAACAAAGCGGCATTCACGCCCCCGTTTACGGCTACGGTGGCGACCGGAATACCGGAGGGCATCATGACCGTGGAAAGAAGAGCGTCAATGCCGTCGAGACAAGGACCTTTGCAGGGAATACCGATGACCGGCAGGGTGGTGTTTGCCGCGATGGCGCCGGCGAGGTGCGCGGCCATACCGGCAGCTGCAATGAGCACGCCAAAGCCGTTTGCCCGTGCGGATACGGCAAAATCCCGAGCCTCCTCGGGGGTGCGGTGGGCGGAGTAGATGTGACATTCGTAGGGAATGCCCAGAGACGTCAGGGTATCCATGGTTTTGCGCAGGATGGGCAGATCGCTGTCGCTGCCCATGACGATTCCGACTTTTTTCATGTGTTGACCTCCTTGTGGCAAATAAAACTTCATGCATGAGCACTGCACTGCGAAAATGCGCAAAGGCATAAGCATGAAGTTTTTGTGCATCATTTCCGGTTGCCCCGCAGGGGCGAGGAAATGACACATTTTTTCTTTTTTCTATGCGTATGCATAGAAAAAAGGGCGCACTCGCCCGCTGTAACGGGAAAGTGAGCCCAGACGGTCGGCAGGAAATGGGGATATGCCCTTACTCCATGTGGTGCTCCACTTCGGTCTGCACCGAAAACTCGGATGCAGCCTAATCCGTCAGTCATAAGGGTTTGTTGATGTTACGTTATCATTATATCATCGGGGGCGACCCCCGTCAACTCGCAGAAAGACGATTCCTGACGGTTTTTGGCAAGATTCCATGTGAATCTTGCCAAATCGATAAAATTGCCCCGAAAGAGATGCGCTCTTTCGGGGCAGCGTTTACGCGGCGAAGAAGTTGTAAAGGCCGAAGATGAGAATGATGCCCACGATCACGGGCAGCACGTAGGTCATGTAAGGCCGCAGCCATTTGGCGATTTTCAGCCCTTTGCCCTCGTTGGCTTCGGCGAGAAAATTCTCCCAGCCCCAGCCGTAGCGGGTGGTGCAGAAAATGATGAACAGCAGACTGCCCAGGGGCAGCAGCAGGTTGCTGACCAGAAAATCCTCGCTGTCCAGCACGTCCCGCCCGGCGATGGGGCGGAAATTGCTCCACAGGTTGTAGCCCAGCAGGCAGGGCAGGCTCAGCAGGAAGAGGGCAATGCCGCACACAAGGCAGGTCTTCTTCCGGCTGAGCCCGGTCAGCTCGCTGACGCAGGAGACGATGTTTTCAAACACCGCGAGAACCGTAGAGTAGGCGGCGAAGGTCATGAACAGGAAGAACAGGCTCCCCCAGAAGCGCCCTGCGGGCAGGTTGTTGAACACGTTGGGCAGGGTCATGAAGATCAGCGCGGGGCCGCTCCTGACGTCCACGCCGTAGGAGAAGCAGGCGGGGAAGATAATGAGGCCGGAGCAAAGCGCCACCAGCGTGTCCAGCGCGCAGACCCGGACAGACTCGCCCGCCAGCGCGTGATTCTTGCCGATGTAGCTGCCGAAGATGGCCATGGCGCCGATGCCAAGGCTCAATGTAAAGAAGGACTGGTTCATGGCACCCACGATGACATTGCCAACGCCGGCGTCTTTCAGGCGCTGGATATCGGGCAGCAGGTAGAATTTCAGTCCCTCGGAGCCGCCGGGGAGGAACAGACTGTGTACAGCCAGCGCCAGCATCAGCACGATCAGCGCCATCATCATCCACTTGGTCACCCGCTCCAATCCCTTCTGAACACCGATGGAGATGATGAAAAAGCCGGATATGACGATCACGCCCATGTAAACCGTCTGCTGGGCAGGGTTCGCAAGCATGTTGCCGAAGGCGGTCTCCACCCCGGAAACGTCAAGTCCCACGAAGCGTCCGGCGGCGGTGTCCACAAAATATTGCAGCATCCAACCGGCGACGGTGGTGTAGAACATCATCAGAACCACGTTGCCGAGCAAACAGACGTAGCCGTGCCAGCCCCAGTGTCCGCCGGGCTTCAGCGCCTGATACATTTTCAGGGGGCTTTTCTGGGCGGCGCGTCCCATGGCGAATTCCATGGTCAAAACGGGGACACCCAGGATCAGCAGGAAGAGCAGGTAGATCACGACGAACGCGCCGCCGCCATACTGCCCGGTCATCCACGGGAATTTCCATACATTGCCGATGCCGATGGCGCAACCGGCGCTGAGGAGAATGAAGCCCAAACGGCTCCCAAGGTGTTCTCTGTGCACGATGATTCCTCCAGTGTTCTTGTCTTATGAAAGGCACAGACCGCGCACGGCCTGTGGGTGCCACGGGGTTACGGAAACTGATACTATTTCCTGATTAAAATCTTAATTTTAATCAGGAAGGCATCGCCTG
>ENA-OZMM01000052-OZMM01000052.1-human-gut-metagenome-genome-assembly--contig:-NODE-52-length-33831-cov-4.658604_pt1 | contig 33831 bp, 28 predicted proteins | sample MGYA00244193_ERZ653821 | MGnify/ENA primary metagenome ERZ653821 (study PRJEB26926, sample SAMN06164832) | human gut metagenome | biome: ENVO:00009003; feature: ENVO:2100002; material: ENVO:00002003...
TGACAGCAACTACTTCTGCCGCCTGTTTCGCAAAAATACCGAACGTTCTCCATCAGAATACCGTCGGCAGTACCACAGCCAGTTGACGGAGATAAAAACTAATCCAGAGTAAGATGCGTGTGCTGTGGCGCTGAAAGCAGCTTTCGCACGGCGCTCATCACCCGCTGCGGCTCACGCAGAAATGCGCTAATGCCCGACTGAACGTATCGGCTCTGCGTAAAACGCTCTGCTCCTGCCAGTTCAATATCAGTAATCAGCAACACCACATCAGCGCGGTTAATATCCTCTTCCGTCAGGCGATTTTCGGTACCCAATGCACCCTGAGTTTCGATCTTGATGCTCCATTTTTCCTGCTGGCAGAGTTTCTCCAGCCGCTCAGCTGCCATATAGGTATGGGCCACGCCACTTACGCACGCGGTGACAGCAACCAGATATCGTACAGGTGCGATGGTCATACTATCCTCCTACTGTTACCTGAAATCCGGCGCATTCTGCCATCTTACGTATACTATCCACCTCTTGCGCCGTCGGTACGGGCACTTCTTTCATCAACCAGGGCAAACCGAGCAGGCTGTATTTTGGCTCGCCATATTGATGAAACGGTAGCAGGTGTACCTGCTTTATGCCTAGTGATGACAACATCGTCAACACATGCTGCGTGTTATCTGAATTCATCGTAAAGCCCGGAATCAGCGGCAGGCGAGGTATGACATTAACCCCTTCCTCCACCAATAACCGTAAATTCGCCAGCACACGCGGCAGGTTCATGTTGATGACCTCACGAGCCAGATCTCGATCCATTATTTTGAGATCGAACAGCACCTCATCACACTCTTTTGCCAGCGATAACAAGCGACCGGCCGGCGCATCGCCAGCCGTTTCAATTGCACAGCGCACATCCCAGCGCCGCAGACGTTGCAGGAATCGTGCGGCAAAGGGCGCTTGCATCAGCACTTCACCGCCGGAAAGCGTCACCCCCCCACCAGAAGTGCGAAAGAAAATATCATCTTTCATCACTTCGCGTTCCAGCTCGTCCAGCGTGATATCACGACCAATACGCTCAAACGCACCGGAGGGACACTCGTCAGCATCACGCAGACAGGGTGTGCAGTGCAGGCATTTACTCTCCCGCCGTACCGTTTCAATACGCGGGGAGAGAGATTCAGGATTAGCACACCAAGGGCAGGTATGCGGACAGCCTTTAAAAAAGACGACCGTACGAATACCCTGCCCATCATTCAGTGAGTAACGCTGAATGTTGAATATACGCGCGACTTCCTCGCCACGGGGGTCAATTACTTCACAGTTGATGCGCGGTGCGGCGAATGATGTCATCCTGGATCTCCTTCGACAGCTCGACAAAGAAGGCGCTGTAACCCGCCACGCGCACCACCAGCCCGGTGAAATCCTGCGGGCGCTGCTGTGCTTCGCGCAATGTGTCGGCATTTACCACGTTAAACTGGATGTGCTGGAGCTTGAGCTGGGTAAATGCCCGCAGAAAATCCGCCAGCTTGCGTAAACCGGCCTCACCTTCCAGTGTGGCCGGCGTAAACTTCACGTTCAGCAACGTCCCATTGGAAAGCAGCGTGTTATCCAGCTTGCTGACCGACTTCAATACCGCCGTCGGTCCTTGCATATCCTGTCCCAGCATCGGCGACAGGCCCCCGTCTGCCAATTGTTCCCCGGCAAAGCGGCCATCCGGTGTTGCCCCAACGACCGAACCCAGCGGCACGTGCGCAGAGACGGTATACGAACCCGGCGTAAATTGCCCGCCGCGTGGATTGTGGTATTTCTCTACCTCTTTGCAGTAATGACGCAGCAGTTCGGCGCTGATGTTATCTACATCATCGATATCGTTGCCGTATTTTTCGAAGCGATTGATCAGCCTGGCGCGAACTTTCTCGCCTTCCGGGGTAGCAAAGTTATCTTTTAGCACCAACAAAAGCTCATCAAAAGATAAGCGCTGTTGTTCGAATACCAGCCCATTGAGCGCATGCAGCGAATCGCTCAGGTTTGCAATACCGATCCCCTGTACGCCGGAGAAGTTATACCGCGCGCCGCCGTCGGTAATATCGCACCCTTTATCCAGACAGTCGCTAATAAACGAGGAGAGCAGCGGCACCGGCGCCCAGTCGCGGTGACCGATATCGCAGATATTACTGCCCTCGACCATCAACGTGATGTAGTGGCTGATTTTGGCACGAATATGCGCCAGGAGATCGTCGTACGTCAGCGTGCGGTTGCCTTCGTTCTCATGCAGACAGATTTCCATCACTTTCAGCAGATTAAACATGGCGATATCGTGCAAACCGTATGTTCTGCCTGGAATAGACAGCTCGACACAGCCTACTACCGCGTAATCCCGCGCATCTTCCAGCGAAACACCGCGATTCAGAAACGCGGGCACCACCACTTCATCGTTAAAGATTTGTGGGATGCCGGTACCAAGACGAATGGTCTGTGCTGTTTTCATCAGGAACGGTGTATCGATCAACGCGTTCGTGCGCACGCCGAGATTTGGTTGTGGCAGCTGTACATTCTGATACGCATCAAGGCAGAGGAAAGACAGCACATTTACCGCACTACGACCATTCTCCGTTAATCCCCCCAGTAGCGCGGTGTAGCCTGTTGGGAAGCCAGCAAAATAGCGCGCGCTGCTGGTGGATCGCAGTAGCACAATGTCATTACATTTTACCCACAGGGATTCGAGGATCTCTTGTAAGAATGCCGGGTCTTCCCCCTGCGTCAGCGAGGCCTGATAAAACGGCAGCATATACTGGTCGAAGCGGCCGAGTGAAAGCGAACTGGCGTTGGATTCATATTGCAAAATAATGTTCATGTACCAGAACAGCTGACATGCCTGCCAGAAGGTTTGCGGCTTACTCTGGGCGTTATGCCGGGAGTTTTCAGCAATCGTCAGTAATTCCTGGCGTCGCTGCGCATCCGGGCAGCTTTCCGCCATCTTCTCTGCCAACATAGCGTAACGCAGAATATGGTTTTGCGAAGCCTCAAGCAGCAACAGCGCAGCCTGATAAAAGTGATTATCCGGCTGCTGCAGACAATGCGCCCGCATCTGCGCTACCAGCTCGCCAAGCCCGTGATTCAACAGGCGTGGATAATCAATAATGATATGTCCCTGACCTTTGTCAGTCTGGTTAATGCTAAAAATCTGGGTACTGACGGCGGCTTTTACCTCATCAGTCATCTGACCGTTGATGAAATCTTTCATCGACCGCTTTTCCCAGTACGGATACAGCACATCACGATAGCGATGTTTATCCTCTTCGCTGATGTCAAAACGGTCCTGCGGACGGGCTGGAAACTGCTCCAGCTCTTTAAGCAGCCAGTAAGGATCCATTTCCGGCGACATAATGCCCGCACGCGGTTTAACGGTACGGTTTCCGGCAATCAGTTCCTCATCACGAATAGAAATCTCAACGTGCTCAAGAATATATGCGGTGGCTTTCGCCCGACGCAGAATAACCGGCTCTCCCTCCGTCTGCTGGTGGCTGGCGGTATATAACAGCGCACGCTCAAGCGAAATTTCACGGTTGTTCTGAAACAGAGCGGTTTTTAAACGTTGGATACGGTTAGTCATGAGGAACTCCCTGGAACCTGTCCATCAAGCTATCTTATTTGTCATTTTGAACCAGGGCAGTGCTCGCGCCCCTCGCGTACTGCGTGTACGCTCGGGTTCCTGCGCGCTGTCCGTGTTCAAACTGCCTGCAACGATAACGCCTGATGAAGCAGGCTCTAAAAATGAAAAGTTAAGCGGTTTGCGCCAGATGCGCGCCAATCTTGTTCATGATGGCGTCGGCACGTTTCACTGCATCGCTGATGTTGACGCGAACGATAGTTTTGCCCGCAAAACGCTCTTCAAATTTAATACCAATGTCCTTGGTCAGAATAACCATGTCGGCTTCCGCCACATCCGCCGCGGTCAGTTCGTTTTCCAGACCGATCGACCCCTGAGTCTCAACCTTTACTTGCCAACCTTTGGCTTTAGCGGCGCTTTCCAGCGCTTCGGCTGCCATATAGGTGTGGGCAACGCCAGAAGGACATGCGGTTACTGCGATAATCTTGGTCATGACTCATTCCTCACTTAATTCATTTCAAAATCTAAATCCAGGTCATCTTCTTTCTGATCGACCTGAGACACTTTTTTCCGCGCCAGACTTTTCAGTACGTTAACGCACACGGCGGTCACTACAGCACCAACGGCAACCGCCGCGATATAACCCAGTTTTCCTTCCACTACAGGCAGAACAATCAGTCCGCCCCAGCCGGCATAACACTGCGCACCAAACAGGGCGGCGGTTACCGTGCCGCAGGCGGAACCCACCATAATCGATGGGATGACGCGCAGCGGATCGGCTGCAGCAAACGGAATCGCGCCTTCTGTTACGCCAACGCAACCCATTACCAGCGCAGCTTTACCGGCTTCGCGTTCTTCAGAAGAGAAATTCTTACGACCAATCAACGTCGCCAAACCTAAACCCAGCGGCGGCACGCAGATCCCCACCGCAGCGATTGCCACCACGGTATAAACCCCCTGCGCCACGCAAATCAGCATGAAGGCGTAGGCAACTTTGTTAATTGGCCCTCCCATATCGAAGGCCAACATCAGTCCCATAATTACCGCCAGCAGTACGATGCTGCCCTGCTGCATACCCTGCAGCCACTCGGTCAGGCTCGTGGTTAACGCGCCAACGGGTTCTCCCAAGCCCCACATCATGATGCCTGCGGTGATAAAAGTGCCGACGATAGGAATAACGAAGATGGGCATTACCGAGCGCAACACCTTATGAACCGGGATCTTCTTCAGATAATGGACGACGATACCGCCAATAATCCCGGCAATTAATGCGCCAAAAAAACCGGCACCGAAGCTGTTTCCCACCCATGCGCCAATCGCACAAGGGGCCAGAGCAGAACGTTCAGCAATGGAATAGCCGATATAAGCGGCAAGAAATGGCACCATCAGCGTCAACCCGGCGACGCCAATATCAAAAAGCTTTTTGAGATTAGGATCGGTCGCAGCATCCGGTACCGCGCCCTTGCCATACAGCATGACGGAGACAGCCAGCAAAATACCGCCCGCTACGACGAAGGGAATCATATGCGAAACACCGGTCATCAGGTGCTGACGAGTATTTTTCAGGATTTGTACCAACTCTTTCATACGTCGCTCCCGGGCTGCCTAAAGCCCATATCCATAAACTTGTTGCGGAAAACAATAGGCAATCCGACGCGACGCAAACAGTGGATAAAAAGGCCATTTGCTGGACTTTTGTAATGTCAGTACAAAAATGCGATCCGCCTCATAACTTGCAGTTTCTCGGAATTCATAGGGGATACGCTGACTTGTGAGGGATGTCTCACTTTGATGGTTACATTACATTTATCCAGTTTTTGGCAGATTTGTCACATGGCAGGCTCAGGCGTTGCCCTTTTATCCTGTAGCGAGAAATCGTTATGGGAGATGAGGCTATGGCCCTGATTGTGGAATTTACCTGTGAGCTACCCAATGGCGTACATGCACGCCCGGCAAGCCACATAGAAACGCAGTGCAACACCTTTACCTCGCACATTGAGTGGCACAACCTGCGTACCGAACGTAAGGGCAACGCTAAGAGCGCGTTATCGCTGATTGGTACCGATACTCTGGCGGGTGATAGCTGCCAGTTGCTGATTTCCGGTACAGATGAACAAGCAGCTCACCAGCATCTGAGCCAATGGTTACGTAATGAATTTCCGCACTGCGATGCACCGCTAGCGGAAGCCAAGAACAACGAGCTGGAGCCACTTCCGGCATCGCTCACCCATTTAAATCCACAGCTTTTCCGCGCTCGCACCGTTTGCAGCGGCAGCGCAGGAGGCGTTCTGAGTCTGCTTTCTTCGCTGGATCTCAACGCGCTCAGTAACCTTCCATCCGCTCAGGATATTGAAACCGAGCAAGCGGCACTGGATAACGGTTTAACGCTGTTGATGAAGAATATTGAGTTTCGATTACTCGACAGCGACGGCGCTACCAGCGCGATTCTGCAAGCACACCGCTCGCTGGCCAGCGACCTCTCACTGCGCCAGCACCTGCTCGCCGGCGTATCACGCGGGTTAAGCTGCGCCCAGGCGGTTGTTGAAAGTGCCGGACATTTTTGTGATGAATTTTTCCGTTCAAGCAGCAGTTATTTACAGGAGCGTGCGCTGGATGTACGCGATGTTTGCTTCCAGCTTCTGCAGCAAATTTATGGAGAACAGCGCTTCCCTGCGCCGGGAAAACTGACCCAGCCTACGGTTTGCATGGCGGATGAGCTAACACCAAGCCAGTTCCTCGAACTGGATAAAACATTGCTGAAAGGCTTGCTGTTAAAAAGCGGTGGTACTACGTCACACACGGTGATTCTCGCCCGGTCATTCAACATTCCTACGCTGGTTGGCGTAGATATTGAATCTTTGAGGCCATGGATGCAGCAAACAGTTTATATCGATGGTAACGCAGGAGCAGTCGTCGTTGCCCCTGATGAATCCGTCGTACGTTACTATCAGCAAGAAGCCCGTATCCAGGATGCCATTCGGGAACAGCAACGTATCTGGCTGACCCAGGAGGCACGCACGGCTGATGATATCCGCATGGAAGTCGCCGCCAACATCGCCCACTCCGTGGAAGCGCAGGCAGCCTTTAGTAACGGTGCGGAAGCGGTTGGCCTGTTCCGTACGGAAATGCTGTATATGGACCGTACCTGCGCCCCGGGTGAGAACGAGCTATACAACATTTTCTGCCAGGCGCTGGAACCCGCACAGGGGCGCAGCATTATTGTGCGCACCATGGATATCGGCGGTGATAAACCCGTTGATTACCTGAATATTCCTGCTGAGGCCAACCCGTTCCTCGGTTATCGTGCGGTGCGTATCTATGAAGAATATGCCGCATTGTTTACCACGCAACTGCGATCGATCCTGCGCGCCTCAGCGCACGGTAGCCTGAAAATCATGATCCCAATGATCTCCTCCATGGAAGAGATCCTGTGGGTCAAAGAGAAACTGGCTGAAGCCAAGCAGCAACTGCGAAGTGAACACATTCCGTTTGATGAGAAGATCCAGCTCGGTATTATGCTGGAGGTTCCGTCAGTGATGTTCATCATTGACCAATGCTGCGAAGAGATTGATTTCTTTAGTATTGGCAGCAATGACCTAACGCAATACTTACTGGCGGTCGACCGCGACAACGCCAAAGTTACCCGCCACTACAACAGCCTGAATCCGTCCTTCCTGCGCGCACTGGATTACGCCGTGCAGGCAGTACATCGACAGGGGAAATGGATTGGCCTGTGCGGTGAACTGGGCGCCAAAGGTTCTGTACTGCCACTGCTGGTGGGACTGGGTCTGGACGAACTTAGCATGAGCGCTCCCTCCATTCCCGCCGCCAAAGCGCGGATGGCGCAACTCGACAGCCGTGCCTGCCGTCAGTTGCTGAATCAAGCGATGGCTTGTCGAACTTCGCTGGAGGTCGAACATCTGCTGGCCCAGTTCCGCATGACCCAACAGGATACTCCGCTGGTTACCGCCGAGTGCATCACGCTGGATAGCGACTGGCGCAGTAAAGAAGAGGTCATCAAAGGGATGACCGACAACCTCCTGCTGGCAGGCCGTTGCCGCTATCCACGTAAACTGGAAGCAGACCTGTGGGCACGCGAAGCCGTCTTCTCTACCGGATTAGGTTTTAGCTTCGCCATTCCACACAGCAAATCCGAACATATTGAGCAGTCCACCATCAGCGTAGCGCGCCTGCAAGTGCCGGTACGTTGGGGTGATGATGATGCGCAGTTCATTATTATGCTGACGCTCAACAAACATGCCGCTGGCGATCAGCATATGCGTATTTTCTCGCGTCTGGCGCGCCGCATTATGCATGAAGAATTCCGTAACGCGCTGGTTAGCGCCGCCTCAGCCGACGCTATCGCCAGCCTGTTGCAACATGAACTTGAACTTTAAAGAGGATGTTTTTGTATGGAACTTTACCTTGATACCGCCAACGTCGCGGAAGTTGAACGTCTGGCACGCATCTTCCCTATCGCGGGTGTTACCACCAACCCAAGCATTGTAGCGGCAAGCAAAGAATCCATCTGGGATGTACTGCCGCGCCTGCAAAACGCCATCGGCGAAGAGGGTATTTTGTTTGCCCAAACCATGAGTCGAGACGCGCAGGGCATGGTGGAAGAAGCTAAACGCCTGAGCAATGCGGTACCTGGTCTGGTAGTGAAAATCCCGGTGACATCCGAAGGTCTGGCCGCAATTAAAATGCTGAAAAAAGAGGGTATCACCACGTTGGGAACCGCCGTTTACAGTGCTTCTCAGGGGCTGCTGGCTGCGCTGGCGGGAGCTAAATATATCGCGCCTTACGTTAACCGTATCGACGCGCAAGGCGGCAACGGAATTCGCACTGTACAGGAACTGCAAACGTTACTGGAACTGCATGCGCCAAACAGCATGGTACTGGCCGCCAGCTTTAAAACCCCGCGTCAGGCGCTGGATTGCTTACTGGCAGGATGTGAAGCAATCACCCTGCCATTAGACGTAGCGCAACAAATGCTCAATACCCCTGCGGTAGAGTCAGCAATAGAGAAGTTTGAGCAGGACTGGAACAACGCATTTGGTCACATCAACCTGTGAGGGAAATAAAGTATGGATCGCATTATTCAATCACCTGGTAAGTACATCCAGGGTGCCGATGTTATTACCCGTCTTGGCAGCTACCTCAAACCATTGGCAGAACGCTGGCTGGTCGTTGGGGACAAGTTTGTCTTAGGTTTTGCCCAGGGCGCACTGGAAAAAAGCTTCCAGGATGCCGGACTGGCGCTGGAAATTGCACCGTTTGGCGGCGAATGTTCACAAAACGAAATCGACCGTCTGCGCGTCGTAGCGGAAAAAGCGCAGTGTGCGGCAGTACTTGGTATTGGCGGCGGTAAAACGCTGGATACCGCCAAAGCGCTGGCGCACTTTATGGGCGTGCCTGTCGCCATTGCGCCAACCATCGCCTCTACCGATGCGCCGTGCAGCGCGCTGTCCGTCATTTACACCGATGCCGGTGAATTCGATCGCTATCTGCTGCTGCCCAACAACCCGGACAGGGTCATTGTTGATACTAAAATTGTCGCGGGCGCACCGGCGCGTCTGTTAGCTGCGGGTATTGGCGATGCGCTGGCGACCTGGTTCGAAGCCCGTGCCTGTTCACGTAGCGGCGCAACCACCATGGCGGGCGGTCAGTGTACTCAGGCGGCGCTGGCGCTGGCAGAGCTGTGCTTTAATACGCTGATCGAAGAGGGTGAAAAAGCGATGCTGGCAGCCGAGCAGCACGTGGTGACTCCAGCACTGGAGCGCGTTATTGAAGCTAACACCTATCTGAGCGGCGTCGGTTTTGAAAGCGGTGGCCTGGCAGCGGCTCACGCCATTCATAACGGTCTGACCGCAATCCCGGATGCGCATCACTACTATCACGGCGAGAAAGTGGCTTTCGGTACGCTGACGCAGTTGGTGCTGGAAAACGCGCCGGTCGATGAAATTGAAACCGTGGCGGCGCTGTGTCATTCCGTTGGACTGCCAATTACCCTGGCGCAACTGGATATCAAACAGGATATCCCAGCGAAAATGCGCATTGTGGCTGAGGCAGCCTGTGCCGAAGGCGAAACCATCCACAACATGCCTGGCGGCGCAACGCCGGACCAGGTGTATGCCGCCCTGCTGGTGGCCGATCAGTACGGTCAACGTTACCTGCAAGAGTGGGAATAAGCTGCCAATAAAAAATCCCCGCAATCGCGGGGATTTTTTTATTCATACCATGCCGGATACGCGCAAGCGACATCCGGCATTGTCTGTTACAGCAGATCGAAACGATCCAGGTTCATCACTTTCACCCATGCGGCCACGAAATCTCTCACGAACTTCTCGTGGGCATCGCTGCAGGCATAAACTTCAGCTACTGCGCGCAGTACAGAGTTAGAACCGAACACCAGATCGGCGCGGGTTGCGGTGTATTTTACTTCACCGCTCAGACGGTCACGACCTTCGAACAGCTCTTGTGACTCATCAACCGCCTTCCACTCATGGCGCATATCCAGCAGATTGACGAAGAAGTCAGTGCTGAGTACGCCTGGACGATCGGTAAAGACACCGTGCTGGCTACCATCAAAGTTGGTGCCCAGTACGCGCATACCGCCCACCAGCACGGTCATTTCCGGTGCGGTCAGCGTCAGCTGCTGTGCTTTATCAATCAGCAGCGACTCGGTGGTCGACACGTCAGGACGAGAGCGGTAGTTACGGAAACCATCGGCAATCGGCTCGAGCAATTCGAACATCTCAATATCCGTTTGATCCTGGCGCGCATCCACGCGGCCCGGTGCAAAAGGTACCTTAATGCTGACACCCGCAGCGCTAGCCGCCTGCTCTATACCGACAACACCGGCCAGCACGATAATATCGGCTAACGAAGCGGTATGGGCGGACTTATAAATGCCTTCCAGCACGGGCAGTACGCGTGCCGCGGTAGCATTCACATCCCAGCCACGCTGTGGGTCCAGCGCCAGACGCGCACCGTTAGCGCCGCCACGTTTATCCCCACCGCGGAAAGTTGATGCGGAAGCCCACGCTACCGATACCAGTTCACCCACGGACAACCCGGAAGCGGCGATGGTCGCCTTCAGCTTCAGAATATCTTCTTCGCTTGGGTTGAAGAACGCATGTGGCAGCGGGTCTTGCCAAATCAGATCTTCTTTTGGCACTTCCGGTCCGATGTAGCGCGATTTTGGCCCCATATCACGGTGCGTCAGTTTAAACCACGCACGGGCAAACGCTTCGTTGAACGCCTGTGGATCGTTCAGGAAACGGCGGGAGATCTTCTCGAATTCAGGATCGAAACGCAGCGTCAGGTCGGTAACCAACATTGTTGGCTTACGTTTTTTCGACGGATCAAACGGATCGGGGATAATTTCTGGCGCATCAACCGCTTCAAACTGAATCGCGCCTGCCGGACTGCGAGTTTGCACCCACTCATATTTGAACAGGTTCTCGAAGAAATAGTTGCTCCATTGGGTCGGCGTCTGCGTCCAGACCACTTCCAGACCGGAAGTAATTGCGTCTGCGCCCGCGCCGCTGCCGTAGCTGCTGGCCCAGCCCAGGCCCTGCGCTTCAATCGGCGCGGATTCTGGATCGGCACCTACGTGCGAAGCCGGTGCTGCACCGTGGGTTTTGCCCAACGTATGACCGCCGCCAATCAGCGCCACGGTTTCTTCGTCGTTCATGCCCATGTTACCGAAGGTCGCGCGAATCGCCGCTGCCGCAGAAAGCGGTTCGCCGCTATGGTCCGGCCCTTCCGGGTTTACATAGATAAGACCCATTTCGGTCGCGCCCAACGGCGCTTTCGCCAGCTCTTCCGGATGACGGTGGGTCAGCCAGGCTTTTTCATCACCCCAGTTTACGTCGAGATCCGGTTCCCAGACATCTTCACGACCGGCACCAAAGCCGAAGGTACGGAAGCCGGAGTTTTCCAGCGCCACGTTGCCCGCAAGGATAAACAGGTCGGCCCAGGAAATTTTTTGACCATATTTCTGCTTGATTGGCCACAGCAGACGACGCGCTTTATCCAGGCTGACGTTGTCCGGCCAGGAGTTCAGTGGTGCAAAACGCTGCTGTCCGCGACCCGCGCCACCGCGTCCATCGATGGAACGATAGGTCCCTGCACCGTGCCATGCCATGCGGATAAATAATCCGGCATAAGTTCCCCAGTCAGCGGGCCACCACGGTTGAGATTCGGACAGAAGGGCTCTGAGATCCCCTTTCAGGGCAGAATAGTCGAGTTTGCTAAACTCTTTACGGTAGTCGAAGTCCTCACCCAGCGGGTTCGAACGATTGGAATGTTGGTTTAAAAGATCAACGCGGAGTTGGTTAGGCCACCAGTCGCGGTTATTCGTTCCTGCTCCCGCGCTCTGATCGTGACCGCCCTGATGAAAAGGACACTTACCGGCAGTTGATGCGTTCTGGCTATCGTCGGACATGCTCATCTATATGCTCCCTTTACAGTGTTCTGACTACGATATACACCACCAGAGATAAGATATAGTCGAAATAACCCACAGATTCGATAGCTAATTCCTTTTATATTTTAAGTTACAGAGATGTAGATCAAAATGATCAATAAAAAGCCCTCCGTAGAGGGCTGGGGCATCTGTTTAATTCGGTCTTACACCTAGTGTGTGACAAATAGCGTAGCTCATCTCGGCGCGATTTAGGGTATAGAAATGAAAATCTTTCACCCCTTCGCGACTGAGGATCTTCACCATGTCCATGGCGATATTCGCTCCCACCAGCTTGCGGGTTTCGGCATCATCATCCAGACCATCAAACATGGTCGACATCCAGGAAGGGATACGAACATTGGTCATATCGGCAAATTTTTTCGCCTGTTTAAAGTTAGAGACCGGCAGGATACCCGGAATAATTTCCACATCGATACCCGCAGACACACAGCGATCGCGAAAGCGCAGATAGCTTTCTACATCGAAGAAAAACTGGGTAATCGCGCGGTTTGCACCGGCATCTACCTTGCGTTTCAGGTTCAGCAGATCGGCCTGAGCGCTCTTCGCTTCTGGGTGTACTTCCGGATAAGCCGCAACGGAGATATCAAAGTCCGCAACGTCTTTCAGCAGAGTCACCAGGTCAGAGGCATACATATCCGGTTTACCGCTTCCCGGCGGTAAGTCACCACGCAGAGCAACAATATGACGAATACCGTTATTCCAGTAGTCCTGAGCAATGGTCCGCAGCTCATCGCGAGTTGCATCAATGCAGGTTAGGTGCGGAGCCGCTTCAAGGCCAGTGCGATCCTTAATGCCTTTAATAATGCTGTGCGTGCGGTCGCGCTCACCAGAGTTTGCACCGTAGGTGACTGAAACAAACTTCGGCTTCAGGCTGCTCAGGCGATCGATGGAGTTCCACAGGGTTTGCTCCATTTCACTGGTGCGCGGCGGGAAAAACTCAAACGAAACGTTAATCTGACCCTGTACTTCCGCCAGGCTCTGATTCAGGGCTTCCCGCTGGTTGGCGTGAAAAAAGCTCATACCTTACCTCATCAATCTTTTGTCGTTATATGTTGTGTTGTGAACTGCTATACGTTTAGACGTCTAGATGTAAAAATGACGGAAAAGCATGCTGGCGTCAACACAAAAATCATCGTTAAAGGTGAGGAATACTCAGCCAACGTGAAAAAAATTCACATCAGCCTGAAATAATGAGGGATTGCGTCATGGCCGTCTGCAGCCACGCTAATTTTGTTACGTTCTCAGGCAGCATCAGCAACCCCGTACTAATACGTAATTCGGTATCGGTAAGCGGAAGAAAGGTCACGCCCTGACGCTGGATAGCCGAAAAGGAGGCCGGAATCAGGCTCAGACCGTCACCCTGCGCGATCCGCGCCAGCAGCACGTCATGTTCCAGCGGCTCTTCAATACAGGCAGGCGAGTAACCCGCACGACGAAAAATGTGTCGGGTGTAATCAAAGAAGGCGGGGTTGCGTTCACGTTTGAACCAGAACAGTGGCCGGTGGTTCAGCGCCGTTAACGAGAGCGACGGCAGCGTCGCTTCTGCCCACTGCGCGGGTAAAGCGGCGATCATCGATTCTTGCCAGCCAAGCGGCGTGACGCTAAGCCCCGAAGTTTCAAGCGGTAGAGCCACCAGAGCGGCATCCAGTTTTCCCCGACGCACCTGGCGTGCCAGTTCAGGCGAACTATGACGGACAACATGCAGCTTCTGTACTCGCGTAATAAGCTGCGACTCAAGTGCAGCGAAAACGCCCTGCTCAAACGCCGTACTTAGCCCTAAGCGCAGAGATTGCTCCCCCGTTTTCGCTAGCTGACTCAGCGCCGTCCAGGTTTTATCCTGTAGCGCCAATAGCGGGAGCACGATATCAAGCACGCGCTGGCCGTCTTCCGTCAGCGTAAGCCCACGGGTATGACGGACAAAAAGCGTCACTCCCAGGCGTTCTTCAAGCTGGCGAATATGGCGACTCAGCGGCGGCTGCGACATAAACAAACGCTGCGCCGCCCGACTCATATTGTTCTCTTCCGCGACTACGGCAAAGTAACGCAGCAGGCGAATATCCAGAGAGTGCAAAGACGGGGTTGTCATACCGAAAAGGTATCACGGAAACGGTATTATCCCAATCATTCCGCACGCTCTATCCTCACGCCACAGACCACATGAAAGAGGAAGAAATGATGCCTTCAGAACGCTTTATTACCGGTCAGAAGATGTTGCAAAAAGTGGATGGTAAAGGGGGCGATGCAGTCGTCGAAAGTCTGCAAGATATTGCCCCAGATTTCGCCCAATACCTGATTGAATTTCCTTTTGGCGACATCTATTCAAGACCAGGGCTGGATTTACGCAGTAGAGAAATCGCTACCGTCGCGGCATTAACTGCGCTGGGTAACGCCGCACCGCAGTTGAAGGTACATATTGGCGCGGCATTACACGTAGGTTTAACGCAGGATGAGATCGTTGAAGTGATTATGCAGATGGCCGTATATGCTGGCTTCCCCGCGGCACTCAACGGCTTGTTTGCCGCAAAAGAGGTGTTTGCCTACCACAAAGGCTAAAACAACAGGCCAGCGGAATATCTGCTGGCCTGAGCTCACTACGGTTTCACATCTTCCACACGCATGCCTTTGAGTTGCTCATTCGTCAGCGTATTTCCTGCTTTGAAATAATCAACGACCGCATTAGAGACATAGTAACCGCCGGATGTGTTACGCGCTTTACCTTCGGTAAATGTTGTAAAACCATCACCGCCGTCTGCCAGGAAGCTATTGGTGGCAATGTGATAAACCGTGGCATCCTCAATGGGTTTGCCGTTTAACGTCAATACGGTGACCCGCTGACCAACCGGTTTACTGCTGTCATACTTCATCTCCAGTCCTTTGGACACCTGCAATACACCGTTGCTTAAACTCGCGCCATGCTCCATCAGGCTACGCAACTGCTTACCGGTAAGATCCATGGTCGCCAGCTCATTCGGGAACGGGAAGGTGCTAATGACTGCGCCCATGGTGATGGCTCCAGCAGGGATTTCATTCCGGATGCCGCCCGAGTTAGTGAGCGCTAACTGGGTATCTTTACCCGCCGCAGCCAGCAACGCATCTGCCGCCAGATTTCCCAGGGAAGAAGATTCACCGTAAGCACGCGTCAGCTCAACCGGGGAGTTGGCAACCGTTTGTTGTACCACTTTATCGAGCTTTTTATTCCAGCCATCAATGACCTGTTTCGTCTGCGGGTCTGGCTGCCACTCGTCAGCAAAAATGGTCTTCAGCTCGAAGTTCTTCACGGTAAATTGATGCGGTTTCTGCTGATAATCCAGCACCAGTTTACCCACATCAATACCACCGCTGTCGGTAGAAAGAATCAGGGTGTTACCGACTTTAATCGGCTCCGGCGTGCCCACATGCGCATGACCGGTGATCAGGATATCCAGCCCCTTCACCTGGCCTGCGGTCTGGATGTCTTTATCCAGCGCACGGCGCACATCGGTGCCCCCCAGACTGGACTGACGTGCTGGCGTGCCTTCATGGATCAGCGCCACGGTAAGGTCGACTTTGCCTTTAAGCTCATCGATATAGCGTTGCAACCACTTCACTTCATCCCGCGCCTCGATCCCGACACGTGTCGCAGCGGAAACCGTATCATCAAAAGCAAACACGCCGTGCAGGCCAATCACGCCAATCTTCACGCCATCTTTCTCAATGATGGTGTAGGGCTTATCCCAAAACTTTTTGCTGCTGTTCTGATAAAAGATATTGCCCTGCACAATAGAGAATTTCGCCTGACTCAGCTGCAACAACGTATTGTCCCAACCGTGATCGAATTCATGATTACCCATGGTGACAGCATCAAAATTCATGGTGTTCATGATATCGATAATCGCCTTCCCCTTGGTCAGGCTGCTGATATATGGCCCGGTAAAATAGTCACCAGCATCAAAAAACCAGGTGGCGCTATTTTTCGCTTTCTCCTGCTTCACCATCGTCGTGATATTAGCCCAACCGCCAATGTCACGTGAGCCATTAGCAATCCATGGGACTTTATAAGGTTCGACATGGGCATGGAGATCGTTGGTATAGATAATCGTGACATCTTTAGCACTGGCCCAGAGCGGCAAAGAGACCAGAACACCAACAGCAAGCATTTTTAACTTCATAATCAATCCCTTTCAGTCATATAAAGAATCGCTACGTTACGTTCTGAAAGGTTTTTTTATGTGAGAAAAATCACATCCGTCAGGGATAGTCGCGGGTCAAAATCGACGACCCTTAAAAATCGTTGGTAATCCGATGATGCCTCTGTTCACTATCAATTGCTGCAAGTCCTTCGGCTGTCAAAATTTGGGACAGGATCGTTCAGTTGATTATCATTGGCCAGATTATCGGCTGGGTTATGCCGCACTGCATTGCCGGGCATGCGGCAGCTATCCCCCGCTGTTTAACGAGGAACAGTTCCATAGCTGGTTGTCGGCATATTTAGCGGATTTTGCGATCAATAGAGGTCAGTTTTGCCCACATTGTTATCAGCGGAAAACCATCCGCTATGGGCACAATCCCCAAGGCAGCCAGCGTGTTCAGTGTCGGAACTGCAAACAAGTCTGGACACCAAAGCAGCAGCCGCTCACCACCATTGTTCCACCAGAACAAATAGCGACGGTTCCCTTAATCGTGCCTTTTCAGGGAGCCAGCACCGACCAGAAACTTTATGTATTGCTCAGTTTTGACGCTATTCGCGGTGATGTGTTGCATGTTTCCAGTAATTTCACGCCCCATCCCATTGGAGACTCATTACGTTACCGCTGGCGCGGCATCGGTGAAGCAACTGCAACGCATGATGATATTGTTGAGCGAGTCAGCCAGCGGGAAACCCAGTTTTTACGCCGCAGCCAGTTTGACGAAATTCAGTACGGCAGCGCGATGCTCAAACGTAACGCCAGCGGCGCGATTATACGTCCGGTAATTGCTGCCCATGGGCATTTCCGTCTGCTGAGCCATCTGTGGCCGGAGGTAAAAACTCACATTATTGCCCACGAATGTTTTCTGCGCGGCGCGGCGATTACCGCATGTGCGGAACAGTTTCGCCATCATCACGCCTCGCTGTGGTTTATTGATGAAGAAATAAACAACGATAAGCGCACGCTGCCCTGGCTATTGCAGGGTAAAACCTATCAGGGATGGTGGCGAAACCAGTGGCAGATTTGGCAACGAGGCGATTCGCGTAAAATGGTGTGTTTGTTAACGGAGGGGCAGGTTGAAGAAGGCGCGTCAATAACCCTGGCGGCAAGCCATCATTTTCTCGCCTGGTTGCGGCAACAGACGGAATTTCAGCAAAGCCCCCGTTACTCCGCCCATTCGGTGTTTCAGACGATAAGGACGCTGGTAGATCAATACAACGCCCTGATCACCCAGCGCGATTTGCCCGGTGGCGCTGACCGGGCCTACGGTTCATGAAATATGTAGGCCGGATAAGCGTAAGCGCCATCCGGCAACGCAAACTACAGCAGCTGCGCCAGACGGTTGATGTCTGACTGAATAGCTCCGGCGGTCACATCACGACCCGCGCCCGGTCCACGGATAACCAGCGGGTTATCGCGATACCAGCGGCTTTCAATGGCGAATACGTTATCGCACGGCAGCAGCGCCGCCAGCGGGTGTTCAGGGCGAACCGCTTCAACGCCAACGCGCGCTTTACCGTTAGCATCAAAACGCGCCACATAGCGCAACACCAGCCCCATTTCACGCGCCGCTTCCAGACGCTGCACCATCTGCTCGTTCAGCTCATCGCCATTCTCAAAGAAATGGTCAATCGAGCCTTCTTCACAGTGCGCAGGCACCAGCGATTCCACGCGAACCTGGTCCGGTTCGATGTCGTAACCTGCTTCACGCGCCAGAATCACCAGCTTACGCATCACATCTTTGCCGGAAAGATCTACGCGCGGATCGGGTTCAGTCAGACCCTGTTGCCACGCCTGATCCACCAGATCGGTGAACGGGACCGTGCCATCAAATTGCAGGAACAACCACGACAACGTGCCAGAGAAGATCCCACTGATCGACAGAATGGTATCTCCGCTATCAATCAGATCGCGCACGGTATGGTTGATCGGCAAACCTGCACCCACGGTGGCGTTATACAGCCAGTGGCGACCGGTTTTTTCAAAAGCGTCATGAATTTGGCGATAATTATTACTGCTGCTCGCCCCCGCCAGTTTGTTGGCGCTGATAACGTGGAAACCATGGCTGGCAAAATCCAGATACTGATCCGCCAGTTGCTCGCTGGCAGTAACGTCCAGCACCACTAAATCATCATACGGGTGAGCACGCATCCACAGGAATAGAGACTCTTCATCCTGCTCTACCGCCTCGTCATCAAAGAAAGCTAACGCGCGGCTGGCATCCAGCCCTTCGTAATTCAGCAGGCTACGACGGCTATCAACCACACCCGCCAGCACAAACTCTAATCCGGTACGCGCCGAGAGCGTGCTCTGCTCGCGAGCGAACAGCTCCAGCCAGCGCGAGCCAATGTTGCCTTTGCCGAACAGCACCAGACCAATGCGTTTTTCCGCGCGGAAAATTGACTGATGCAGACCCTGAATCAGGCTCTCCGTTGGCCCAGTACGCAGTACCGCGACCAGGCTGATACCCTCTTCCGACTGCCAGGTGAATTCAACCGGTTGACCTTTCAACTGTTGCCAGAAACGGTGGCAGTGCAGCGGATTACGGGTGACGCCCGCCCCGACCATTGCCACCAGCGCCAGCCCTTGGCGCAGACGCAGTTCGCCCGGCAGACCAGCTTCATCAAGAATTTTCAGTGCGCCGTCAGCGACTTCGGAGGTATAGCAAAATTGCAGCAGCTGGCGGTCAGGATGCACACCCACTGCCAGCGGACGCACCTGGGTACGTTTTAAAACCTGGTCGATCTCTTTATAAGCCAGCTTAAAGTCCTGGCCAGTCGGAACCAAAAACTCAATCAGGCAGACGTCATCATGACTGGTCACAATACGCGCCCCGGTACCGGAGGCCAGTACGCGTTCAATGCGCGTTGAACCTTGCTCCGGCGTATAGCTACAACGCAGCTGGAGATCGATATCGCTACCGGAAACCGGCTGTAAGGTACGGGCATGGAGAACCGGTGCCGCCAGACGCGCCAGCTCGCTGGCTTCATCCAGACGCAACAGCGGCAGCAAACAGGCGTCTTTTACTTTACGCGGATCCGCGCTGTAAACCCCAGCGACATCGCTCCAGATGGTTACTCGGGAAACGCCCGCCAACGCACCAACCTGCGTCGCCGAGTAGTCGGAGCCGTTACGCCCCAGCAGGACCGTTTCACCGGCATTGCTGCGGCTAATAAAGCCGGTCACTACCAGCCGTTTACCCGGATGCTGCGCCAGCAGTTGCTGTAGCAATGGGTAAGAAAGACCTTCATCTACCTGCGGCTGAGCACCGCGTTCAGCACGTAAAAAATCGCGCGCATCCAGCCAGGCTGACTCCAGCCCCTGTTGGTTAAGGACGGCAGACATCAAACGCGCGGACCATACCTCACCATGCCCAACAACCTCAGCATAGACGGCATCGTTCACGCCGCTGTCGAGTAACCCGGCCAGGCGTTCCAGATCGTGAATAAACGCGCCAATCAGTCCATCCGCCACCTCGGGAGGTAACAAACCGCTGATAAGCTCACTTTGATAGCGACGTAACGCCTGTTGAACCTGATGCGCAGAAAGGCGATCGGTCTGGCTTAATTTCAGCCAGCTAATCAACTGGTTAGTGGTACTGCCTGCGGCTGAAACAACCATCATGTCATCAGGCTGCGAGTACTCCGCCATAATGCCTGCGACACGCAGATAACATTTCACGTCTGCCAGACTACTACCACCAAATTTGTGCAGTTGACGACCCTTCGCCCCTGCCTGCGCAATCACACTCATGTTTACCCCTTGTTTGCAGCCCGGAAGCCATTTTCCAGGTCGGCAATTAAATCTTCGCCATCTTCAATACCGGTGGAGATACGCAGCAGCGTTTCGGAAATTCCGGCAGCAGCACGCGCTTCTGGCGCCATGCCCGCGTGTGTCATGGTTGCGGCGTGGGAGATCAGACTTTCAACGCCCCCTAACGATTCCGCCAGCGTAAACAATGACAACCCGCCGAGGAAGCGGCGCAGCGTTTGCTCATCACCATCCAGTTCAAAACTTAACATCGCGCCAAAGCCTTTTTGCTGACGCGCGGCAATCTCATGGCCCTGATTATCCGGCAATGACGGGTGATACAATTTTTTCACCAGCGGCTGAGTTTGCAGATAATCGACTATCGCCTGAGCATTACGTTGCGCCACCTCCATACGAGGAGACAGAGTACGCAGGCCGCGCAACAGCAGATAACTATCAAACGCGCCGCCGGTCACACCAATATTATTCGCCCACCATGCCAGTTCAGTGACCGTTTCCGGATCTTTCGCTATCACAACACCAGCCACCACGTCTGAGTGACCGTTTAAATATTTCGTGCATGAATGCAACACCAGATCGGCGCCCAATGCCAGTGGATTTTGCAGTGCCGGGCTTAAAAAAGTGTTGTCGACCACGCTGACCGCGCCAGCTTCACGCGCCAGCTGGCAGATTTTCGCAATATCCACCACGCGCAGCAGCGGGTTGCTTGGGCTTTCTACCAGCACCAGCTTCGGTTTTTCCGCCAATGCGGCCTGCAATGCTTGCTCATTTCCTTGATCGACAAACAGGACGCGGTAACAGCCACGTTTTGCCAGACTGTCAAACAGTCGGTAGCTCCCGCCGTAGCAGTCGTGCGGTGCGACCAGCAGATCGCCAGGCTTAAGGAAGACAGTGGTCACCAAATGAATCGCCGACATGCCAGTATTGGTCAGTACCGCTCCGGCCCCTCCTTCCAGTTCAGCCAGCGCACGTTGAACGACATCACGCGTTGGGTTGCCGCGACGCGAATAGTCATGAGCACGAGGTTCATTAAATCCGGTAAAGTTATAGGTGCTGGAGAGGTGAATCGGCGGGACAACGCAACCGTACTGTTCGTCGTCATTTAACCCGCTACGCACTGCGATGGTGGCCTGTTTACGCGTCATATTGAGGAGATCCTGGCTGAGTCGGTGAAAAGTCAGACACCAGAGTAATCATAGTTACAATAGCCGTCAATACATCTGGACATCTAAACTTCTTTGCGTATAGATTGAGCAAACTGGAAATAGCCGTTAAAATTATATGCATTAGCGTACATCTGCGTCGGCTTACTTCGTGTCAGGGCCACGCCACTACGATAAACTACGCGCAATTATGGTCCGGGCTCAGGTTCTGGCCTCAATATTAATGACGAAGAGGATTAGGTATCTCATGGCTGAATGGAGCGGCGAATATATCAGCCCATACGCTGAGCACGGTAAGAAGAGTGAGCAAGTCAAAAAAATTACGGTTTCCATTCCTCTGAAGGTGTTAAAAATCCTTACCGATGAACGCACGCGTCGTCAGGTGAACAACCTGCGCCACGCCACTAACAGCGAACTGCTGTGTGAAGCGTTTCTGCATGCTTTTACTGGGCAACCCTTACCCAACGATGACGACCTGCGTAAAGAACGCAGTGATGAAATCCCGGAAGAAGCAAAGGTAATCATGCGTGAACTGGGTATCAACCCGGAAACGTGGGAATACTGATAGTTAGAACGGCAATGGGCGTGTAGAGGCGGGAATGCTCCCGCCTTTTCTCACTGTGTTACTTACTAATACCATTGAGTTTATTCAATTTTTCTTCCATTTTGAGCGTTTCCGTACGGTTCAATGGGTAGAAATAAATCAGAATGACCGCCGCCAAAAACAGGCATAGAGCCGGCAAGAGATTCGCCATCGTATAAATATTTTCCTGCACAATGCTGGTTTGTACTGTTCCACCTGTTGACGATGATTGATAGCCAATGATAGCCAACATAAAGCCACCAATCGCCCCTGCGCATGCCTGACCAACCTTGCGCGCAAAGAAATTCACACCATAAACCGTGCCATCCTCGCGATCGCCTGTGACATACTGGTGGTAGTCACAAACATCAGTCATAAACGCCCAAATCATCAGGTTGAATAACCCTGCTCCCAGCGTCGCCAGGAACAAGAAAACCAGATAGACCTTGGCATCCGTAATGTGGACAAAGTACATAATCACATACATGACCACGGCAAAAAGCAACGCGCCTACGCTAGCTTCTTTTTTACCAAACCGCTTCGTGAGCCAGGATGCTGATGGCGCCAGCAAAACCAGGGAACCAAAGGTAAACAGCAACGCGACTGACATCGCCTCTTTATTGTGGAAATAGTCATTAAACAGGTATGTCATGTTGGTACCGGACAACCCCTGATTAATTACAATCAGCAAATCCACAACCACTAAAACAATCAGCGCCTTATTGCGTGCCAGTCCCTTCAGCAACACTGAAACGGGCATGCTCTCTTTTCTCTCCACGCGTACGCGCTCCGTCGTTAAATGACAGGTCAAGGATAAAAAGATCAAGCCCAGCACTGCGCAACCAATGGAAATCCAGAAGAAGTGTTGCCCGGAAATCACCTGGCTTCCGTCCACCAGGGTGGTGTACATCAGGATCGGAATGAAAAAGCCAGTTGCCCCACCGCCAATTGCGGACCCAACGCTACGCCAGGTTGAAAGCGATACACGATCATCCGGATTCGAGCTAATCGCCGCAGACATAGCACCGTACGGAATACTCACGGTCGATAACAGCGAACCGTAAATGAAATAGGAGCAGCAGATGTAGATAATTTTCGCCGTATAAGAAAAATCATTCACAAACGGCAGGAACAGGACAACCGCAATGATGCAAAATGGATACTTCATGCGACGCACCCACGGGTTAAAACGTCCATGTACCGTCAGTTTAGAGGTATCGCATAAGCGCCCTACACCAACATCGACGAATGCATCAAAGAGTTTGGTGACAAAATAGAGTGAGCCAACAATAACGCCGGAAATACCGAGGACGTTAGTGTAATAAATCATTAAAAAACTATTAACTAAGCCAAGAATAAAACAGGTTCCGAGGTCACCACATAAATAACCAATTTTATCCCGAATTCCGAAAGGTCTGACGGCATTGGTTTCATTATTTCCGATAATAGTTCCATCATTAGACATGATGTCAACTCCTTAGACATATTATTCACACGAACTATGCTTATCGACGTAATCAGCCGATACGAAAACTATTACCGATTAGAAGTTATAACCAAGACCGACACGATAACGGGTCTGACGATCGTCTGTGGTGGTAGTGTTATAACCCGAGGAAACGTTGCCAACTTCAACAAATGGAACCCATGAGCCTAGTTTATACGCCACGCGGAAGTTATATTCATAATCATCTTTCCGGTTGTTATATAAATCTTCGCTATCGGCAATTTTATAAATCCCATTTAGCTCAAACATCCAGTCATTGACGTTATAACCAAGCCAAGCTTCCGGACGATAGACCATGCGGTCATCTTTGCCGTCAGTGTTTCTGCGCATGTACTCCTGGCGATAGCGGAACGCGGTCCACCAGCTGTCGTTGATGTTGTACTGCACGCGGATATACGGCTTATAAATCGCGATATTATCGCCCGTTTCGATCGCAATGCCGGGCTGCCAGACAAGCCCCTGCCAGGTGAACTGGTAGCTTGCGGTGTACTCGTTGCCGTTACTTTCCATATTATTCCACGCATCATTTGATTGCGTGTTTTCGGAACGAGAAATGGCTTCTACTGCCACACCGAAACCCGTAGCAAAACGGTGAGACATATAAACACGATCGTAATTACGTCCATCGTCATAATATTCATGTCGGTAATCAACATAACCTGCTTGTGCGGCCGCAGAGAATAATGGAATCAGTAATAACGCAGATTTCAATTTCATGACAATCCCTCTTCACACTCAATAACGGAAATTATCCATTTCGTTTTGTCCATAAAATGGGAAAACAAAAAGGCTTTTAGATTAATTTTATATTTCCACAAAAGTGTATTTTAGAAAGAAAGCAGAAACCTTTGGCATTTTGCCAGGAACTGGTAAAAGTGGCAAAAGACAGAAGATAAAAAGGACGCAGATCACCAGTACAAATATTTAATCGAAAAAATAAAACGGTGTTTTACTTATTAAATAAAATAGATCATTCAATACATCTATATATATTTCAGTTCTGAACCGCAGAAACAAAAAAAGCGCCATAAGGCGCTTTTTTCTGACAGCTGAAACTTACTTGCTGCCTGGGATGCTGAAACGCTTGTTGAAGCGATCAACACGGCCACCGGTAGCAACATCACGCTGCTTGCCAGTATAGAACGGGTGGCACTTGCTGCACACGTCGAGGTTCAGATCGTGACCGACAGTAGAGCGGATTTTAATGACGTTACCGCAAGAGCAGTTTGCAGTAATTTCTTCGTATTTCGGGTGAATATCTTTTTTCATGGGAAAACCTCGGTTTAAGGCCGCGTCGCTCTTCCAGCCCTAACGCCAGACACCACGCGATGTTAATTATTCCCCGTCACCTTTCACGCTGCATCAACAGCCTGAAACTCTCGGGTAATGGTCAGTATTTGACGCAATCAATTTGCATCAAAGGCGGCGAATCATACAGAAATTAACCTGCTCATGCAAACTGATCCGCATTCTACCCTCCACTAATGTGTATACTAACCCGCCAGATTTCAAGTCAGGATGATTCAATGCCCGTTGCGCACGTTGCCTTACCTGTTCCGCTACCTCGCACCTTTGACTACCTCCTGCCGGACGGCATGAGCGCCAAAGCAGGGTGTCGTGTACGCGTGCCCTTTGGCAAGCAGCAGGAGCGCGTGGGTATCGTCCTTTCCGTCAGCGAGCACAGTGAACTGCCGCGGAGCGAATTGAAAGCCGTTCTCGAAGTGCTGGACAGCGAACCGGTCTACTCGACCTCTGTCTGGCGTCTGCTGTTATGGGCGGCTGATTATTATCATCATCCCATCGGTGACGTACTGTTCCACGCTCTGCCAATTTTACTGCGCCAGGGACGCCCGGCGACAAACGCACCCATGTGGTACTGGTTTGCCACTGAAGAAGGCCAGGTTATTGACCTCAACAGCCTGAAGCGTTCTCCCAAGCAGCAACAGGCGCTGGCTGCATTACGCCAGGGGAGAATCTGGCGCGACCAGGTGGCTGAACTGGAATTTAATGACGCAGCATTACAGGCACTGCGGAAAAAAGGGCTGTGCGATCTGGCGAGCGAAACGCCAGGCTTTAGCGACTGGCGTACGCACTACGCGGTTTCCGGTGAGCGTCTGCGGCTGAACACCGAGCAGGCCACCGCCGTCGGGGCGATTCACAGCGCCTCAGACAGTTTTAGCGCCTGGCTATTAGCGGGCGTAACGGGATCAGGCAAAACAGAGGTCTATCTCAGCGTTCTGGAAAACGTCCTGGCCCAGGGCAAGCAGGCGCTGGTGATGGTGCCGGAGATTGGCCTGACGCCGCAAACTATTGCCCGTTTTCGCGAACGTTTCAATGCGCCGGTCGAAGTCCTGCACTCCGGTTTAAACGACAGTGAACGTCTTTCAGCCTGGCTGAAAGCAAAAAATGGCGAAGCGGCAATTGTTATCGGCACACGCTCGTCGCTGTTTACGCCGTTTAAAAATCTCGGCGTGATTGTCATCGACGAAGAGCACGACAGCTCTTATAAACAGCAGGAAGGCTGGCGCTATCATGCGCGCGACCTCGCGGTTTACCGCGCCCATAGCGAGCAGATCCCGATTATTCTCGGTTCAGCCACCCCGGCGCTGGAAACGCTGTGTAACGTGCGGCAGAACAAATACCGCATGCTGCGCCTGACGCGTCGCGCCGGAAATGCGCGCCCAGCCACTCAGCACGTGCTGGATCTCAAAGGTCAGCAGGTGCAGGCTGGGCTCGCCCCTGCGCTTATCACCCGGATGCGTCAGCACCTGCAGGCGGATAACCAGGTGATCCTGTTTTTGAACCGCCGTGGTTTTGCGCCTGCGCTGCTGTGCCACGACTGTGGCTGGATTGCCGAATGTCCGCGTTGCGATCATTACTACACGCTGCATCAGGCGCAGCACCACCTGCGTTGCCACCACTGTGACAGCCAGCGCCCGATACCGCGTCAGTGCCCTTCCTGCGGCTCGACGCATATGGTTCCGGTAGGGCTCGGCACCGAACAGCTTGAACAGGCGCTGGCACCTTTTTTCCCCGGCGTGCCAATTTCACGCATCGATCGCGACACCACCAGCCGTAAAGGGTCGCTGGAGCAGCATCTGGCAGAAGTGCATCGCGGCGGCGCACGAATTCTTATAGGCACGCAAATGCTGGCCAAAGGCCACCACTTCCCTGACGTCACTCTGGTGGCGCTGCTGGACGTTGACGGCGCGCTGTTCTCCGCAGATTTCCGGTCAGCGGAACGCTTCGCCCAGCTCTACACGCAGGTCTCTGGCCGTGCCGGACGCGCCGGGAAACAAGGCGAAGTGGTGCTGCAAACGCACCATCCTGAACATCCGCTGCTGCAAACCTTGCTGTATAAAGGCTATGACGCGTTTGCCGAACAGGCGCTGGCCGAGCGACAAACGCTCCAGCTCCCCCCCTGGACCAGCCATGTGATCGTACGGGCAGAAGATCATAACAACCAGCATGCGCCAATGTTCTTGCAGCAGCTACGGAATCTGATCCAGGCCAGTCCGTTGGCCGATGACAAACTCTGGGTGCTCGGCCCGGTTCCCGCCCTGGCGCCCAAACGTGGTGGTCGTTATCGCTGGCAAATTTTGTTGCAACATCCATCACGAATTCGCCTGCAACATATCGTCAGCGGCACGCTGGCGCTGATCAATACGCTACCCGATGCACGCAAGGTTAAATGGGTGCTGGATGTCGATCCCATCGAGGGATAACCCCTCACGATGCGAGGCGGATCGTAAAATTAAAGATCCATCACACTTTTTATGAAAATTCTGTAACCGCTTCCATTCACTATCTGATAAAAATGTTTCAGATGAAGGTCATCCAGGGACGAGTCTGTGCCAGCAGCTCTCTGGCGAGGAGAAAGAGTGAAACCGAATAAGCAGGTTGCCGCCGCTACGATGAAAGATGTTGCTCTGAAGGCGAAAGTCTCAACGGCAACCGTATCCCGCGCATTAATGAACCCGGACAAAGTCTCGCAGTCAACCCGTAACAAGGTTGAGCAGGCAGCGCTGGAAGTGGGATATTTACCCCAATCAATGGGACGCAACGTTAAGCGTAATGAGTCGCGTACCATTCTGGTAATTGTGCCGGATATCTGCGATCCGTTTTTTAGCGAAGTGATTCGTGGCATCGAAGTGACTGCCGCAGAACAGGGATACCTGGTGCTTATTGGCGACTGCGCGCACCAGAACCAACAGGAAAAGACGTTTCTTAACCTCATTATCACTAAGCAGATCGATGGCATGGTACTGCTCAGCTCGCGCCTGCCGTTTGATGCCAGCGTGGAAGAACAGCGCAATTTACCGCCAATGGTCATGTCCAACGAGTTCGCGCCAGAGCTGGAACTCCCTACCGTCCACATTGATAACCTCACCGCCGCCTTTAACGCGATGAATTATCTGCTGGAACTGGGGCATAAACGCATTGGCTGTATCGCCGGACCCGAAGATATGCCGCTGTGCCATTACCGTCTGCAAGGTTACGTTCAGGCATTACGTCGCAGCGGAATTACGGTCGATCCACATTTCATCGCGCGCGGTGACTTTACCTATGAAGCGGGAGCCAATGCGTTAAAGCAGCTCCTTGAACTACCGCAGCCGCCTACCGCTGTCTTTTGTCACAGCGACGTCATGGCGCTGGGCGCACTCTCTTACGCCAAACGTCAGGGTCTGAAAGTCCCTGACGATTTATCCATTATTGGCTTTGATAACATTTCGCTCACGGAATTTTGTGATCCACCCCTGACAACCGTCGCACAGCCGCGTTTCGATATCGGACGTGAAGCTATGCTGTTACTGCTCGATCAATTACAAGGGCAGAGCGTCAGCAGTGGCTCACGTTTACTGGACTGCGAGCTTATTATTCGGGGTACTACCCGGGCACTGACGTAAAGTAAAGTGCTTTCGGACTCCCCTGTCTGGTCAAAGGCCCGCCGCTTAAGTAACATGGCGGGCTGACGAACGAATAAATACAGCGAAACGATAGTGGCACAACGAGATTATGTACGTCGCGGCCAACCGGCACCTTCGCGGCGCAAGAAGAGCACATCACGGAAAAAACAACGCAATACGCCTGCGGTATCGCCCGCAATGGTTGCTATTGCTGCAGCCGTACTCGTGACCTTTATCGGTGGTCTGTACTTCATTACGCATCACAAGAAAGAAGAGTCCGAAACGCTGCAAAACCAGAAAGTCACCGGTAATGGCATTCCGCCAAAACCGGAAGAGCGCTGGCGATACATCAAAGAGCTGGAAAGCCGTCAGCCTGGCGTACGTGCGCCTACCGAACCGTCTGCGGGCGGCGAGGTGCTGAACGCCGATCAGCTAACCAATGAGCAACGCCAGCTATTGGCGCAAATGCAGGCTGATATGCGTCAACAGCCGACACAGCTCAACGAAGTACCGTGGAACGAGCAAACGCCTGAACAGCGCCAGCAAACGTTGCAGCGTCAGCGTCAGGTGCAACAGCAGCAGTGGAATAACGCACAGCAGCAGGCTCAGCAGCCGCGTCCGCGGGCAACGGAACAGCCTTACCAGCAGCAGCAAACACGTACAGCGCAAGCCGCACCGGTACAGCAGCCGAAACCGCAGCCAAAACCGGCGGCGCAACAGCCGTATCAGGATCTGCTGCAAACACCGGCGCATACCGCCGCAGCTCAACCGAAAACGCAGCCGGCCGCGCCAATAACCAATGAAACGCAGCCGCCAAAACAGACGGCTGAGAAAAAAGATGAACGCCGTTGGATGGTTCAGTGCGGATCATTTAAAGGCGCTGAGCAGGCAGAAACCGTACGGGCACAGCTGGCCTTTGAAGGCTTTAACTCCCGTATTACCACCAATAACGGTTGGAATCGTGTGGTCATTGGTCCGGTCAAAGGCAAAGAGAATGCCGACAACACCATCAGCCGCCTGAAGGTTGCTGGTCACACAAACTGCATTCGACTCTCCACTGGGGGTTGAAACCCCCAAAATCCCCCCCATCTATACTTGCATTACGCCCCGCATACTGTGCGGGGCCTGTACATTGCATTTGTAACCAAGGGGTCTGCTCGTGACAACAATAGTAAGCGTACGCCGTAACGGCCATGTGGTAATCGCCGGTGATGGTCAGGCCACACTGGGTAACACCGTAATGAAAGGCAACGTGAAGAAAGTCCGCCGTCTGTACAACGATAAAGTCATCGCGGGCTTTGCGGGCGGTACTGCGGATGCATTCACGCTGTTTGAACTGTTTGAACGCAAGCTGGAAATGCACCAGGGTCACCTGGTGAAAGCTGCCGTTGAACTGGCAAAAGACTGGCGTACCGACCGTATGCTGCGCAAACTCGAAGCGCTGCTGGCCGTCGCTGATGAAACTGCATCGCTCATCATCACCGGTAACGGCGACGTCATCCAGCCAGAAAACGATCTGATTGCTATCGGCTCCGGCGGTCCCTACGCCCAGGCTGCTGCACGCGCTCTGCTGGAAAATACCGAGCTTGGCGCACGCGAGATTGCTGAGAAAGCGTTGGATATTGCAGGGGATATCTGCATTTATACCAACCACTTCCATACCATCGAAGAATTGAACTCCAAAGCGTAAGGATCCCCCATGTCTGAAATGACCCCACGCGAAATTGTCAGCGAACTGAACAAACACATCATCGGCCAGGATAACGCGAAGCGTTCCGTGGCGATCGCCCTGCGTAACCGCTGGCGTCGTATGCAGCTCAACGAAGAGTTGCGTCATGAAGTCACGCCGAAAAACATTCTGATGATTGGCCCGACCGGCGTCGGTAAAACCGAAATTGCCCGTCGTCTGGCAAAACTGGCCAACGCGCCGTTCATCAAAGTCGAAGCAACAAAATTCACCGAAGTCGGCTATGTTGGTAAAGAAGTTGACTCCATCATCCGCGATCTGACCGATGCCGCCATTAAAATGGTCCGCGTGCAGGCAATCGAGAAAAACCGCTTCCGTGCCGAAGAGATGGCGGAAGAGCGCATTCTCGACGTGCTGATCCCACCGGCTAAAAATAACTGGGGACAGTCAGAGCAGCCGCAGGAACCTTCTGCAGCACGTCAGGCATTCCGTAAAAAACTGCGTGAAGGCCAGCTGGATGATAAAGAGATCGAAATCGATCTCGCGGCCGCACCGATGGGCGTTGAAATTATGGCGCCTCCGGGAATGGAAGAGATGACCAGCCAGCTGCAGTCCATGTTCCAGAACCTCGGCGGTCAGAAACAAAAACCGCGTAAGCTGAAAATCAAAGACGCGATGAAGCTGCTGATTGAAGAAGAAGCGGCCAAACTGGTGAACCCGGAAGAGCTGAAACAGGAAGCTATCGACGCCGTTGAACAGCACGGGATTGTGTTTATCGACGAAATCGACAAAATCTGTAAGCGCGGTGAATCCTCCGGCCCGGACGTGTCCCGTGAAGGCGTACAGCGCGACCTGCTGCCGCTGGTTGAAGGCTGTACGGTCTCCACCAAGCACGGCATGGTGAAAACAGATCACATTCTGTTTATCGCTTCTGGCGCATTCCAGGTAGCCAAACCGTCCGACCTGATCCCGGAACTGCAGGGTCGTCTGCCGATTCGTGTTGAGCTGCAGGCGCTGACCACCAGCGATTTTGAGCGTATCCTTACCGAACCGAATGCCTCCATCACCGTCCAGTACAAAGCGCTGATGGCGACTGAAGGTGTGGACATCAACTTCACTGAATCCGGTATTAAACGCATTGCCGAAGCGGCCTGGCAGGTCAACGAAACAACCGAAAACATCGGTGCACGTCGTCTGCATACCGTTCTGGAACGTCTGATGGAAGATATTTCCTATGATGCGAGCGATTTGAACGGCCAAAGCATCACAATTGATGCCGAATATGTGAGCAAACATCTGGATGCGCTGGTCGCAGATGAAGATCTGAGCCGTTTTATCCTATAATCGCGTTCAATGCATTTTCATCACTGTTGATGGGGCTGATAAAGCCCCATTTTTATTGGCGCTAAATATGACTGAACAACAACAAATTAGCCGCTCACAAGCCTGGCTGGAAAGTTTACGACCTAAGACCTTACCGCTCGCCTTCGCGGCGATCATCGTCGGTACGGCATTAGCATGGTGGCAAGGATACTTCGATCCGCTGGTTGCTCTGCTGGCATTGATTACGGCAGGACTGCTGCAAATTCTGTCCAATCTCGCTAACGACTATGGCGATGCCGTCAAAGGCAGCGACAAGCCCGACCGTATTGGACCGCTGCGCGGTATGCAAAAAGGGGTCATCACCCAACAGCAGATGAAGCGCGCGCTGATCGTCACCGTGGTGCTGATCTGTCTGTCCGGGCTGGCCCTGGTTGCTGTAGCCTGTCACACGCTGGCGGATTTTGTCGGTTTCCTGGTGCTCGGCGGCCTGTCGATTATCGCCGCGATCACCTACACCGTGGGTAATCGCCCTTACGGATATATCGGCCTGGGCGATATTTCTGTGCTGGTATTCTTCGGCTGGCTCAGCGTAATGGGAAGTTGGTATCTGCAGGCGCATACGTTGATTCCAGCGCTGATTTTGCCTGCCACCGCCTGCGGCCTGCTGGCAACTGCCGTGCTCAACGTCAACAATCTGCGCGATATCAACAGCGACAGAGAGAACGGCAAGAACACACTGGTCGTGCGTTTAGGCGCTGTCAATGCCCGCCGCTACCACGCCTGTCTGCTGATGGGCACGCTGGTCTGCCTGGCCCTGTTTAACCTGTTCTCACTGCAAAGCCTGTGGGGATGGCTGTTTATTCTCGCCGCTCCGCTGCTGATCAAACAGGCTCGCTATGTAATGCGCGAGATGGACCCGGCAGCAATGCGTCCGATGCTGGAACGCACCGTAAAAGCGGCATTGTTAACTAACCTGCTGTTTGTCGTTGGAATTTTCTTAAGTCAGTGGTCTCTTTAACTGACAAATATCAATTAACAATTGATGATTTTGCCAACAGTACACATAGCGCGATATACTAAAAATTCTCGCAGCAACTGAACGTTAAGCCTATGAAATACGATACATCCGAGCTTTGTGACATCTATCAGGAAGATGTCAACGTCGTGGAACCGCTGTTCTCTAACTTTGGAGGACGGGCGTCGTTTGGCGGACAAATCATCACGGTAAAATGTTTCGAGGACAACGGGTTGCTGTACGATCTGCTCGAACAAAACGGCCGTGGTCGCATTCTGCTGGTCGATGGCGGTGGTTCTGTCCGTCGTGCGCTGGTCGATGCCGAACTGGCGCGCCTGGCCGTACAGAATGAATGGGAAGGTCTGGTCATCTACGGCTCAGTCCGTCAGGTAGACGATCTGGAAGAACTGGATATCGGCATTCAGGCGATTGCCGCAATTCCGGTCGGTGCCGCAGGGGAAGGTATTGGAGAAAGCGATGTACGCGTCAACTTTGGCGGTGTAACGTTCTTCTCTGGAGACCACCTGTACGCCGACAACACCGGGATAATCCTCTCCGAAGACCCGCTCGATATCGAGTAAAGAAAACACCGCAATTCGGTGTGATGCCAGTCGGTTAAACAACTGACTGGCTTTTTTTTTGCCACACCACCCTTCCGATTCCCCCATCCTGCGCATTGACGAAGAAAAAACTCTCTCTATACCTAATGATGAATCTCATCACTCTCATCACGAGGTCATCATGCATATCGATCTGACAGGTAAAAAAGCGCTGGTCACCGGAGCCAGTCGTGGATTAGGGCGCGCCATTGCACTGTCGCTGGCGAAAGCCGGTGCTGATGTTGTTATAACCTATGAAAAATCTGCGGAGAAAGCCCAGGCCGTTGCCGATGAAATTACAGCACTTGGCCGCCATGGTGAGGCGATTCAGGCAAACAGTGCAGACGCTCAGGCGATTCAGAATGCCGTAAACCGCACGGTACAGTCACTCGGAGGACTGGATATCCTGGTCAACAACGCAGGGATCGCACGCGGCGGCCCGCTGGAGTCGCTGTCACTGGAGGACATCGACGCATTGATTAACGTGAACATCCGTGGCGTGGTAGTTGCCATACAGGCCGCGCTACCGCATCTCCCTGAAGGTGGGCGAATCATCAATATTGGCAGTTGTCTTGCCAACCGCGTCGCCCAGCCGGGGATTGCCGTCTACGCGATGACTAAATCAGCGCTCAACTCGCTAACCCGTGGCCTGGCTCGTGATCTCGGCCCACGAGGCATTACCGTTAATCTTGTCCATCCCGGCCCAACGGACAGTGATATGAACCCGGCAGATGGCGAGCAGGCAGAATCCCAACGACAGCTTATTGCGACAGGGCATTACGGAACACCGGAGGATGTTGCAGCGGCGGTGACGTTTCTGGTAAGCCCAGCGGCTGGGCAGATTTCCGGCACCGGTCTGGACGTAGATGGGGGTTTGAATGCCTGAAATTAACGTTGTGTTGCGGTAAAACGATTGTATTGCCGGATGACGGCTTACGCCTTATCCGGCCTACACAGGAACGATTACGCAAGAGGTTTCGTGTTGTAGCAAGGCGGCAAACGAAGGTATCCCCAGGAGCGT
>ENA-OZMM01000068-OZMM01000068.1-human-gut-metagenome-genome-assembly--contig:-NODE-68-length-29777-cov-5.237938_pt1 | contig 29777 bp, 25 predicted proteins | sample MGYA00244193_ERZ653821 | MGnify/ENA primary metagenome ERZ653821 (study PRJEB26926, sample SAMN06164832) | human gut metagenome | biome: ENVO:00009003; feature: ENVO:2100002; material: ENVO:00002003...
TCCTAAGGACACTAACACCTGAAGCTAGCGCGTCTACCAATTCCGCCACCTTCGCATTTCACAACTTTAAATTAATGGGGTGGCTAATGGGATTCGAACCCACGACAACTGGAATCACAATCCAGGGCTCTACCAACTGAGCTATAGCCACCACTGCAAATCTTTTACGCGGTATTAAAACCACCGCAGCTCTGGCACCCTACTAAATGGTGCGCCCGACAGGATTCGAACCTGAGACCTCTGCCTCCGGAGGGCAGCGCTCTATCCAGCTGAGCTACGGGCGCTTAGCGCCGTTGCGGGGCTGGATATTACGGAGGTCTCGGTCTTCTGTCTAGTGCTTTTTTAAAATAAATTATCGTTTGGTCATGGTTTGTGCGTTTTGTCGCTTATTCCCGCAATTTATGGGCTGCGCCATGACGATTCAGACCAAAAACCTTATAAATGAGCGTCACGGCCAGTAAGAAACCCATGCCAACAAAAAGCGACATTCGGGTATCTTCATTAAAGTACATGCCAATTAATACGCAAATCAAGAACGCCATCGTCAAATAATTCGCCCACGGGAACAGAATGGAGCGGAATGGATGACTGGCAATCGCCGCTTTATGCGCCTGACGGAAACGCAGCTGGCTTATCAGGATCACAAACCACGGCACCATCCCCGGCAACACGCTGGCGCTATAGACATAAACAAACACGCGCTGCGGGTTAGGAATGATGTAGTTCAGGCACGAACCAATCAGCAGGATCGCGATAGAAATAGCTACACCGGCAACCGGCACGCCATGGCGTGATACTTTTCCAACAACGGCAGGAAGCTGGCGATTCTTTGCCAGCGCGTAGAGCATACGCCCACAGCTGTACATGCCACTGTTACAACCCGACAGCGCCGCCGTCAGGACCACAAAGTTAATAATCCCCGCCGCGGCGGTAATACCAATCTTGGCAAAGGTGAGAACAAACGGGCTGCCGTTGCTGCCAATCTCATTCCACGGGAAAATAGTGACGATGACAAAAATCGCACCAACGTAGAAAATCAGAATGCGCCACAGCACTTTACCCACCGCGCTACGCAGCGTGACCTGTGGATTCTTCGCTTCCCCTGCAGTGATGCCAATCAGCTCCACGCCCTGGTAAGACGCCACAACAATACACAATGCCGTCAGGAAGCCCTTCCAGCCCCCAGCAAAGAACCCGCCATGCTCGGTCAGGTTGCCAAAGCCGATCGCCTGGCCGCCATTGCCGAAGCCGAAGAAAATCACCCCAACCCCAATGACGATCATCACAATGATGGTGGTCACTTTGATCATGGCAAACCAGAACTCAATTTCACCATACAGGCGAACCGCTGCGAGGTTTGCCAACGCAACCAGTCCGACTGCGATCAGTGCGGGTATCCATTGCGCCATTTCCGGGAACCAGAACTGTACGTACACCCCGATGGCGGTAATCTCTGAGATCCCCACCGCCATCCACATAAACCAGTATGACCAGGCGGTAAGATAGCCAAAGAAGGGACTCATATAACGGTGGGCGTAAACAGCAAATGAACCGGCAACCGGCTCGAGGAATAACATCTCCCCCATAGAACGCATGATGAAAAAGACGAACAGCCCGGCGACGATATACGCCAGCAGAACCGAAGGTCCCGCCCATTTAAGGGTACTGGCGGCCCCCATAAATAGCCCAACGCCAATAGTGCCCCCAAGGGCAATTAATTCGATGTGACGAGCCTCCAGCCCACGCTGTAGCTCAGGTTTGTTCTCGGCCATAAATCCTCTTGTTGTGTTTGCATGCTGTCCGGTATTACCGGTTCTCGTTATGGGTACATCTTGTTATGCCATAACAGGCCATACGGCACCGACCGCTTAACGGTTGGCGCCAAACACACCATGGCACTGCAATGATTGTTGCGAATGGTTTCCTAAAATCGCTTAAATGGCAATTAAAGCATTCAAAAAATGAATAGATTGTGCGAGAAAGCAGCGATTATGTTGTGAATAAGTAGCGTAATTAGCAGATCACGCTACTTACCAGAGGAGAGAGGGCGTCAGAGGTTGCCGGTATAGTGCCAGCGGAGATAGCGTAATAAGCGAAGTTGTCGAGTAATACGGCTCGGCTGCGACAACAAGCGATACAGCCACTCCAGCCCCAGATTTTGCCAGATTTTAGGCGCACGCTTAACGTGACCGGTAAAGACGTCGTAGGTGCCACCCACGCCCATATACAGCGCGTCAGGGTGAGTCTTGCGGCAATCACGCATAAAGATCTCTTGTTTCGGCGAGCCCATCGCCACCGTCACAATTTGCGCACCGCTGGCGTGAATACGCTCAAACAACGCCTGACGCTGCTCTGGGGCAAAATAACCGTCCTGACTACCCACAATGTTCACGCGCCACTGCGCACGTAGTTTTGCTTCTGTTTGTGCCAGAACTTCAGGCTTGCCACCAACCAGGAAAACAGGCGTTCCGTTTTGCCCGGCTCGCGCCATCAGCGCTTCCCAAAGGTCAGCTCCGGCCACGCGTGAAACCTGCGCCTGCGGGAATTTTTTGCGCACCGAACGCACCACGCTAATGCCATCCGCATATTTGAACTCCGCGGCGTTGATCAGCGCCCTCACTTCAGGGTTATCTTCTGCTGTCAGCATCTTCTCAGCGTTGATAGCCACCAGCGTTCCTGACCTGAGGTGTCCTTCGGCAAACAGGTAATTCAGCGCATGTTGCATATCGCGCCAGCCAATCAGTTGTAATCCGCGCAACGAATACAGCGGCGCAGTTGTGTTATCTGTCATTACGATCCTTCAATCTGTGTACGGGACAGCGATTTGATTCGCTTATGGATGAGTCCCGCGCTATCGAATAGCCAGAACAGCAGTTTTGCCACCAGTAGGCAAACGCCGAAAATCACGAGGAAAAAGACCACTCGTGAGACAAACGAATCCAGCCCTTCACGTGCCAAAACGATCATATTGAAAATGGCGCCAAAACAGAAACTGTGCAAAATCGCCGCCTTATAGCGATTGGTTTCGCGATTGCCAAGCTCATACAGCCAGTCGAACCACTTGATGATGAGCCCAACAACAATCGCGCCTAATGGTATAAACAGCGCCCCACCCATCACCACCAGTGAACCAATTAACGTCGGCGAAATCGCCAGTCCTGAGTGGTTGTTCAACACTTCCCAGGTAAAGTAGTTCGCTGAGTTGAGTACAATACTCGGCCGCCCAGGCCACAGCCATGAGGGGATAAAGACGTAGAAGTCACGGACGATCGGCGCCAACCCCTGGAACTCAATATTGTGGTAATTCTGCAGCAACAGCGCCAGGTTCTCCCACGGTGAGAAGGTGTCGCGCGTAAGGTACAGGAACGTATAGAACGCCTCATCGCCGCTAACGCTCATTCCGTAGCGTTTCAGCGCCAGCCAGAACATGCCGACAATGCCCAGCACGCCTGCGGCGACCAACATCCACAACGAAATCCAGCCGCGAATAATGCCGATAAACAAGAAGATGGCAAACGCGATAATGATATTGGCACGCGTCCCGCCCACAATCATATAGGTCAGCAAACCAAACGCGACGGTGCTCACCAGGAAGAACAACCACGCTTTGCTGTCCTGACGCAGGAAATAAACCACCAGCATCGCCGGAATGAAGAAGTAGAAGAAACGCTTCAGAGCGACGCCAGAGACTTCACTGGAAAAAATCTGGCTATAGGATTGCAGTCTGAACAGTAGGAAGCCGTTGTGCATAAAGAAGACGCCCACGCTCACCAGCGCAATCGCCATCAGGATAACCCAGGTCAAATGGGCTTCAACGCGATTGATGGTAAACAGCGGTCTGCGCGGCTTATCCTCTACTCGTTTGCGCAAGCGCGTTTTATACGTCACGTAGTAGACGGCATAGAAACAGGCGGCTGACAGCAAAGCCTGCAGCAGGATCTCCGGCGGAGCCACTGCCACATCAAAGCGGAACACCAGGATGCTGGTTAACGGGAATCCGAAGAAGAACGTCAGCAAGAACAACAATGAGAAGAAGACATTGAAGTTAAAACGCACACGGCGGAACTCAAACCAGGTCAGCGTGGCGATAAACAAGGTGGAGAGCAGCCAGACTACCAGCAGACCGCTGAATTGCATCAGGCTCATACGGTTTCTCCTGAAGCAATGCGCAGCGCGTTGTACCACGGCTGCAGATAATTCGGGCTAAAGAAGGTAATAGTATTTTTATCTACCGATGCCAACTGGCGCTGCGCTTCGCGTACGACGCCTTCATTGAGATCATCAGTGGTAAATAACACCGGAAGATTTTGTTCCACCATATCCTGCCAGAAGGGATTTTCACGGTTGAGCACGCACGGAATACCCGCCTGGATCAGCAAACAAAGCGTACCGATCCCCTGCTGACGGGCAAAAATAAAGTAACCTAAATCGCATTGACGTAGTAACGCGAGATAAGCATCAAATTCCAGCTTTTCACTCAAAATTTGCAGATTATCAGCGCTAAATAATGCCAGACCGGCCTGGCGAACCTCGTCTATATAGGCCGCATTATTGGCGGGATAACCCATCGGCACAATGACATTCACCGAGTCACCGAACTGCTGATGGACGGCGCGAAGCGCGGCAACATGCTCATTGCTGCGATCGCCAGAGTTGCCAACCAGCACCGTCATCTTGCCGCTGCGCTGGCAATCATTGCTCATGTTATTGAGTGAAGGATCCATTCGCGTCGGGAAATAGAGCAACTCACCCCGTACATGCGGATGTTGCTCGGCGAAATAACGTAAATCGCCCCGTGTCGCAAACACGCAGCCCACGCGATTCTGCGCCATGCGGCGAATCGGGTAAAACAGGCGGAATTTCAGTCCACTGGAGACTTCATATAAATCAGCGCCCCAGATATGCCAGTAAAACTGCTCTGATTTAATCCCCCCACTCAGCAACGCCAGCCACAGGCTGGTGTTAAACTGACCGTGGAAGAAGAAACGCTGTTGACGATCCGCTTTTGCCTTCGCGATAACAGCGTCAGCCAACGCCTTTTTCCCGCTGTAGAAGCTTAGCGATAACGCCGGGCAGCTCTCACTGAATCCCGTATCCTGACCGGCAACCATAAACGTGCGCGCGTGCTCGCTCGTCGCAGCCAGCGAGTCGTTGAAAAACCGCAGGACGGTTTGGTTATGGTGAGGGATATCCGATCCCAGAACGTGAATCAGTACAGTCATGCCCGCCTACGCCAGAGTAAAAATACGCCACAACAAAGAGAAAAATAGACGATGTACGTTGCCATATAAGCCTGTGCCGCTCCCAGCGCACCGTGTGCAGGGATCAGCCAGTGAGCAAACACCGTCAATAACATGAACTGGCTAATTTCAGCCAAAATATAAAACCGCAGCGATGCTTTCGCGATCACCAGATACCCAAAGACATACGCCCCAACTTTCAGTACATCGCCGACCAGTTGCCAGGCAAACAGATCGCGCATGGCGGTGAATTTTGCGGAGAAAAGCAGCCAGATCGCAAAATCACGCAGCAACCAAACAGTAAAGCTCGCTGCGGCAACCGCCGGCAACACGAACTTCAGCGACTTGACTACCTCGCGTGTGATGTCGCGCTTTTCGGTCAGCCTCGACAACGTCGGCAGCAAGTAAACGCTGAATGAAGCGGTAATGAATTGCAGATAAGCATCAGAGATACTGCTCACCCCCTGCCAGATCCCTACATCATCCCAGCTATACTGTGCCGCCAGCAGGTTTCGCATCATCACGTATGCCACAGGCAGCGTTACGGAGGTAATCAGCGCCATCAGGGTAAACTTGCTTAGCTGTCCAGCCAGACCGTTATCCCACGAGGGTTTCAGGTAATGCAGAGGAATCGCCCCGCGCTTAATCAGCATAATAGCGGCAGGGATAACGACCAACGCGGGCACTAACGCCAGACCCAGCAAAGCGCCTTCATACCCTCCCAGGCGATAACAGCCATAATAAGCCACCACGCCCACCAGGCTACCCACAATCAGCGACAGCGCGTTACCTGCCGCATCGCGAAAGCCCTTCATCAACGCAAGAAGCAGGTTCGCCCAGGCAATGCCCATCTGCACCAGCGCAACCAGTCTTACCAGCCCCTGATAATGAGTATGGCCAAACAATCCTTGACTGATTGGCGCGGCTGCCAGCAGAAAAATTACCGCCATCAGCGTAGAGAATCCCAGCACCATCGCGGAAGATGTACCGACCACCTTACGGAGCCGGGTCGGATCGTCATGGTGCTGCGCAACATATTTCGTGACGCCGTTGAAAATGCCGGCCCCCGCCAGGACGCCAAGCACGGTGACCATCTGGCGGAAGTTACCCGCCTGCCCCACGCCAGCCGGGCCAAACGATACCGCCAGCAGCTTCACGACCAGCAAACCCGCACCAATTTTTACCAGCGTACTGGTTGCCGTCCATAAGGACGCTTTAGCAAGCGACATATCAGGCGAAGTAGTTGAGTAAGGTCGAAATGACCGTTCGCTGGTTTACTGGCGACAGGTTGTAGAACAGCGGTAAACGCAGCAGGCGCTCACTCTCTTTGGTGGTGAAACGATCAACACCGGCAAATACGCCGAATTTATCGCCAGCCGGACAATCATGCAGCGGGATATAGTGGAACACCGCCATAATTTCGGCTTCTTTCAGGAAGTTAATCAACGCCGTGCGATCGTCGATATCGCCAAGCTTGATGTAAAACATATGGGCGTTTTGCACGCAGCCGTCGGGTACAGAAGGCAGATCAATACGTCCGGCACGCGCCAGCGGTTCGAGCGCATCATAGTAGTTCTGCCACAGCGCCAGACGCTGCTGGTTAATGCGGTCCGCCGCTTCCAGTTGCGCCCACAGATAGGCAGCCTGCAGATCGGACATCAAATAGCTGGAGCCAATGTCACGCCAGGTATACTTATCCACCTGACCGCGGAAAAATTGACTGCGGTTTGTCCCTTTTTCACGGATGATCTCCGCACGTTCGACTAATTTTTTATCATTAATCAGCGTCGCGCCGCCCTCACCGCCTGCGGTATAGTTTTTGGTCTCATGAAAGCTAAAGCAACCGATGTGACCAATTGTCCCCAGAGCCCGACCTTTATAAGTCGACATGACGCCCTGGGCTGCATCTTCCACCACAAACAGGTTATGTTTGGTCGCCAGCGCCATGATGGTATCCATTTCACAGGCTACGCCCGCGTAATGCACCGGCACGATAGCGCGGGTTTTGTCGGTGATCGCCGCTTCAATCAGCGTTTCGTCAATGTTCATGGTATCCGGGCGGATATCAACAAAGACAATTTTCGCGCCGCGCAGCACGAAGGCATTGGCCGTGGAGACAAACGTGTAGCTCGGCATAATGACTTCATCACCAGGCTGGATATCCAGCAGCAATGCCGCCATCTCAAGCGATGCGGTGCAGGAAGGTGTCAGCAATACTTTCTCGCTGCCAAAATGCTGTTCCAGCCACTGCTGGCAGCGACGGGTATAACCGCCATCGCCACACAGTTTGCCGCTGTTCATCGCAGACTGCATGTAATCGAGTTCAGTACCCACCACCGGCGGTGCATTAAATGGAATCATCGTATCACCTGTATAACCAATACGCGGTGCTTTCCACATTCGCACCACTGTGTATGTAACGTTTAAGCGCGGCGGTATTGCCCATTTGGGTCGCCACGCGCAATGTTGTTTTACCGCGAGCCTGCGCCCAGCAAAGGGCGGCTTGCATCAGTTCTGCTCCCGCCCCACGCCCGGCCAGCAGGCCAATTCGCGCCTCAGTCGCATTCAGTTCACGCAGCGAGACATAGCCACGAATATCACCAGCCAGTGTACGAAAAACGAGGCATTGATGATCGAACGTCCCCAGCACCGCGTTTTCAATCCACTGCGCGTAAAAACGCGCGCTGGCATCTGCGGCATACCACGGGGTGCGAAAACGACTTTGTGCGAACGCCTGTCCTGCCAGTTGGCGTAATGCAGGGATATCCGTAGTTTGTGCGACCTGCGCACCGGGGTCACCATGCGCACACGTCACCGGCAGCACAAAATCCACTTCACCTTCAACCAGTGAGAAGCCCAACTGTTGCAGGGCGTCTAATTCCTGGGTATTGGCGGCAGGAATTTTTGCCTGTACCCGCGACCAGGGCTGCAACAAATCCGCAGTCAGAACCGGCGCGTGTTGGTCAAAACGCACAATGGCGCTATTCACGCCAAAGAACGTATTTTCCCAGCTAAGCGGCTCAATACTGGCGCGGACGAGCACGGAGCAGCTCCAGCAGGTATTGACCATAACCCGTTTTGGCCAGTGAACTGGCGGCACGCTTCACGCCTTCGTCATCCAGCCAACCGTTACGCCAGGCGATTTCTTCCAGACAGGCTATTTTAAAACCCTGGCGTTTTTCCACCGTCTGCACAAACGTGCTCGCTTCGATAAGACTGTCGTGCGTACCGGTATCCAGCCAGGCAAAACCGCGCCCGAGCAATTCGACCGTCAAATGCCCATCATCAAGGTACATCTGGTTGATAGACGTTATCTCCAGCTCCCCACGCTCAGAAGGTTTTACGCGTTTTGCGTATTCCACCACTTTGCTGTCATAGAAATAGAGCCCGGTCACCGCCCAGTTGGATTTTGGTGCTTTCGGCTTCTCTTCCAGCGAGATAGCACGAAAATTATCGTCAAACTCCACGACACCAAAACGTTCAGGATCCATCACCTGGTAACCAAACACCGTCGCGCCTTGCGTTCTGGCGGCCACATGACGCAGTTTGGGACTGAAGCCCTGACCAAAGAAGATATTGTCTCCTAACACCAGACACGATGGCTCACCGTTAAGGAACGTTTCACCAATGATAAACGCCTGCGCTAATCCATCCGGACTGGGTTGCTCAGCATAGTGCAATTCAATGCCGAACTCAGATCCATCGCCCAGTAAGCGCTGGAAATAGCCTTTATCTTCCGGTGTAGTGATAATCAGGATTTCGCGAATTCCCGCCAGCATCAATACGGATAACGGGTAGTAAATCATCGGCTTATCGTAAATAGGCAATAGCTGCTTCGATACGCCACGCGTAATGGGATACAGGCGAGTACCTGAGCCACCCGCCAGAATGATACCTTTCATGCGTTGTCTCCTCCGGGAGCCAAAACCAGGCTGTTAGCCCTTCAGACCTAAACGTTCGCCCTGGTAACTGCCATCCTGCACGGGTTTCCACCATGCCTGATTAGCCAGATACCACTCCACGGTTTTGCGCATTCCGCTTTCAAATGTTTCTTGCGGCATCCAGCCTAGCTCACGCGCAATTTTCGACGCGTCAATGGCATAACGCAAATCATGACCCGGGCGATCGTCCACAAAAGCGATCAAGTCGCGGTACTGCGCGATACCCAGCGGCTTTTGCGGTGCCAGCTCTTCCAACAGGCTGCAAACCGTTTCGACAACCTCCAGGTTTTTACGCTCGTTATGGCCACCAATATTATAGGTTTCACCCACCGCGCCCGTTGTCGCCACACAATAGAGCGCCCTGGCGTGATCTTCTACATACAACCAGTCACGGATCTGTTGCCCATTGCCGTAAACCGGCAACGGCTTCCCCGCCAATGCGTTGAGGATCATCAGCGGAATCAGTTTTTCCGGGAAATGGTACGGACCATAGTTGTTAGAACAGTTGGTTATCAGCGTTGGCAGGCCGTAGGTACGTAGCCAGGCACGGACCAGATGATCGCTGCTGGCTTTCGACGCGGAATAAGGGCTGCTCGGCGCATACGGCGTTGTTTCAGTGAAGAAATCATCCGTAGAATGCAGATCGCCATACACCTCGTCAGTCGAGATATGGTGGAAACGAAACGCTGATTTTTTCTCGCTGGTTAAATCACTCCAGTAAGCACGCGCCGCTTCCAACAGCGTGTAGGTTCCCACAATGTTAGTTTCGATAAAGGCGGCCGGACCATCAATGGAGCGATCGACGTGGCTTTCTGCCGCCAGATGCAGCACGCAGTCCGGCTGATAGTGTTGAAACACCCTGTCGAGCGAAGCGCGATCGCAGATATCGACTTTCTCAAAGGTAAAACGAGGATTCTGTGCAACCGGCTCCAGCGACATCAGGTTTCCGGCATAGGTCAGCTTATCGACCACAATTGCCGCATCCTGAGTATTCTGAATGATATGCCGTACAACCGCCGAGCCGATGAATCCCGCTCCACCGGTAACCAGAATTCGCTTCATTAGCGCCAGACTCCTTTGGTATCAACGACATATTGCTGGTAAACCGCATCGCCTTTAATGGCTTTAAATTCATTATGGTCAACCAGCAAGACCAGCACATCAGCGCTTACCAGAGCATCGTCCAGCGTAGCCAGTTGGCACAGACCGTCCAGTTTTTTCGGCAGTTGATAGATGTTCGGCTCCACCACCAATGTTTCGCCTTTGTGCCAATGCGCGATGCTTTGCGCAATTCCCATCGCCGGGCTTTCACGTAAATCATCAATATTCGGTTTGAATGCCAGACCAAAACAGGCAATTTTCACTTCGCTGGCCCGTTTATTGGTATCCGCCAGACAGTCGGCCACGGCAGCTTTTACCTGATCAACCACCCAATGAGGCTTACCGTCGTTTACCTCGCGCGCGGTGCGAATCAATTTCGCCTGCTGCGGGTTCTGCGCCACGATAAACCACGGATCAACCGCGATACAGTGTCCACCAACGCCCGGACCCGGTTGCAAAATATTCACGCGCGGATGGCGATTTGCGAGGCGAATCAGTTCCCAGACGTTGATCCCCTGATCGGCACAAATCAGCGACAGCTCATTGGCGAAGGCGATATTGACGTCGCGGAAGCTATTCTCAGTTAGCTTGCACATTTCCGCAGTGCGGGCGTTGGTCACAACACATTCACCCTCGAGGAAGATGTTGTATAGCTCGCTGGCGCGTGCGGAACAGACGGAGGTCATTCCGCCAATCACGCGGTCGTTTTTAATCAGCTCAACCATCACCTGGCCCGGCAACACGCGCTCTGGGCAATAAGCAATATTAACGTCAGCCTGTTCACCGACCTGTTGCGGGAAAGTCAGGTCAGGACGCATTTCTGCCAGCCATGCGGCCATCTGTTCAGTGGCCCCGACAGGCGACGTCGATTCAAGGATCACCAACGCACCTTTTTTCAGCACTGGTGCAAGAGATTTCGCCGCGGCTTCCACATAGACCATATCGGGTTCATGCTCCCCCTTAAACGGGGTAGGCACAGCAATCAGATAGGCATCCGCGTCTACAGGGGTTGTGGTCGCGCGCAGAAATCCATTTTCGACCGCCGTTTTCACCACGGTGCCCAAATCTGGCTCAACGATATGAATTTCACCGCGATTAATGGTATCCACCGCGTGTTGATTTACATCTACGCCAATCACATGCTTTTGACGGGAAGCAAAGGCAGCCGCCGTCGGCAGTCCGATATAACCCAGCCCAATGACAGAAATGGTCGTAAAACTCATAGCGATATCCGATTATTTTTTAACGCGTGTAAAATGCGGTCACATGCCTGCCCGTCACCATACGGATTATGGGCGCGGCTCATGGTCTGATATTCATTGTCGTCATGCAGCAAACGCGTGACTTCTTCGACAATACGCTGCGGGTCTGTCCCTACCAGGCGTACTGTGCCTGCGGTAATCGCTTCCGGACGTTCCGTCGTTTCGCGCATCACCAGTACAGGTTTCCCCAGAGATGGGGCTTCTTCCTGAATCCCTCCAGAGTCGGTAAGGATCAGCCAGGCGTGATTCATCAGCCAGACAAACGGCATGTAATCCTGCGGTTCAATCAGGATGACGTTTTCAACGTGACCCAGAATGCGATTAACCGGTTCGCTGACGTTAGGATTCAGGTGAACCGGATAGACAATCTGCACGTTCTGATTGGCCGCAGCAATTTCCGCCAGCGCATGGCAAATGTGTTCAAAACCGCGACCGAAGCTTTCCCGACGATGACCGGTCACCAGTATCATCTTTTTATCCGAGCTCAGGAATGGATAATGCTCTGCCAGTTCAGCCCGCAATGCATCACTCGCCAGTACGCGGTCACGCACCCAGATCAACGCATCAATAACCGTATTACCTGTAACAAAAATACGGCTATCGGAAATATTTTCCCGCAGCAGGTTTTGCCGCGAATTTTCTGTTGGCGCAAAATGATACATCGCCAGATGCCCGGTCAGCGTACGGTTCGCCTCTTCCGGCCAGGGAGAGTAGAGATCGCCGGTACGTAAACCCGCCTCCACATGCCCTACCGGGATGCGCTGATAGAACGCGGCCAGGCTAGTGGCAATAGTTGTCGTGGTATCGCCGTGAACTAACACAACGTCGGGTTTAAAGTCAGCCAGAATGGGCTTTAATCCTTCCAGTATTCGGCAGGTAATTTCTGTTAGTCCCTGACCTGGCTGCATAATATTGAGATCGTAGTCAGGTACAATGGAAAAGAGGTTCAACACCTGATCGAGCATCTCCCGATGCTGCGCCGTGACGCAAACTTTTGCCTCAAAATCAGGATCTTTTGCCAACGCATGAACCAGAGGTGCCATTTTTATGGCCTCCGGTCGCGTGCCAAATACAGTCAGTACTTTCACATCGATTCTCTTCGGATTGGCAGTGAGGGCCCAGCCCCTCACTGCAACGATATTGCTAAATCGTGCGGCGACGGGTTAACGCAACACCAGCACCGATCAGAGCCCCAACGATGCCCCACATAATCATCAGGAAGGCACGACGAGGGCTGTCACGTTTTACCGGTTCCTCCGGCGTACGCAAATAACGATAGGTCTGAAAACGCGGATCCAGAGTTGGCCCAACGTTCAGTGTGTTAAGCATGGCTCGGTTTTGGAAGTAGTCCAGATCGAAATCGGGACCAACAGATTGCAGGTTTTCGAGTCGCGCCTGCAGCATAGGGCGTCCAAGCAAAAACAGTTCTGAATCGGGTAATTCTTCAGCCGGAACGTCAGTGGAAGTACGCGAAATATTATGCTGCTCAGCAATTTTGAGTGCCTGCTCAATGTTATGAACACGGCGGGAGAAGATCGATTTCGCCACTTCTTCCTGGCGTTTAACCTGCGCCTTCATTTGCACGGTGCGCGCAGCCCAGGCTCCCTTTAACTCGTCGTTCAGATGACGCGCTGCACGCTGACTGGCAAACGCGACGTACTGACGCAACAGATTGTTGGCATCAGGCGCCGTTTCGGCAATCAGCTTCACGCTGTCATTAGTATTACGAACCGCATCGCCAGGCATAAACTGAATGTTATTAATCAGTTCATCCAGCATCGCCGCATCGGCTTTACTGTTACCCACCATCCGTTGCTTGTAGTAATCAGTCTGCTGCCAGAATTCACGGCGCGTATCCCATGAGGCAAGCTGCATGATAAATTCTTTATAGGCTTCATCCATCACTGACGGCTGATCCGCTGATGCAAGACTGGCCTTGATGTCCAGGTTACGTAAGAACTGCTGCTGAGAGTAATAGCCGCCCAACATATTAACCGTTGGCCGGTCTGAAATCGCCGTCGCGCTCCACTCCTGACGAGCAAAAAACGTATAGGCGAGAGCGACTAACGCGAAGGCGAGAGCCATACCGACGATCCACACCTTCCCTGTCCACAAAGTACGAAACAACCCACGGATGTCCAGTTCATTTTCAGCGCTCATGGCATGTTCCCCCGGTAATGGTTGTGTCATCGTACCCTCAATTTATTTGGTTAAGTTTGGTTTACTGTCACGGTTTCTACGCAGCTTGCGCTTCCAGCGTTTGATAAATCTCGCTACCTTCCAGGCACGTTTAATACAATAGTCGTACAAGACAAATGCCAGTAAAAAGAGCACCAGCATCACCCATTCTGGAACGATCCGAGAATATTCAGCCAGCACGCCGATAGAAGCCAGGATCGCAGCAGCCAGCGTAATCAGGACAAAAGCCTGTCGGGAGGTAAACCCGGCACGCATGATTAAATGGTGAATATGTTGGCGGTCCGGGGAGAAAGGGCTCATGCCTTTACGTAAACGACGATACATAATCGCCACCATATCCATTAACGGAATGGCAATAATCCACAGTGCGGTGACCGGGCTAATAGGATGCGTTTTACCTTGAGTGGTCTCCAGCAGGATCCAGATTACCGTGAAGCCAATCAGCGTACTCCCCGCATCGCCCATAAAGACCTTATAGCGACGTCCGAGAATACCCAGGTTCAGCATGATGTAAGGCAGAATGGCGGCGATCATGGCAAAACACCAAATTGCCAGGCTTGTCTGACCGTCAAACCACAAAATAAGCCCCATTGCGGCGAATGATACGCTGGATAGCCCGCCTAACAGACCATCAATCCCATCCACCATGTTAAAGGCGTTAATTGCAGCCCAAACGGCGAAAAGGGTAAGGAAATAACCAAAAGGCCCGAGCACCATCTCCCAGGGGCCAAAAATGAACCCAAGGCTCAACAGATAGAGCTTACCAACTGCCATCATAATGATGCCGATGATAGCCTGGATGGTCGCACGGATTTTTACACTGATATCAAAGCGGTCGTCCAGCGCACCGATAAACACCAGTACACCGGCACAAGCCAGGTAGAGAGTTGCATGCGGGATATAATAATCGGCGATGAGGAACGTAAAGCAAATGCCTGCGTAAACCGAAATCCCCCCAACCAACGGAATCAGTCCCTGATGACGTTTGCGGAAGTTGGGTTTATCCACCAATCCAATCTTTTTCGCGACCTTGCGGGCAAAGAAAAGAAACAGCGTTGTGAATAAAAAAATACTGATGAGATCAGTACTTGCTGTCAGTAAATTCACTATACATACTCTCAAAGAATATCAATATATGAAGTATAACCATCCAGGCGATTATTCAGAAGAGAAACCCGATTCCATATCAGGTGGTTCTGTATGATTATTAACCACAAAATACGAATTACAACCCTTCGTCGCCAGGCGGTATGTCATACCGGATTATTATTATTGTGTCGTTAAGATTACATCCACAAAAGCAAAACGCCACGTAAAAACGTGGCGTTTTCAGATGATGCCCGAATCAGGAACGCTTCATCATATCGAAGAAGTCGTCATTGGTCTTGGTCATCGCCAGTTTGTTAATGAGGAATTCCATTGCGTCGATTTCACCCATAGGATGGATGATTTTGCGCAGAATCCACATTTTCTGCAGCTCTTCCTGGGTGGTGAGCAGCTCTTCTTTACGGGTACCGGAACGGTTGTAGTCGATAGCCGGGAAGACGCGTTTTTCAGCAATCTTACGAGAGAGATGCAGTTCCATGTTGCCGGTACCTTTAAACTCTTCGTAGATAACTTCATCCATTTTAGAGCCGGTATCAATCAGCGCAGTCGCGATGATGGTCAGGCTACCGCCCTCTTCCACGTTACGTGCAGCACCAAAGAAACGCTTCGGACGATGCAGGGCGTTGGCGTCCACACCACCGGTCAGTACTTTACCGGAAGCCGGAACCACGGTGTTATATGCACGCGCCAGACGGGTGATGGAATCAAGCAGAATGATAACGTCTTTCTTGTGTTCAACCAGACGTTTCGCTTTCTCGATAACCATTTCCGCAACCTGAACGTGGCGAGAGGCAGGTTCGTCAAAAGTAGACGCAACCACTTCACCTTTCACCAGACGCTGCATCTCGGTAACTTCTTCCGGACGTTCGTCAATCAGCAGCACCATCAACACGCAGTCAGGATGATTGTAGGCAATGCTCTGCGCAATGTTCTGCAGCAGCATGGTTTTACCCGCTTTCGGCGGAGCAACAATCAGACCACGTTGGCCACGACCGATCGGCGATGCCAGATCCAGTACACGCGCCGTTAAGTCTTCAGTAGAACCGTTACCACGTTCCATACGCAGACGAGAGTTTGCGTGCAGCGGCGTTAAGTTCTCAAAGAGGATTTTGTTACGGGCGTTTTCTGGTTTGTCGTAGTTAACTTCGTTAACTTTCAACAGCGCAAAGTAGCGTTCACCTTCTTTCGGCGGGCGAATCTTACCAGAAATGGTATCACCAGTGCGGAGGTTGAAACGGCGGATTTGGCTGGGAGAAACGTAGATGTCATCAGGACCGGCGAGGTAGGAGCTGTCTGCAGAGCGGAGGAAACCAAATCCATCCTGCAATATCTCCAGCACACCGTCACCAAAGATATCTTCGCCACTCTTTGCGTGCTGCTTCAGGATGGCAAAAATAATGTCCTGCTTGCGCATACGAGCCAGGTTTTCAAGGCCCATATTTTCGCCGAGAGTGATCAGCTCAGAAACCGGCGTATTCTTTAATTCGGTAAGATTCATAATGGTGTGAGTTCTTAAACTTGGGGTAAATCTCGAACTTAATGTTGTGAATGGTATGGCAGGGTCATCCATGCCTGTTTACGGCCATCAACTCATGTCTGTTCGCTGTCTGGTCACAGGAAAGTACGCAGAACTGAAACGACAAGACGGATTGAGTGACAAGCCAGGAATCTGTCCACTTCTCGCGCGAGAAACAACGGGAAGTATTGGATATAACTAGATTCAAACTTAATAAGGTATGTTTAATACGAAGTCAACACTAACTTAGCACGACTCAAGTCGGGCGTCCAGTCATCCGAATCATTTCGAAGTAGGGTCGCCCGATCATGAGACTTCCTTACGCTAAATTAGCGTCGAGGAATTCTTTCAACTGACCTTTGGACAGTGCGCCGACTTTCGTCGCCGCAACTTCGCCGTTTTTAAACAGCAGCAGGGTCGGGATGCCACGGATACCATACTTCGGCGCGGTGCCTGGGTTTTGGTCAATGTTCAGTTTAGCAACCGTCAGTTTGCCCTGATATTCGTCAGCGATTTCATCCAGAATCGGAGCGATCATTTTGCACGGACCGCACCACTCTGCCCAGAAATCAACGAGGATTGCTCCGTCCGCTTTGAGTACATCCGTGTCAAAACTGTCGTCAGTCAGGTGAATAATTTTATCGCTCATAATAACTCCACAGGAATAAGCCTGGTGCATTGGTATAGCATTAATCAACGACGTGTTGATGTAGCATTAACCAACTAAAGGTTGACTTTATTTCACCGGATACGCTTTCGTAAAGCAATAGTAAGCTGATATTCTACCACACTATGAGCAAAACACATTTAACAGAACAGAAGTTTTCCGACTTCGCCCTGCACCCAAAGGTGATAGAAGCCCTTGAAAACAAAGGCTTTCATAACTGTACGCCCATTCAGGCCCTCGCGCTGCCGCTAACGCTGGCTGGTCGTGATGTTGCCGGGCAGGCGCAAACCGGTACCGGAAAAACGATGGCGTTCCTGACGTCAACGTTTCATTATCTTCTCTCTCATCCCGCGATTGCCGATCGCAAGGTGAACCAACCGCGTGCGTTAATTATGGCGCCAACGCGTGAGTTAGCCGTGCAGATCCATGCCGATGCCGAGCCGCTGGCACAGACCACTGGTCTGAAATTAGGCCTCGCGTATGGCGGCGACGGTTACGATAAACAGCTGAAAGTGCTGGAAAGCGGCGTCGATATTCTTATCGGCACGACCGGTCGTCTCATCGACTATGCAAAACAGAACCACATTAATCTGGGCGCGATTCAGGTCGTGGTGCTGGATGAAGCCGATCGTATGTACGATCTGGGCTTTATTAAAGATATCCGTTGGCTGTTCCGTCGTATGCCGCCAACCACCCAACGTCTGAACATGCTGTTTTCTGCAACGCTCTCTTACCGCGTTCGCGAACTGGCGTTCGAACAGATGAATAACGCTGAATACGTTGAAGTCGAACCGGAACAAAAAACTGGCCACCGCATCAAAGAAGAACTCTTCTATCCTTCCAACGAAGAGAAAATGCGTTTGCTGCAAACGCTGATTGAAGAAGAGTGGCCAGATCGCGCCATTGTTTTTGCTAACACCAAGCATCGTTGTGAAGATATCTGGGGCAGCCTTGCTGCGGACGGCCATCGCGTCGGTCTGCTGACCGGTGACGTGGCACAGAAAAAACGTCTGCGTATTCTTGATGAATTCACCCGTGGCGATCTCGACATTCTCGTTGCGACGGATGTCGCTGCGCGTGGTCTGCATATCCCAGCCGTAACGCACGTATTTAACTATGACCTGCCGGATGACTGTGAAGATTACGTTCACCGAATCGGTCGTACCGGGCGTGCTGGCGCAAGCGGTCACTCTATCAGCCTTGCCTGTGAAGAGTACGCGCTGAATTTACCCGCAATCGAGACCTATATCGGCCACTCGATTCCGGTCAGCAAGTATAACCCGGATGCGCTGATGACCGATCTGCCGAAGCCGTTGCGCTTAACGCGCCCGCGCACAGGCAATGGCCCACGCCGTACCGGTGGTGCTCCGCGTAATCGTCGTCGTTCAGGTTAAGAAAAGTTATGTCATACACAAAGTCATTCAGCCTGTATCAAGGCGGCAAGAAAACGAATCCCGATGAGCTTACTTTAGTAAGTGATTCGGGTGAGAGAACGCAGCCAACACAGATACAGGTTGAAGGATGAAGTGTATGAATTCTACTTCGCTGTATGCAGCAATCGATCTCGGCTCGAATAGTTTTCATATGCTGGTTGTACGCGAGGTGGCAGGAAGCATCCAGACGCTCACGCGTATCAAACGCAAAGTGCGTCTGGCCGCTGGACTCAACGGTGACAACGAGCTCTCTGTTGAAGCGATGGAGCGCGGCTGGCAATGCTTGCTCCTGTTTGCAGAACGTCTGCAGGATATTCCGCATCCACAAATCCGCGTGGTCGCCACGGCAACATTACGCATCGCCGTAAATGCCGATGTGTTTATTGCTAAAGCGCAAGAGATCCTTGGCTGCCCTGTCCAGGTGATTAGCGGTGAAGAAGAAGCGCGACTGATTTATCAAGGTGTAGCCCACACGACCGGCGGTGCCGATCAGCGTCTGGTTGTGGATATTGGCGGCGCCAGTACTGAACTGGTCACCGGATCCGGTGCTCAAACCACCTCTCTGTTCAGCCTGTCTATGGGCTGCGTCACCTGGCTCGAACGGTATTTTACCGATCGTAATCTGGCACAGGAAAACTTTGACGAGGCAGAGAAGGCCGCACGTGAAGTTTTGCGCCCGGTCGCCGACAAACTGCGTTTTCATGGCTGGAAAGTTTGCGTTGGTGCCTCTGGTACCGTCCAGGCGTTGCAGGAAATCATGATGGCGCAGGGCATGGATGAGCGCATTACGCTAGCTAAACTTCAGCAGCTTAAGCAGCGCGCCATTCACTGCGGTCGTCTGGAAGAGCTGGAAATCGAAGGGTTAACGCTGGAACGAGCGCTGGTTTTCCCCAGCGGGCTGGCCATTCTGATTGCTATTTTCACCGAACTGAACATTCAATGCATGACCCTGGCCGGCGGGGCATTACGTGAAGGTCTGGTCTACGGTATGCTGCACCTGGCGGTGGATCAGGATATTCGTAGCCGCACATTACGCAATATCCAGCGTCGCTTTATGGTCGATACAGAGCAAGCACATCGCGTTGCCAATTTAGCGACTAAATTTCTCGATCAGGTAGAAAAAAAGTGGCATCTTGAACCGATTAGCCGCGAACTACTGATTAGTGCCTGTCAGCTGCATGAAATTGGCCTAAGCGTTGATTTTAAACAGGCACCACAGCACGCCGCTTATCTGGTGCGCAATCTCGATCTCCCGGGTTTTACCCCTGCGCAAAAGAAACTGCTAGCAACGCTGTTACTCAACCAGACCAATCCCGTTGATCTCTCTTCGCTCCACCAGCAAAACGCAGTGCCACCGCGCATCGCGGAGCATCTTTGCCGTTTGCTACGTTTGGCGATCATCTTCGCCAGTCGTCGCCGCGACGATCTGGTGCCGGAAATTCAAATGGATGCAAGAAACGAGCACCTGACGGTCACGCTACCAGAAGGCTGGCTGGAACATCATCCACTGGGTAAAGAGTTAATCGATCAGGAAAGCCAGTGGCAAAGCTATGTCCACTGGCCGCTGGACGTTCATTAGATGTTAGTTGCCGGATAGCGCTTACACGTATCCGGCCTACAAAATATCTACTTCGCTTTAGCTTTCGCCATCATCGCCCGAATATTAGCGATGCTGGCCTGTCCTTTTTGCATCCGCTCCTCAGCACTCACCACTTTACGCTCTTGTTCCCAGATAACGTCATCTTGCGGCAGTTCCAACAGGAAGCGACTCGGTTCCGGGCGCACCAGTTCACCGTACTGACGACGCTCTTTACATAGCGTGAAGATGAGTTCTTTTTGTGCACGCGTAATCCCTACGTAAGCCAGACGACGCTCTTCGTCGATATTGTCTTCATCGATGCTGCTCTGGTGCGGCAAAAATCCTTCTTCCATTCCCACCATAAATACATACGGGAATTCCAGTCCTTTTGAGGCATGCAGCGTCATCAACTGCACCTGATCCAGTTCTTCTTCGCTCTCTCCACGCTCCATCATGTCGCGCAGGGTAAAACGAGTAACGACCTGGGTCAGGGTCATCGGCTCTTCCAGCTCACTGCCTTCCAGCATCTCCGTCATCCAGCTGAACAGCGTATTGACGTTTTTCATACGCATTTCAGCTGCTTTCGGGCTCGGCGAGGTTTCATAAAGCCAGGATTCGTAATCAATACCGTGGATCAGATCGCGCACTGCGGCAACCGGTTCGCGCTCCGCCAGGCGCTGAATTTCACCCAGCCAGTGCGTAAAGCGGGTCAGAGAGTCATACCCGCGCCCGGTTAGTGTCTGGCTAAGCCCCATATCAAAGCTGGCGGTAAACAGGCTTTTATTACGCGTCATCGCCCACTCACCCAACTTTTGCAGTGTGGCCGGGCCGATTTCACGCTTTGGCGTGTTTACGATGCGTAAAAATGCGCTGTCGTCATCCGGGTTGCTCAGCACGCGCAGGTAGGCCAGCAGATCTTTAATCTCCGGGCGCGAGAAGAACGACGTCCCGCCGGAAATTTTGTACGGGATGCGGTTTTGCATCAGAAACTTTTCGAACACACGCGACTGATGGTTACCGCGATACAGGATGGCGTAGTCTTTATATTGCGTCTTATTCACAAAGTGATGGGCAATTAACTCCCCGGTCACGCGTTCCGCTTCATGCTCTTCATTATTTGCGCTCAGCACCTTCAGCTCAGCCCCGTAACCCAACTCGGAAAAGAGCCGCTTTTCAAAGACGTGCGGGTTATTCGCAATGAGGATGTTCGCCGCCTTCAGGATACGACCTGATGAACGGTAGTTTTGCTCCAGCTTCACCACCTGCAAAGCCGGAAAATCTTTGCTCAACAGTACCAGGTTCTGCGGACGGGCGCCGCGCCAGGAGTAGATCGACTGATCGTCATCACCCACGACGGTAAAGCGCGCACGTTTCCCCACCAGCAACTTCACCAACTCGTACTGGCTGGTGTTGGTATCCTGATATTCATCCACCAGCAGGTAGCGGATTCTGTTTTGCCAGCGCTCACGCACCTCTTCATTACGCTGCAGCAGCAGCGTGGGAAGCAGGATCAGATCGTCAAAATCGAGGACGTTACACGCCTTCATATGCGCGTCATACAGACCATAGCAGTGGGCAAAAATACGATCGCGCTCGCCCTTTGCGCTGGCTGCTGCCTGCGCCGGGGTCATCAGATCATTTTTCCAGTTGGAGATCGTCGAGATCAACTGCTGGAGAATAAGCTTATCGTCTTCGATTAGCCCTTCAGTCAGTTCCTTAAGCAAGGCCACCTGGTCAGTATCGTCAAACAACGAGAAGTTCGACTTCATCCCCAGCGCCGCATATTCACGCTTAATGATATCCAGTCCCAGGGTGTGGAAGGTGGAAATCATCAACCCACGCGCCTCTTTACGACCCAGCGTTTGCGCCACGCGCTCTTTCATCTCGCGCGCAGCCTTATTGGTAAAGGTCACTGCCGCAATATGTCGTGCCTGATAGCCACATTCACGGATCAGATGGGCGATTTTGTTGGTGATAACACGCGTCTTGCCGGAACCCGCTCCCGCCAGCACCAGGCAAGGTCCGGTGACGAATTCGACGGCTTGTTGTTGTCCGGGGTTCAAACGCATAAAGGATTGCTCAATCTGTAAACACGGGGGAGGTGGATTGTAGCAGAAAGAGGGAGAAAAAGAGTAACAGGCTACCCCTGTGAGTAGCCAGAAAATCGGGTCAATCAGGAAGCCGTCACGGCAAGCGGTGTGTAACCGTTGCGCTGTGCGCTCTTGATCCAGCTGTAAGATCCCATCACCGCGATTGCCGTCAGCAGGACATATTCGAGCGACATGGCGTAGACGCCCTGCACCGCGTAAATAACCACACTAATCACGTCGATGAGTACCCACAGCAGCCAGTTTTCGACATATTTACGCGTCATCAGAATCATGGCCGCAATCGACAAGACCAGCATGGTGGAATCCCAGAACGGGAAGGCGTCGGGCTGTAGGTCAGGCATCGCGACCTGCATACCAAATGTTTGCAGCAGGGCAATCATGATACGGGTGAGCGCCGCAAACACCGGATCGATAAACAGCGTCATCAATACTATCGCCACCGCACAGACGCCGCCCAGTACCAGGGTTTGCTGGCGGGACAGCCAACGTACCTTGAGCGCAGCTTCCTGCGCCTCGTTTTGCCGGCTCCAGGCATACCCGCCGTAAATGTTAGCAGCGAAGAAAAATACCTGCAGTAACAGGCTGGCATAGAGCTGAATCTGAAAGAAAATCGCCGCAAACAGCGTGACGTTAATCAGGCCAAACAGGTAATTGATGATTTTTTCCCGGCTGGCACACCAGATACATAGCAGACCAAATACGGTACCAATGGCTTCAATCCACGATAGTGCATAGCCGCCTTCGCCGAGAGGAATGTTGACCATTACATTGTTAATGCTAAAAAAGTCCATCACTGACCTCCTTGCTGACTATCGGAATGAATGGCGCGTAGCGCCAGGACAATTTGCCGTTCTTCGCCCTGTTGGCACAACGTTTCCTGCTGGACGTAATCATTGATGCTGCTATCCAGACAACCGTTGTGAGCGACAACCACGTTGAGTAACGATGCCGTACGTAACCCGCGTAGCGAACCAATGGTCATCAGAGCGGCGCTCTCCATATCGGCTCCCAGAATGCCAAGCGCCGACCACTGAACATCAAGTTGCGCTTCATGGTCGGTATAAAAACTGTCATGGCTGCGCACCAGACCACATGTGGCTGGAATATTCATCTGACGCGCCTGCGCCATCAGTTCCCAGATTAACTGCGGGTCAGCGCAGGCTGGATAGCCCGCAGGCGCATAGGTACGGCTGGTCCCGTCATCCGTTACCGCGGCATGGGCGATAATCACGTCACCGAGCGCAAGATTATCCTGCAATGCGCCGCAACTGCCGATACGAATCAGGGTCTTTACGCCGATCTGACGCAGTTCTTCAATGGCAATCGCCGTAGACGGCCCACCGATTCCGGTAGAGAGTACTAAAATCTCGATCCCCTGATACCAGCCTCGTGCGGCGCGAAACTCACGGTTTTGACCAAGCGATTCTGGGTTATCTAGAAAATTGATGATGCGGTCGACCCGCTGTGGGTCACCCGGCAGCAGCGCGTATCGTGCGCCAGTCATCTCCTGATTTAACTGGATATGGGGTTGCAGCGACATTCACCCGCCTCCTTCACTCTTGCGGTTATCCGATATCAGCCTCCTGCTTTAGTTTTTCAGAGGCTAATAACACAATACTTTCACCATCGGTATCAATAATCTGTAACGCTTTCAGGTCATGTAAAATACGGTTAATACTGCGGGTTGTCGCAGCCAGTTCCTGGCTGAGGTTTAGCTTATCCAGCAAAATTTTATTCGTGCCATCTTGTTGATAACGCAACCATAACGCCTGGCACACTCGCTGATACAGCGAGTAAAGATTGTCGCTACTGGCCTTTTTCGACAGCTGGTAATATTGCTGACTAAAGAAGCGCAGCATCCGCTGGTTAAAATGGTTATCTAACGCCAGCCAGCGGCTGAAGTATTCCTGCGACAAGCTCAGAAGCTGCACATGTCCAACCGCCACCACCGAACAGATGTAATGACGCGACTCAAAAATCTCGAGTTCGCCCAGCATATCGCCTTTCCGGTAGCGGGCCTGACGATAACGACGTCCATCTTCAGCCTCATAGAAAACATCGACTTCACCGGCAATAATCAGCGAAAAACGCTGGCATATTTCCCCCTGTCGACAGATAAAGACACCGCGCGGGATCTCTTCAAAACGCCAGCGCTGCAAGATGTCCAGAGGGCAATATTTCAGTAATTCGTAGAGCTGTGGATCGCAAACAATATCACTGAGCCCGGAAAGCCAGCCGACTGAAAATTCAGGTTTTTTCATTGTATTCATGTTATCTCGCTCTACGGCTGTAGGGACAGGACGGCGGTCCCCGGCAAAAAGGAATGCGGCAGATAAAATGTCGCTCATCTCCCGTTTCCATACATCAGGCGAGACATCTGTCCCGCGATGACGAAGAGTATATGTCCACGACTAAGACGGGTGATAAAGTAACGGGACATCTTTGAGACATGAGAACAAAATAATGGCTAAGAGCGCGGCAGCCCTGCATATCCTGGTGAAAGAAGAGAAATTAGCTCTGGAGATCCTGAGCAAGCTGGATCGCGGTATTAGCTTCGATCATTTGGCAAAACGCTATTCTCGCTGCCCCTCTGGGCGCAACGGCGGCGATCTGGGCGAATTCAAACAGGGGATGATGGTGGGGCCATTTGATGCCGCTGTGTTTAGCTGCCCACTGCTTAAACCTTACGGACCTGTAAAAACCAAATTTGGCTACCACATCATCAAAGTGCTGTATCGACGGTAAGCCATGCTAAAATCGCGAGCCTTACAGCCCCCTTTTTGAAGGCATGATCATGGCAAAAACAGCAGCAGCAGTGCATATCCTTGTTAAAGAAGAGAAACTGGCACTGGATCTTCTGGAACAGATTAAAAACGGCGCCGACTTCGGCAAACTGGCGAAGAAACACTCCATCTGCCCATCAGGCAAACGCGGCGGTGATTTAGGTGAATTCCGTCAGGGCCAGATGGTTCCGGCGTTCGACAAAGTGGTCTTTTCCTGCCCTGTGCTGGAGCCAACCGGCCCGCTGCACACTCAGTTCGGTTACCACATCATTAAAGTGCTGTACCGTAACTAATAGAAAGCCCGGTGTTTAAACACCGGGCTTTTTTTGCCGGATGGCGCTTCGCTTATCCGACCTACGAAGCGCTGTTGATATACCATTCCTCTACGAGGAATTATCCTGCGACCGCAATACGCTTCATATCGGTCATATAGCCACGCAGTTTCTGGCCCACTTTCTCGATAGCGTGGCCGCGAATCGCATCGTTCACGTCACGCAGCTGCGCGTTGTCTACCGCGCCTTCGGCAATCGCTTTGCCCAGGTCGCCGGTCTGCAGGGTGGTCATGAACTCTTTCAGCAGCGGTACGCAAGCGTAAGAGAACAGGTAGTTGCCGTATTCTGCGGTATCAGAGATAACCACGTTCATTTCGTACAGACGCTTACGCGCGATGGTGTTGGCGATCAGCGGCAGTTCGTGCAGTGATTCGTAGTAAGCAGATTCTTCGATGATGCCAGAATCCACCATGGTTTCGAACGCCAGCTCAACGCCCGCTTTCACCATCGCAATCATCAGAACGCCTTTATCAAAGTACTCCTGCTCGCCGATTTTACCGTCGAACTGGGCAGCGGTTTCGAACGCGGTTTTGCCGGTCTCTTCACGCCAGGTCAGCAGTTTCTTATCGTCGTTGGCCCAGTCAGCCATCATGCCGGAAGAGAATTCACCGGAGATGATGTCGTCCATGTGTTTCTGGAACAGCGGCGCCATAATTTCTTTCAGCTGCTCGGACAGTGCGTAAGCACGCAGTTTCGCCGGGTTAGACAGACGGTCCATCATCAGGGTGATGCCGCCCTGTTTCAGCGCTTCGGTGATGGTTTCCCAGCCGAACTGAATCAGTTTTTCAGCATATGCCGGGTCAGTACCTTCTTCCACCAGCTTATCGAAGCACAGCAGAGAACCGGCCTGCAGCATACCGCACAGGATAGTCTGCTCGCCCATCAGGTCAGATTTCACTTCCGCAACGAAGGAGGACTCCAGCACGCCCGCACGGTGACCGCCGGTGGCCGCAGCCCAGGCTTTAGCAATCGCCATGCCTTCACCTTTCGGATCGTTTTCCGGGTGAACGGCGATCAGGGTCGGTACACCGAAGCCACGTTTGTACTCTTCACGAACTTCAGTACCCGGGCACTTCGGTGCCACCATCACAACGGTGATGTCTTTACGGATCTGCTCGCCCACTTCGACGATGTTGAAGCCGTGGGAGTAACCCAGCGCCGCGCCGTCTTTCATCAACGGCTGTACGGAACGTACAACGTCGGAGTGCTGCTTGTCTGGAGTCAGGTTGACCACCAGATCAGCCTGCGGGATCAGCTCTTCGTAGGTACCCACTTTGAAGCCGTTTTCGGTCGCTTTACGCCAGGAAGCACGCTTCTCAGCAATCGCTTCTTTACGCAGTGCGTAGGAGATATCCAGACCGGAGTCACGCATGTTCAGGCCCTGGTTCAGACCCTGAGCGCCACAGCCGACGATGACCACTTTTTTACCCTGAAGGTAGCTCGCACCATCGGCGAATTCGTCGCGGCCCATAAAGCGACATTTACCCAGCTGTGCCAGCTGCTGGCGCAGGTTCAGTGTATTAAAGTAGTTAGCCATGATGGTGTACTCCGTGATGTTGTGTTGTGGTGCTTATTATTCGGTTCGCAGATTTGTATTTGCGAGATTGAATCCACATTACAACAGGAAATTTATTGCGGAAATTGATATATTCACAACATCACATTGCAATTTATGCAACGTAGAAAATCGGAGGCTTGTCTGTGGATTTACGCGATCTGAAAATGTTCCTGCATTTGGCTGAAAATCGTCACTTTGGCCGCAGCGCGCGGGCAATGCACGTTAGCCCCTCCACGCTCTCGCGGCAGATTCAGAGGCTGGAAGAAGATCTCGGGCAGCCGCTGTTTGTGCGCGATAACCGCACGGTTACGTTGACCGAAGCAGGTGAAGAGCTGCGCGTGTTTGCCCAACAGACGCTGTTGCAGTACCAGCAGTTACGCCACACCCTCGATCAACAAGGGCCATCACTTTCCGGTGAACTGCATATTTTCTGTTCGGTGACCGCGGCTTATAGCCACCTGCCGCCAATCCTCGACCGCTTCCGCGCCGAGCATCCATCGGTGGAAATTAAGCTCACCACCGGCGACGCCGCCGATGCGATGGAAAAAGTGGTCACTGGCGAAGCCGATCTGGCGATTGCTGGTAAGCCAGAAACGCTGCCTGGCGCGGTGGCGTTCTCGATGCTGGAAAATCTGACGGTCGTGCTAATCGCCCCAGCCCTGCCCTGCCCGGTGCGAAATCAGGTATCGGTCGATAAGCCGGACTGGTCAACGGTGCCGTTTATCATGGCCGATCAAGGTCCAGTACGCCGCCGCATCGAGCTGTGGTTCCGCCGTCACAAAATCAGCAACCCATCGATTTACGCCACGGTAGGTGGCCACGAAGCGATGGTATCAATGGTGGCGCTGGGCTGCGGCGTGGCGCTGCTGCCGGAAGTGGTGCTGGAAAACAGCCCGGAGCCGGTACGCAACCGCGTGATGATTTTAGAGCGAAGTGACGAAAAAACACCGTTCGAACTTGGAGTCTGCGCGCCGAAAAAGCGGCTGCATGAACCGCTGATCGACGCGTTCTGGAAGATTGTTCTGGAACGTAAATCCGCCGAGTAGCGCCAGCGTCAGGCCTAAAATCAGTGGTAGATTCAGTATTGGCGCTCCTTTTCTGTATAATGTCGTGATCCATTGTAGTGGGGGGCTTGTTAACCATCGCGTTAAGCAGGCCAGAACAGACGGTGTCATTGCGCACTTGACAGCGAAAATACAAACTTAATTAGCCATCATTATGATAATCAAACCAAAAATTCGTGGATTCATCTGTACAACGACCCATCCGACTGGCTGCAAAGTCAACGTGGAAAAGCAGATCGAGTATGTTAAGCAGAACGGGAAAATCGAGAACGGCCCGTCTCGCGTGCTGGTGATCGGTGCTTCCACTGGTTACGGTCTGGCTTCCAGAATTTCCGCCGCCTTTGGCAGCGGTGCCGCCACTATCGGCGTATTTTTCGAAAAACCGGGCACGGATACCAAACCAGGTTCCGCAGGCTGGTATAACTCTGCAGCTTTCGACGAAGCGGCCAAGCGTGAAGGTCTGTACTCCAAAAGCATCAACGGCGATGCGTTCTCTGACGAATGCCGTGATGAAGTGATTAAACTGATTAAAGAAGACCTGGGTCAGATTGACCTGGTGGTTTACTCACTGGCTTCCCCAGTGCGTAAAATGCCGAAAACCGGCGAAGTTGTCCGCTCTGCGCTGAAGCCAATCGGTGAGGTTTACACCTCTAAAGCGATCGATACCAACAAAGATCAGATCATCACCGCCAGCATTGAGCCGGCTACCGAAGAAGAAGTACAGAACACCGTCACCGTGATGGGCGGCGAAGACTGGGAACTGTGGATGGGCGCGCTGAGTGAAGCAGGCGTGCTGGCTGACGGCGTGAAAACCGTAGCCTACTCCTACATCGGTACCGACCTGACCTGGCCAATCTACTGGCACGGCGCGCTGGGCAAAGCGAAAGAAGACCTCGATCGCGCGGCGGGTGAACTGCGTAACCAGCTAGCCCCGCTGAACGGTTCTGCTAACGTTGCCGTACTGAAGTCCGTCATCACGCAGGCATCTTCTGCGATCCCGGTAATGCCGCTGTACATCTCCATGGTATTCAAGCTGATGAAAGCGCAGGGGATTCACGAAGGTTGTATCGAACAGATCAACCGTCTGATGACCACCAGCCTGTACGGCGACAAAGTGGCGCTTGATGACAACCAGCGTATCCGTATGGATGACTGGGAACTGCGTGACGACATTCAGCAGGCATGCCGCGATCTATGGCCGCTGATCACCACCGAAAACCTGGCGCAAGAAACCGACTATGCAGGATACAAGCAGGAATTCCTGAACCTGTTCGGTTTTGCCCTCGACGGTGTGGATTACGATGCTGACGTGAATACCGAAGTCGAATTCGACGTTATCACGCTGTAATCAGCTAGTTCAGTAGCAAAAAGGGTTCATGTTTTTACATGAACCCTTTTTTAATGGCTGTTGTTAACCCGCCAGGAAGAACCTGAACGCCGGGTTATGGGTCTCGTCGTGGCACTCATAGCCCAGTTCATTGAGCCGGGTTTCGAAGTCCGGTTCGTTATCGCCCAGCTCAAACGCCGCCAGTACACGGCCGTAGTCGGTACCGTGGCTACGGTAGTGGAACAGTGAGATATTCCAGTGCGTACCCAGGGTATAGAGGAACTTCAGCAGCGCGCCCGGCGATTCCGGGAACTCAAAGCTGTAGAGGCGCTCTTGCAACGGCTTAGACGGACGGCCACCAACCATATAGCGCACGTGCAGCTTGGCCATTTCATCGTCTGACAGATCCACCACGCTGTAACCGCCATCTTTGAGTAGGCTAAGGATTTCCTTACGCTCCTCAACGCCGCGGCTCAGCCGCACGCCCACGAAGATGCAGGCGTCTTTCGCATCAGCAAAGCGGTAGTTAAACTCCGTTACCGAACGGCCACCCAACA
>ENA-OZMM01000069-OZMM01000069.1-human-gut-metagenome-genome-assembly--contig:-NODE-69-length-29669-cov-6.264807_pt1 | contig 29669 bp, 15 predicted proteins | sample MGYA00244193_ERZ653821 | MGnify/ENA primary metagenome ERZ653821 (study PRJEB26926, sample SAMN06164832) | human gut metagenome | biome: ENVO:00009003; feature: ENVO:2100002; material: ENVO:00002003...
TTCCCGCATTTTCCATACCTTGTCTGGAGGCAAAATCTCTCGCTGTCAGCTCTCGTCGATTTATTCAGAGCTTCCTTTTTTATTCTATGCAGCATATTCTATCATAATCTCCGAAAAACTGCAATGTCTTTCCGCCGCGCATCGTGATTTTTTACGATTGAAAAAAATGGGAAGCTGTGCTACAATATCCGCGCTGTTTGTGAATACCAAATAGCGAACCCCTTCACGCAGCCGTTTCAAGGCAGGCGGGAAAGGAATAACATGATAGGAGAATTGTTATGAACAAATTCAGCATGAAAAAGCTGCTGTCCATCCTTCTGTGCATCGCGCTGATTGCGGCATTGGCGCTTTCCACCGTTGGATGCAGCAAGAATGACAAAACTGAGCCTGTGGCCTCCGCCGAGACTTCCGGCGGCACCGTTTCCATGGGCGAGGGCGAAACCATGTTCCTGTTCAACGTGGTCGATCCCGAAGGCAAGGAGAGCCATTTTGAAATCCACACCGATGAGAAGACCGTCGGCGCGGCGCTGCTGTCCCTTGGCCTGATCGCGGGCGAGGACAGCGAGTACGGCCTGTATGTCAAGACCGTCAACGGCGTCACCGTGGACTACGACAAAGACGGCAAGTACTGGGCATTCTATGTGGACGGCGAGTATGCCGCCACCGGCGTAGACTCCACCGACATCACCGCCGGCGCGACCTACACCTTCAAGGCAGAGTAATTTCCGGGCACAAAGCAGCCGGTAAGATGGTTTTAACCGTCTTACCGGCTCTTTTCTGTTGCAATTCGGGAAAATCATCGTATAATGGTAATGATATTTTACGGAACAGGAGAAAACGCAATGGAAAACGGCGCGGTGTATTTGAAAAAGGGCGAGGGGCGCAGCATGAAGGCGGGCGGCCCATGGGTATATGACAACGAGGTGGAGCGCATCGAGGGCGAGCCGCTGGACGGGGATGTTGTCTCCGTTCATGACTACAACGGCTTTTGTCTGGGCAAGGGCTTCCTGAACCGCCGTTCCAAGCTCCGGGTGCGGATGCTGACCCGGAACCGGAATCAGGAAATCGACGAGGATTTTCTCAGAATGCGGGTGGAGAACGCCTGGGAATACCGGAAAAAGGTGGTGGACACCGGCAGCTGCCGGGTGATTTTCGGCGAGGCGGATTTCCTGCCCGGTCTGGTGGTGGACAAGTTCTCCGACGTGCTGGTGGTGCAGTCTCTGGCGCTGGGCATGGATCGGTATAAGTCCTTCATTCTGGAAACCCTGAAAGAACTGATGGCGAAGGACGGCATTTCCATTCGGGGCATCTACGAGCGCTCCGACGCAAAAGTGCGGGAGCAGGAGGGAATGCCCCGGGTCAAAGGCTTCCTGTCCGACCCCTTTGACACCAAGGTGGAGATTGTGGAAAACGGCGTCAGATATTTCGTAAACGTGGCCGAAGGACAGAAAACAGGCTTTTTCCTCGATCAGAAATGCAACCGCAAGGCCATCTGGCCGCTGTGCCCCGGTGCGGAGGTGCTGGACTGCTTCACCCACACCGGCTCCTTTGCCCTGAACGCGGGTCTTGCCGGGGCAAGCCATGTATTGGGCGTGGACGCTTCCGAATTGGGCGTGGCGCAGGCCCGGGAGAACGCCGCCCTCAACGGCCTTTCCGACCGGGTGGAATTTCTCTGCGCGGATGTGTTTGAGCTGCTGCCGGAGCTGGAAGCCAAGGGGCAGAAATTTGACCTTGTGATTCTCGATCCTCCGGCCTTCACCAAGTCCCGCGCCTCCGTGAAAAAGGCGGTGACGGGCTACCGGGAGATCAACCTCCGGGCAATGAAGCTCATCCGGGACGGCGGCTTCCTCGCCACCTGCTCCTGTTCCCATTTTGTGGACTATGAGCTGTTCACCCAGACCATCGGTCAGGCCGCCCGGAATGTCCACAAGCGGCTGCGTCAGGTGGAGTACCGCACCCAGGCGCCGGATCATCCCATTTTGTGGGACGCCGAAGATTCCTACTACCTGAAATTCTACATTTTTCAGGTCTGCGACGAGAAATAACAAACGGGAGCCATCACGTTTTCGTGTGATGGCTCCCGAACATTATACTTTCCGTCTTGCTCTATGGAACCGGTACTCCGTCCAGAATTCCAGTCCCATGGGCAGCAGACACAGCGCGGCGTAGCCGGCGGCGGTCACTGCGCTTACGTTTTCCAATGGCTTCCAGATGATTCTGGGATTGTAAAATATCGTCGTCGCCCCAAGGATCGCCCCCATGGCAGTCAGGGTGATGCCGGAAAACAGCACGATCACGAACGCCCTGTCCCGGTTGTCGAAGCGGTAGATGGAGAACGCCGTCCGCCCCCGAAGCAGACTGCCCCGGGAACGCATGGAGTCGGATTCCAGCGCCAGTGCGGAGATCATCCACGTGATCAGCATGGAGAAAATCCGCAGGCAGTTGACAAGTCGTCGAAAAACATTTCCCTGATTGCTTCCCCGGCCGATGCCCTTCTGAGCCAGGTTGATTTTTCTTGCCTCCCGGCCGATTCTCGGAATATAGCGCAGCAAAATTGTGAGAAACAGCGACAGCCGTGGGCTGACCCTGCCGAACAGGTACAGCACCTTGTCGCTGGACACCACCCGGAACAGGCAGCTCAGCCACATGCACACTGCCGCCGCCCGCAGTCCCGTCACCATGCCGTACACGAAGCTTTCCACCGTCAGGTTGTTGCCGATGAAGTTCTGTTTCAGCACCGTCACGCCGAAATGGTGATAGCTGCTGTAATACAGGGCGAAGCAAACCACCAGCGGCAGCAGGCACAGGTTGAAGATAACCGCCCGTTTTCCGTTCCGCTTCATGCTGAACGCGAAGGCGCACAGGCAGGAGATGGCGAGAAACACCGGGTGCTGGAAGGCCACGCTTCCGTAAATGACGGCGGCAAAAAACAGGAAGTTCACCGCCGGATGGCAGCTTTCAAAGCCCATCTTCGTCCTCCATCATCCCGTACTGCGCCTTCACCCGGTCCAGCTTTTCCAGCAAAGGATTCCCGAAAATCAGCATGGTCAGGAACGTGCAGACGCCCTGACTGAGGTTCACCCAGAAGCCGGACACATAACGGGGCCACGCCGTCCGCACATTGATAACCGACAGCTCCAGAAAAACCGAACAGGTGTCCAGCAGCGGCCCCACCAGCAGCAGCGTTGTCAGGAAACCAAACACGCCCATGACGACCGGCTTTCTCGGCAGTCTTCCCTTTGCGAACAGGAAGCCCGCCAGCAGTCCGCCGGCGCCGTAAGCAAACATCTGCCATGGAGTATAGGGTCCCTGACCATAGAAGAAGTTGCTGGCAAAGGCCGAAATCGCGCCCACAAGGAAACCCGTTTCGGGGCCAAAGGCAATACCCGACAGCATGATAATGGCGAAAATCGCCTTGAAATTGGGAATGGGAATAACCACCCGCGCGGCCACCGCCAGAGCGGACAGCACCGCGATGACCACCAGCTCCCGCGCCTGAGGCTTCCGGTTCTCGAAAGCCAGCAGAAACGGCACCAGCGTCTCAATCATGACCAGCGTGCTGGTGACATAGTAGGCGCGTCCGCTGAACCGCAGGCCGAAATAAATCGTTGCGGGGATCAGCAGCAGGAAGATCGGCAGCATCACGATATGGGACTTTTTCATTTTGCGGTCCCCTCCGTCATCCATCCGCCGCCCACGTCCTTACCGAAGCCTTTGCAGGTGTAGCACCAGACGATATCGTCCCCGTTTTCCACCTTGCAGGCCGAGCAGCCGTAATTGGGGAACCAGCCGTTCACCTTGTACATCCAGCCGGATTCTTTGCCGCAGTCGAATTCATACAGGTGGTTGATACCCTCGATGTAGCTGCTGTCGTAAATGGGCGTCCAGCTGTATTCCAGCTGGATATCCGCCGCCGTACAGACCTTTTGCAGCACGTCAAAGACGGTATCCCCCTCAGTGAAGGAAACCTGCGTTTTGGGCAGGATCACCGCGTCTTTGGGAACATAGGGCGCTTTTTCCTCGTCCAGCGACCCCAGATTATCAAGAACGGTGTCGCAGACGATGGTGACAGTGCAGACATTCCCCTCCTGCCCCGGGGTGATGAGAGCATTGTCCGGGATCTCCGTAATTTTGTACAGGCTCCCCAGATTGCCGTCTTCCCCGCCCCGCAGGTGAAACGCCGTCAGAAGGCCGGTCACGGCGATCACGACGATCAGCAGAACCATCACGATATTCCCAAGCCGCTTTTTTTTCATTCGCTGTTTCTCCCCGCGAAACTCTTTTACTCCCCTGTCATTGTGTACAGGGTGGATTTTCCCTGCTCCGCCCGGCTCACGGCCACGAGGGCGTAGAAGCCCTGTTCCGTCGCCATCACGTCTTCTTCCCCATCGAGAATGTGCCGGAACGCGCCATTCTCCGTCCGGAATTCCGACAGCCTGCTTACCAGCGTGTTCCCGCTCTTGACGAACCGGGAGTCGGTCAGGCTGACGCCCAGCTCCGTCAGCGCCACGATCACCTGCGCGATGGACTCGCTGCTCTCCGAATCGTAGGCGACAAAGCCGCCGTTTTCTTCCTGCTGCTGAGACAGAACAGTCAGTCCCCGCTCCACCGCGTCCGCCACATCCTGCCGGTCGCGGTATTTGGCCAGCGCCTGCAGCGCCATGGCCGTGATGTCCGTCTCCGCGTCGCCCCCCGCGAACGACCATCCGCCGCCGGGAAGCTCCGCGTTCAGAATATAGTCCACATACCCGTCCCGCGTGGCCTGCGTGGTTCCGGCGGTGTTTTCCGGGATGTCATACGCCCCGCTGTCCAGCGCCAGCAGCGCGAAAATGGGGCCGTTGATCCCCTGAAATACCGTCTGATCAAAGTCCGCCAGAGGAACCAGCAGGTTGAATCCGCCAACGTCCGCGGCATCCTTCCCCAGCGCCGTCCACGCCAGAATCACACGGGAATACTCCGTGTACTTTTTCGCGTGGAGCACGCCGCCGTGTTCCGCCGTGTAGGCAGCCACGTTTTCACCATAAACTTCAAAATATTCCTTCGGTACCGCAACGCCGGAGCGCGCCAGCCCGAATACGGCCCACTCGCCCCCCACGGAGCCGTAGGTTGGCTGCGGGATCTGCTCCATCAGCCATTGGGCAGTCTGTGTCAGTTCCTCATCCGTTACCGTACTTTGCCCCGCGGCTGTCCGGGTTTCCACAGCCGCGGTCGTTTCGGCAGTCTCCGTCTGCGGCTTGTCCGCGGCACAGCCGCAGACAGACAGCGCCATGATAAGCGCCAGCAAAAGGGCGATCCATTTTTGATTCATAATCTATGCTCCTATTCTTTGGGAAGTCCTGTGTCCCCGACTGCGATCTGATCAGTGCTTCCCGTATCTTCCGTTTCCTTCGGGGCAGCCGCCGGGAACTCCTTCAGAGTTCCCGCGGCATACTGGAGAATCAGTACGGCGTCGCTGCTGTCAATGACGCCGTCACCGCTGACATCCGCCGCCTTCAAAGAAAGTTCTGTATCAAGGCGCTTCGCTTCATAGTCCAGAATCATCTGGGCGTCGGCCTGATCGACCTTACCGTCGCCGTTGACGTCGCCGAGAAGTCCATCGCCCACGGTCAGATTCAGCGTGACTGCGGGCACCATCGTCTCAACACCGGAGGTCATCTCCGTTCCGTTTTCCTCATTATGGTACATGACATACGGGAAGGAAATGGCAAACTCCCCGTCGCCGCCGTCCAGCGGGTCAGTCTTATACGTCACATAATCCGTAACGTCTCTCGTCTTTCCGTTGGCGTAGACCGCGGTGACGACCATTCCGGCAGGGTCGAAGGTCTCCCCTTCCGCGTATGCCGTCTTTGTCGGCTGCTGGGTGATCTCAAGACGCTCAATGGCGCTTCCGTAGGCCATCAGCCGCGCCGAGTCGTTCTTGAAATAGACCGTGCCGTATTCGTCGGCGATGGGGCTGCAAATGGCATACTGCGCCTGATCGCCGGTGGGGGTGAACAGCGCATAGGCCGTCGTGCGGCCGCCCTCGGTGGTGACGTAATCCGGGGTCGTCTGTCCGGCTCTGTCCCGCAGAACCCGCAGCTTGCCGGGGGTCATGTTGTCGAAGAAATAGACGTATACGCAGCCGCTTTCCTGCTCGTAGGCCGTGGTCAGCAGGCCGCTGGTCTGGGGATAGCCCTGCGTCTCCACGCGGTAGGCAATGCGCCTTGCGCCGACATCGATCACCGTGATGTTGTGGCCGGAGTACGGGGTAAACTGTCCCGCGCCGGAAACGCCCAGGTAGGCTCTGCCGCCATAGACCACAGGGGTCGATGTACTCATGGGAACGCCGCCCACGCCGTTTGCCAGATTCACGCTCCACTTATTCGTCAGCTTCCGGTCGCCGGTCACCTGAACGGAATAGAAGGTGCCGCCCTTGGAGGTGAAATAGTAGGCGTCCGTCCCGGCGTCGTAAACCACCGTACTGCGGATATCCGCGTTCAGGCCGTCCCAGCTGTCCAGCAGCTCGCCCGTCGCGGGGTCCAGAAGCAGCAGCCGGGAAGTCTGGCTGGTGTAGCCGTTTCCGCCGTCGTCCGTTCCCACCAGCAGGAAATCGTCGGCCACGTAAGCGCCCGCCCAGTAGAAGCCGCCCTTGCTGGTATAGTACCAGGAGGCGCACTTGCTTTCTTTGGACTGCGCCGGGTCTTCATCGGTGATGGACAGGCAGACGAAGTTCGCGTTGCCGGTCTCGCTGTTCCAGAAGCCGGTGTAGAGATAGCCGTTTTTCACCGTCAGCGGGCAGTTGGGCTGTCCGCCCAGTTTATCCGTGTAGATCCAGAGAGATTCCAGTGTGGCCGCATTGAACGCCTGCACCGTGCCGCCGGACAGCGCCACGAAGACCATGCCGTCCGCGTAAACCGGCGGGGTGATGGAGAAGCTGGACTTGTGATCCATGTTTGCCTTTACCTTGACCTCGCCGCTTACGGTGTCCACGCGGTAGATCTTGTCGCCCGCGTAGGTGATGATATCTCCGTCCACCAGAATCGGGCTGCCCACGGCGTCCGAATCAAAGCCGACGCCCAGCTGGTTTGCCCAATACAAGGTGCCGTCCTGCGCCGCCGTTGGCAGCAATACGTCCGTGACGCCGTTATTGGTGGAAGAACCGCGGAAATCCGCCCACTGCGCCTGGATCGACGGGTCGATGGCGGGGTTGGCCGCCGCCGGATTCAGCGTCCAGACGATAGTCGCCGCGCCGCCGCCCTCCGTCTCGGTGACGGGGTAGGTTTCCGTACCGTTGGAGATCACCAGCGCACCGGCATCGTCCCGGGTCACGGTCAGGGTGCCGGATACGGCTTCATAGCCGTATTTTGTCAGCGCGTAGCTGTAGCTGCTTCCCTCGCACAGCAGATAATTCCCCGCGTCGTCCGGCAGCTGCTGCACGCCGGTGAGAACGTCCCGCAGATGCAGCAGCGCGTCCACCGGTTCCGTCTCGAAGGTCACTTCCACCGGGGGAGATTTCAGAATGTTCAGGGTATAAGTTCCGGTGCCGTCCGGAGCCTTGTTATTTTCCACCGTGACCGTAACCGTCTGGGTGTTAATGGTGCCGTCCAGCGGGATGATCACGCCGCCTTCGGCGGTCACGTCCGTGCCGTCCACCCTGATGCGGTAGCCCACGTCCTCTTCGCCGTAGCAGGTGTTCTCCTCGTAGCGGGAAAGCCGCAGTTCCAGATTCTGCGCCGCCATGGAGACCGTCACGGAATAGGTCTTCACACCAGGCGTAAAGCCCTTGGTTCCGTCCTCTTTTTCCAGTGCAGCGGCAGCGCCGTCGCACTGGGCTGTCATGTCTTTCAGCGTCAGCGTGCGGTCAAAGCGCGTTACATAGTCCTGATAAAAAGTAACACCGTTCTCTTCCTTTGTCAAGCGGATGGTGACCGTGCCCGCAACGGGGTTCTCCTTCATCAGCAGGCGGTTCAGCAGGGTGCCGGAAGCTGCGCCGGAGGGTAGATCAACGGTTTTTTCCTTCCCGTGGTACAGGCTGCCGCTGAATACCTGATTATAAATTGCCTGAATGCTGACATTTTTCTCTCCGGTCGCCGCCCAGGCGTAGACCATATGCTCCGTATCTTCATAGGAAACCCTGTAGCTGTGATTCTCCGGGGTAAAGGGGGCATCGGTTTTCAGCGAATTCTTGGAGGCCGCACCGGCTTTTTTCCCGTAGGCCAGACTTGTCAGCCAGTCGCTCATGGAACTGAAGTCCACGATGATGGTGCTGTTGGCCACTTCCTCAAGGGAGAAATCGTCGGTAATGTGATAATAGGTATTTCGGGTCGCGACATAGTGGTAGGTCTCCCCGGGAACCAGAATGTACCGGTAGCGGTTCTGGGTTGCGGACTCCCGGAGTGTCGTATAGGGCATCACAACGCCGTTGCTGTTGACCACCTCGACAGTCACGGAACGCTCCGACAGGAAGGACAAGCTTTTGCCCTCGCCCGGCTGAATTGTCAGGGTGTAGGTACTGGAATATCCATTGGCGGAAACCGTCACAGGGATGACCGTCTCGCCGGAAACATCCACCGTCACGCCGTTCGCCGCGTTCTTACCATTGACCGTTACGGTGTAGCCGTTTTCCAGCGGCTGCCCCGTGATCGTCACTGCCGTGACCGTGTCCAGAACCTTATAGGTATATTCCATGGTATCCGGTGCGAAGGGAATGGAAGCCGCCTGATCTACGCCGATCTGATCTTCGACCCGGATGGACGCCAGCGTGGGAACGCGGTCAAAATGAACCGTGTAGTCCTGAGAATAGGTATAGCCGTCCTCACTCTTACTGCTGAGCCGGTAGATCACGGTATTGCCCGCCGCGCCCCGCGACAGCACGCTGTAAGTGCCGCTGGTCAGGGACTGAAACGCAAGCGCCTTTTCCATCCGCTCGCCGGTGCTTGCCAGCGTGTAAATGGCGGTCAGGGTCGGGATCTCGGACAGCAGGCCGGTATCGTACTCCGCGTAGGTGTAGACCGAGCCGGTAAAGGTGTCCAGCACCGGAACGGTCACTTCCCTGTCAGACCACTGCCCCAGCTGCCATTCTTCGTCCGTAAATTTGTTATCCTTATTGGTTTCCTCGCCGAAGCTTCCGGAAATACGGAAGGTGTCGGTGATCAGCCACTCCGACTGGGGAAGCTCTGCCGATACCGTCGCTGCGGCGCTGACCGTGATTTTGCCTTCCACCCGCAGTCCCGCCTGCTCGACGCAGAAGGTGTAGTCGCCCTTGGGCAGCTCCAGAACGCCGTCGCCGTCGTCCGTCCACTGCTTTCCGTAGGCGTTTACCGCCGTGATGGAAACGCCGTGGTAGTTGTCGTCGGAATACGCCGCCGAGCCGTCTGTGAAGCGAACTGCGTAATGCTCGCCGGTGAGGGTGTTTTCATAGTTCCTGACCGCGTCATTCAGATTCGACGCGAGGGTCTTGGCGGACTCGCTGTTGATGCCCACGAACAGATCCCGGGCGGTATCATATTCCTTTTTGGCGGCCGCCTGAACGTCGCCGCCCTTTTTCTTATAGTCCGCCATGGCGGTCATCAGCTGCTTCAGTCCGTCGCTGGGCTTGCTGTCCATATCCTCGCTGAAGCGCAGATAGCCGATGGACGCCGCGCTGACGGACAGGTCGTAGTTACCGTTCTCGTCGCTGCGGGTAAAGTTACCCGTCACGCCGTCGATGGCTGAGATCATGCCGGTATCCAGCCCTGTGAAGGTGTGTCCGCTGGCGCTCAGCGACTGCGCGGCGGTCTGCCCCGCCGTACAGGAAATGTATTCCGGTGCAATGACCAGCTTTCCGCCGGCCTCCACCACGAGAATAAACCCGTTTTCCGCCGCAAGCGCCGTTACCGGCAGACAGCCGATGAGCAGCAGTGCGGAAAGCAGCAGGCACGCAAGGCGCTTTCTCAAGTTCTTCATACTATGTTCTCTCCTTAATACAGGCACTGAATCCATTTTATCCACACCCGGTGGTACCATTTTACATTCTTTTTTAGACTCCCCTGGGTATCGGCGTAGAATTTCAGCGCCGATTCTCGCTGCTCCTGCGTGAGTGCGTGGCTGCTGAACATGGCGCGGTCATTCAGGCGGATGGCTTCTGCCAGCGCCGTCGCGTAATCGTCGCCGAAGCGCTGCTTTGCAGGCTCGCACAGCGCCCGCATGGAGCCGTTTCCTCTGCGCAGACCCAGCTTTTCCATCAGCGCCGCCGTGTCCGCGAAAATCCAGCAAACGGCTTCGTTTATGTCCTCCAGCTGGTATTTCTGTTCCCTGCGCTTGCGGATCAGCTTTCTTCTGAGCAGCAGGAGCAGGAACAGCAGAAGCACGATCAAAAGCACCCACAGCACACCCAGCAGCATGGCCTTGGCGATTTTGGTCACGGTGCCGCCATCCGGCTCAGGCTCCTGTGTCCCGTCCTCTTCGGGGGTCGTTTCCTCCTCCGGCTGAGTCTCCGACTCGGCATTGTCCGAATCTCCCTCGTCCGGGTTTTCCTCCGGCTTCTGTTCCAGCATTTCGCCCAGTCCGGGAGTCAGCTCCATGGGTATCCAGCCGATCCCGTCCTGATAGACCTCCGCCCACGCCCGCGCGCAGCGGCTGTCCACGGTCAGCGGCTCGTTCGCCTTGGCAGCGGCGGCCATTTCTTCCGAAATAACATACCCTTCGGCGTAGCGTGCCGGAATTCCAAAATAGCGCAGGGTCATCACCGCCACCGTGGCATACTGGAAACTCGTCCCCTCCGCCGCGGTCAGGGGCAGCTCCATATCCTCCGGCGTTCCTTCCTCCGGGAAGCACCGGCTCAGGAACGTCAACGTGCAGGCCTGTGCCTGCGGCAGGGTGAGATTTTCCCGGGAGCCGTAGCCCGCCGTGGTCTCGTCCCAGTATTGCCCCAGCAGCTGCGTCACGCTTTCCGGAACCTGAAGGTAATTGCGGTACACAAAGCTGCGGTACGCGCTTTCCGCCCTCCGGTATTGCAGCACCTGCGCATCATCGGAGGTTTGCAGCCGCGACAGGGTCTGCTCAATGCCATTCCCGCCGCCGGTTACCACGGAGTACCGGTACGTCCTCTCCCCGTCGGAGGGAGGGCTGTCCTCTTTCAGGTTTTCCGCCGGTAAATTTCCCGTATCCCGCAGGGAGAAGGGAACATATTGGTAAGCGCTGCACGCGCCGATATTCTGAATGGAAACGCTGCCCGTGCCTCTGTCCGTTCCGGCGGCGGCCGACGCATACTGTGCCGCCGGGTGAAAGGCGTTTTCGTTCAGCCAGTATAAAAGCGCCTGATTCTGCGCCAGAACGGCAGAGTCCACCGTGCTCCAGATGTCGCCTTCCAGCGTAGCCCCGGTGAATCCCCGCAGGTACAGTGCTTCCGGGTTCGACATGGTCACTTCCAGTCCGGCCCGGGTGCCGTTCTGCTTCTGATAATCCGTGAAGTCGCCCTCGGGCAGCACGGTATTTTTCGTCTCGTAGCGATAGGCATGAATTGCCTTGCGGCTATCTTCGCCGATTTTCTGCGTCCAGCTTTGCACACCGGGAACCGACGCGCACAGAAGCAGCAGCCCCGTCGCAATTCCGCAGAGAATCCAGCCAAATGTGACCGGGAACGCCGCTTTCCGGCTCTGCCACCCGCTGTAAGTAAGAATCAGCACGGCAGCCGCCAACGCGGCCAATCCGGGAAGTACCTCGTCGGTCTTGAAAGCCGCCATCCCCGCCAACGCGGCGGCGGGCAGCAGCGCTGCCAGTATAGCCGGCGCCCGGCCGCTCAGCCAGCAGCAAATCAGCGCTATAGCGCTTGCGGCCGCCACAGCAAACAGCGTCAGGCACAGCCCACTTTTCTCAGCAGGCAGCTGCGTCTCCCACTCAGGGAGCACCCAGCCCGTTCCGGCGGTATAGGTATTGCGCATCTGATTCCAGAACAGGCGGTAGCCTTCCAGCACCTGCTGTCTGCAAATGAGAACCAGCAGAAGCAGGGCGGCCAGCGCAGCAAGGAAAAACCACTGCTGCCTCTGAAACCGGATGGTCACGCCGTAGGCGATGCACACGTATCCGCCCGCCGCCAGCAGGATTGGCAGCAGATTTCCCGTCCGAAACCCGGCCAACGCCGCAAGCGCAAACATCAGCGCCGCGCAGGCGAGCATCGCCGCCAACGTCTGGAAAATCCATGCGCCGTCCGACGAATTCTCAGGCTGACGCAGGTGCATCCCCTGTTTTATTTTTGAGGTCAAGGCTTTCGCCTCCCTTATACGTCAATTTCTCCCAGTTGTTCCCGATACCGCCCCACGTCGAAGGGGATGCTCCCCTCCAAAGGCGATTCGCCGCAGAGCAGCGCCGTGACATGCCCCAGCCGCTGCATCTGCAACACATCGGCGCAGGGTTCCTCCCCGATGTACACCATATGTCCGCACAGGGCATCCGGCCGGGTCTGTACCAGCAGCGACGCGCCGCCGACACCATCCTTCCTTCCGGCGGCGCACAGCAGCCGGGGGATAACACCCACCAGATCTTCCATGCCGCGAATCTCATGCAGGACGCAGACATTGCTGTCCGTATCGTTCCATCCGAGGGTGAACTGGACGCCGCTGTCCGACAGGCTCCGGCACGCTGACACCACCGTTTCCGCCTGCGCGTCAATGCGTTTGACGCTGCCGGACTGCCCCGTTCTCTCCCAGAACACCAGCACATTGCGGGTGATGGGCAGCGCCGGGTCGCGGACGATCAGCCGGTCAAATTTGCCGCTGAGTTTCCAGTGGATCTGCCGCATACTGTCGCCGGGGACGTATTCCCGGATCTGGAACGTCTCCGTCAGGTCGGCGCCGGGCCGCTCCTGAGAATAGGTGTCGCTGTCCTCCTGACTGTCGGGATTGGGGATCAGATTCACCCGAATGGGGAAGGTGTCCGGCTGCACCGTCATGTGCGCTTCCGCGCTGCATCCGCAGGGGACGCCGATGAGGCCGAAACAGTCGTAGAGCTTCACCTGCTCCACGAAGATTTGGATACGCCCGCAGTATTCGCTTCCCAAGCGCAGGGACGTGCGCCGCTGCCCTTTTGGGAACGCCCATGTCATGACATTCCGGGTGCAGCGCTCGCCGTTCAGCTGATTCCGGGTCGTTACCCGGCAGCGGATACGCAGGGCGGGCAGCAGCGTGGGGTTTTCCAGACAGATCGTGACGCCGCCCTCGTCCCCTTTCCGCACCACGGCGGGTGCTTCCACCCGCACCCGAAGCCGTTTTCTCAGGAAAAGGTGGATCGGGAGGCTGCCCAGAGGCAAAACCAGCAGCGCCGCCGCCAGAGCCAGCGCGCCGCTGCTCCCGTAATACAGGGTAAGCCAGACGCAGATGCCCTCCAGCACCGCCCAACCCAATTTCATTGCGATCATAAGCAGTACCTGCTTCCGTTCGTTGTTTCGTTTATTGCTTAATCACCGGCATTTTTACGGAATCCAGAATGGCGGCAATGACCGTCTCCGGCCGCTCCTCCATCATTCTTGCCTTGGTGGTCAGCACCAGACGGTGGCAGCACACATCCGGGAACACGGCGGCCACATCCTCCGGGATGACGAAGTCCCGGCCATTGAGGTAAGCATAAGCCTTCGCCATACGGCACACCGCCAGCGCGCCGCGGGGGCTGACGCCCAGCTGCACCATGGGGTGCTCCCGGCTGGCCTGTGTCAGCCGGGTGACATACTCGTAAACGGCGTCCTGAATTTCCGCTTTCGCCGCTTCCTGAATCAGCGCCTGCAGCTGCTCCCGGTCAACCACCGGGGTCACCCGGTTCAGGGGGTTTTCCGTGTGTCTGTCCCGCAAAATGCTGATCTGACTTTCAAAATCGGGGTAGCCCATGCTGATCTTGATCATAAACCGGTCCATCTGAGACGGCGGCAGCATCTGCGTTCCCGCAGAACCCACGGGGTTCTGGGTCGCCAGCACCACGAAGGGCTGGGGCAGCTCATAGGTCTTGCCGTCCACCGTCACGTGCAGTTCTTCCATTGCCTCCAGCAGGGCGGACTGGGTCTTGCTGGAGGTGCGGTTGATCTCGTCGGCCAGAAGCAGATTCGTCATGACCGCGCCGGGCTTATAGACGAAGCTGCCGCTTTCCTTGTCATAGACCGAGTAACCGATAATGTCCGAGGGGACGGTATCGGAGGTGAACTGAACGCGCTTGGTGTCCAGTCCCAGCACCTTGGCAAAGGTCATGGCCGTGGTGGTCTTACCCACGCCGGGAACGTCCTCCATCAGCACATGGCCGCCCGCCAGGATCGCCATCAGGATTTTCTCAACAATTTCGTTTTTACCCACAACGACCGTTTCGATCTGCCGCAGGATCTCAGGAATTTTCTCATTCATTGTGATTCCCCCTATTTTTTATGCATCTTTGGGAAAAGCCAGTTCAGGAAGAACATACGCACGCTGTACGTATCCTCTCCGGTTGTCCGGTAGTCTTCCGCGCCGCAGACGCCGCAGTAGCGGACTTCCTCCCCGTCCCCCGCGGGCATCCATTCGCCCCAGCTGTGGCCGGTGGCCGGGAGCGGGTCTGTATGGGAGTCCCCGCAGTCGCAGGTATACTCGACGTAGCCGTCCTCCGTGCAGGTCGGCTCAACCCGTTGCGTCTCGTGGTAGGCGTGTTCATGCGGCACATGATCCGGGTCTTCCGCGCCGCAGTACCGGCAGAAGCCGTCCACGTAATCATGATATTCGTCGAAGGTGCCGGGCTTCGTCATGTCATAGCCGCAGCTGTCGCAGTGGTACACGATTCTCTGGCAGGTAGCTTCCTGAATCGTCAGGGCGCCGCCGCAGATTTCTTCGTGGAGCACATGGCAGATACGGCACTCATAATCGTCCCAGTCCTCACTATATGTGTACTCATGATTTCCGCGCCCAAATTCCTCGCCGCAGGTCGAGCATTTCTGATAGTGCTCCAGCGCCGTGTGGTTCCAGCGATTGTCCAGCGTGTGCCCCTTCGCTTCGGCTTCTTCTTCCTTTTCCATGCCGCAGACGCTGCATCTGACCGTTCTGACGCCCGGCTCGGTGCAGGTGGCGGTGTTGGTGCCTTCCACTTCTTTCCAGAAATGCTGCTCCGCCGCGCCGCACTCCGCGCAGACGTGGCTGTCCTCCGTGTCCCCGGCGTCGTATGTCCAGTTGTGGGGGAGCGGGTCGCCGATGACCGCCTGACAATCCTCGCAGAGCAGAATATGGGTTCCGTCCTCCAAATCCTTGTAGGTCATATGCGCGTGGGGGCAGTCCTGAACCATGCCGCAGCAGCGGCACACGTAGCGAACGGAGCCGTCCGGGTCTTCCACCTCTTCCATCTGATGTCTGGGAGTGATGTCACCATTGATTGCCGTAACACAGTAGCCCACAATATTGCCGTAATTGTCGCTGCCGCCGCCAATGTCCCAGCCATAGGCCAAGGTGTAGCGCAGTGTCAGCACATCTCCGTCCTTCAGACGCACCGCAGACATGGACTGACCCGGGTAATAGCTGCCGCCTATCGAGTACATCCACCCGGAGCCGCTGGTATAATCGAACTCGCCGAAGGTGCTGCCGGAGCCGGCGCTTTTGTTCAGTCCGTTGCGGTACAGGCAGCGCCACAGAACTGCAAGACCAGTCCCCGCGCCGAACCGGGCGTCGATGGCTTCCAGCACTTCCTCTTCTGTGCTTCCCGGCCAGACCGCATCTTCCAGTGCATCTGCGTGATAGTCGGTATTCAAACTCCGCAGATAGAAACCAGTGTCCAGCGTCCCGCCGTAATCGCCCCGCCAGCCGAGAGTATCGCTTGCCGCACCGAAGGGTTCGCCGGTGTCCTTTCCCATGATCGCCTTGGCGACCACGTAGGAAATCGGCTCGTCCGCCAGAACCTCATAAGGGATAGGGCCGACAACACCGACCCCCAGCACCGTCATGTCCACATAAATCGTCGCGTCCCCGATCTTCTGTCCGGGTTCTACGCGGAAGCCAATCAGCGTCAGTTTCTCTTCGCCCCAGTTGCCGTATGCGTCCTCAGCGTAAACGTAGAGGGTATGTTCATTTCTGTCCCCCGTCTCCGGATTAGACGGAAACAGGCCGTACTCCCAGGCATCCCTGGAGGAGGTAGGATCCGTGACCTCAATTCCATCCAGCGTAACCTGAATATATTCATTCGTCCCCTTTGCCGGAATGCTGACCGCATTTCCTGCCGCATCTTTTCCCTGCGCGGAAACCTTCAGAATGGTTATGACTTCGTTGGGAATTTCATCCTGATCTTTGAGGTTCAAAAGGATTTCTATGCTGTTCGTTCCCTTGTGCTTGTAAGGAACATTGATTTTGAAGGTATACTGATTTCCCGAGTCGTCCTTTGCTTCGACCGTAAAATTGTTCTGTCCGGTTTTTCCTTTATTCAGGAGAAGCTGAACCGTGTCCGATGCTTTCAGGGTCCGGGGTCTGTTGCCATTGCCGGTTTGTGTACATTTGACGGAGGTGATCTTAGCGCTGTCGGCATCGGAGCCGACAATGGACATTTCATATTCCAGAAATCCATCGGTCAATTCGTCATCATACACGGTATCCGCCGTTTTGGACTGCTTATTCTGGCAGAAAATCTCTCTCCGACTGCCATCATTGAGCGTATAACTCATTTGCAGTGTGACATCATTTCCGACATGCAGAATGACTTCAAAGTGAGCCGTATGCCCGTTTGCAAGGGCGGAAACCGAAATCCGATAGGTATTGGAGGTTTCCCCCTCCGGCATTTTCACCTTCAACCGACCTTGTCCATCCCGCCAATTCAGCTCGCCGCTCTCGGAGGCCGCATCGGAGGTATAGCTGGCGCTCATAATTCTCGCGCCTGCGCTTTCGGCATCTCTGCCGACCAGTTTCATCTCGTAGCCAATCACACCGGACAGCTGGTTGTTCTTGATTTTATCCGTAACACTGCCATTGGGCAGGCAAAGCAGCGTGCCTTTGTGATTGCCGGTTCCCCGCCATGTAAAGGAAAGCTGCACATCCGGTAGCTTCTGATAGGTAATCTTATACCGGAAAAACACATCCCGTTCCGCAGTCCTGACCGTAAATGAAAAATTGTAAACTTCTTTGTCCGTTCCCGCTGCCGGATTCATGATCAATGAGTCGCTGGGCCACTTCAGTTCTCTTGCCGTCTGGGTGGATTCCGTAATGGAGATGCCATTCACGATCTTTGCATCCTGCGCCTGTGTTCCGGTCAGGCTTACGCGAAACCGAAACAAGTCCTCGTTCAGCTCATAGCTGCTTACGGAAAACGCCTGCGTGTTGCCCGCGGCACAGGCAATGCCCTTTGCGTTCCAGGTCAAGACCAGCGACAGCTCCGAGGGAGAAACTTCCCCGCCGTCGGCGCCCTGATTTCCGTCCTCCTGATCGTCGCTGCCGTCGTCCGTGGAGGAATCTGGCTGTGTTTCTTCCGGTCGGGTCTCGCTGGCCTTGTCATTCGGCTCCGTGGATTTTGTCTGACCGCCGCTGGGAACCGAAATGGTGTTCAGCTGCTCCAAATTCTCCCCCAGCTTCAGCACCGTGATCTCCCGGACGCCCTCCCCTTGCAGGGGGTCATCCGGCTGGGCCTCCTTCAGCCCCGTTCCCGGAAGCCACAGTCCCAGCAGGATCGCGGCGATCAGCACTGCGCACAGGCCGCCCCGCAGATATTTGCTGTGAAATAATGAATTCCAATCCATACTGCCATTCCTTTTGTCTTCGGAATTTGCCCCAATTCACGTGCCGCCGCAGAATGCACGTGTGCCCCACCCGGAAAAATCCGGGTGGGGACGCATGAACTTATAGCCACTTTGCGTAGAGTGTCATATTATCTTCAACCTTGTCGTTATCAAAATCCCAGCGCTTGGTGCAGCTCTCATCTGCGTACCATCCGGCGAAGGCTCTCCCCGGACGAACCGGCTGCTCGGGACGTGTCACCAGACTGCCCTTCTTCACCTTCTGATCCTTGACTTTGCTGTCGCAGCCGGTCTCGAAGTGAACCGTCTTTCTGCCCAGCAGCAGAAGGAGCAGGAGCAGAAGCAGCAGACCAAGCAGGCCCAGACCCAGCAGCCACCACAGGCCGCTGCCGGTGCCGTCAGCATCCGTCTCAGGCGCGTCGCCCTTCTCCCATCTTGCGTACAGGGTCACATTGCCCTGAACGGTGTCGGTGTCAAAATCCCACGGATTCTGGAGGTCGATATCCGAATACCAGCCCACCAGATGGTAGCCCTCCCGGGTAGGATTGTCCGGCCGCTCCACGGTCTCGCCGTACCGGACGGTCTGGCTGGGAACCGCCGTGCCGCCGTTTGGCTCAAACGTGACCGTGCAGTCGGTGGAAATGATGATGGTCACATCCTGACAGGACGCCTTATATTCATCGGTTCCGTCCTTGGTGGACACTAGATAGTCCTGATTCGTGATCTTGGACACGCCGGACGTGGCGATCACCTTCAGCTTGAAGGAGCCGACCAGACGTTGGGCGTTCCATTCCTCGCCGCCGGACAGGGACACAAAGTTCATGTAAAATTCCCGGTAATTGTCCCGCAGGCCGATGTCCGTCGTGGAAATGCCGTTGCTCAGCAGGGCGCTGCCCTCCACCAGTTCGAAGAAATTGCTGTCGTAGCGAATTTCGTTCTGCATACCGTACATGGTGTAGGCATCGCCGCTGTCCGACCGTTTCAGGTTGAAATCCACCTGAATGATGTCGCCGGGCTGTACCTCTTTCTTATCGCTGCCGTCCACGGACAGCTCGAAGAAGAAGTCACGGGCGTTATCCACTGCCATCGCCGTGGGAATGCAGGTCAGGAAAAGCATGACCGCAAGTAAGCAGGACAGAACTTTTTTCATCATATTTCGCTCCTTTTCTGTGGGTCGGGTCATTCCTGACCGCCCGATACGATCCCATAAATTGCCATTATGTCAAGCGCGTTGATCATACCGTCCCGGTTGACATCCAGACGGTCAAGATCCTCTCCCGAGAAATCCGTGCCGCTTATCACAGCTCTGTACAGGCCCATGACGTCAAGCGCGTTTACCGTTCCGTTCTGGTCATAGTCTCCCACCAGAACCGTCGATACGGTTCCGCTCACGGTCGTGACGGGAATGGCGTCAAATACAGACAGCAGCCGTTTGTTGCTGCGCATATACTGCACCACCGGCTGCACCGCCGCATTGCCGGAAAAATCCCTACTGACCCGGAACGTGGCCGTGAACAGAATTCCGTCTGCCGTCGCGGCTTCTTCCAGAGCAGCCGTGACGTAGCCAAAGGTCTTCTCGTCCGTACCTGTCCATTGGGTATTCACGGCAACCGTCGTGCCGCAGAGATAGGGCGTTTCCCCTTCCGCCGTCTGGATGCTCAGCAGCTCCAGCTGCTCCCGGTCATAGTCCAGAGCAATGCCGAAATTGGTAAAGCCCCGGTTCCCGGAAATGCGGATGGGTACAGTCACAGTCCCCCCCGCCGTCGCCGACACGGAATCGGCGGACACGGTGCAGTCCGCGATCTCCGCCGCCATGGCCGTCACGGCCAGCGCGAATATCAGTGCGATGGCCAGAATGACACTGGTGATTCTCTTCATATGTCACGCTCCTTGCTGTCCGCTGAGAATGCGGTTGACGATCCACACCGCATCCTTTACGTCCACCTTCCGGTCTCTGTTGACATCTGCGTTCAGGAATTTGTGCATCACCATGCTTACCAGCGTGTATCTCGCGTTGTACACGTCGTGGTCGAGATGTACGTCGTCCACATCGATGCGCCCGCTGAGATCAACGTTGCCGGAGTAGTCGATGGAGGCGGCGGCCTCCCCTTCTCCGATGATGATACTGTTCCGGGCAGTCCGCACGACCTCTTTTTCATCAGCGGAGGAAATCACCAGCCATGCGTAGGCGTTGTAGGCTTCCGACCAGTACATATTCTGTCCGTCGTACATGGGGACATGCCCATCTTCAACGCTGCCGCTGTAAGTCACAAGGTACATGCTCTGCTTATCCAGCGTGACGTATACGTTGACCTCCACCGGGGCGCCCTTCGTAATCGTGATGGTGATATCTCCTGTAACCTCGCTGCCCGAAATACGGTAAATATTCTTTTTACTGTCGTAGGTACATTTGACGGTGACGCCGTTGACCCTTGCGGAAACGTCATAATCGGTATCGTCCTTACGATCAATGCGGAATGTATAATCCGAACCGCGCCGTGTGGTTTTCCTGCCCACCGCGTCGTCCGCGCCGGAGCCGATGAAGCTGACCGACACATACTTGGCAGAGCTTCCGCCGCCTGAGCCGCCGCTGGAGCTTCCGCCGCCGGAATTGATCTTGGTTTTCTGCGCGGTGACGACAATGTCGCCTGTGACGGCCGCACCCGGAATCACGTAGCCGCCGTTCTCCGCCTTGTAGCCTGTGTAGGACTTTCCGCCGATGGTCACGCGCAGAACGTAGCTGTATCCGGCCTTCCGGTTCAGCTTGAAATGGTAGGGCGTGTTATAAGGCGCGGAATTCTCGCCCGACAGGTCCTCGCCCTTGAATGTTACCTTATAGGTCTTGGGGGTTCTGTTCGCCTTGACCGTGATATTTCCGTTGATCTCGCTGCCGGGGATGGTGTAGGTGCCGTCGCCGTTATCCTTGACCGTGACGTCCTTGCCGCCGATCTTCGCCGAGGGCTTGTAATCATAGTGGAGCGGGTCCGTCGCCCGGAAGGTATAATCCTCCCCTGCCGCCGCGCTCAGGCTGTCAGAGGTCAGCCCCTCGTCCAGCGTCACGGTGTATCCCGGCTGGATGGTAAACTTTGTGGTATTTCTGCTGATCGCAGCCGGAGGCGCGTTTTTTATCGGGGCGTTTGCGCCGGTGTCGATCTTCGCCGAGGAAATCACAACCTTTGCAGTCCCCGCCGCCTTTGTCTTGAATGTCAGGGTTACGACCTTCGTGGAAGCGGACTTATCCGCGCCGTAGCCGATAACACGGATGCTTCCGCTCTTTTCGGCTACCGAAGCCCCTTTATCCGCCGCCTGACCGGACACATAGGTCAGCCGCGCGGTGTCATAGGTCAGCACCAGATCATAGGCATTGTACTTTCCCCCGGAGACGGACACGCTCATGCTGACGGTCTTCCCAGCATCCGTAGTCTGATCCGGCGAAGCGGCGACCGAATAGCGCGTTTCCGCGGCATAAACTCCCATGGGCAGGGCGGACAAAAGCATTACAAAAGCAAGCAGACTGGATAAAACTTTCTTTTTCATAAAATTCACATCCTACGGCAAAGGTGTCGGAAATTCACAGCTGTCCCCACTTTCCATAGGGACACCTGTGACCCTCCGAATTCTGCGGTCTGGCCTCCCCCGCCTTTCGCGGCGGGGGAGGCACTTTGGTTTCGGGTCAGAAGACCCGGTCATTCAGGAAATCACTTGATGAGGTTTACGATAGCGGTAGCGTCGGAAACGTTGACCGTCTTGTCGCCGCTCACATCGGCATTCAGGAACTTCAGCATGGAGACAACATCGAAGCTGCTGTACTTGGTGTTGTACATATCGTAGGTCAGCTGAGCGTCATTGACGTCGGTCAGGCCGGTGCCGTTCACATCGCCGCTGTAATCCACGGTTCCGGCAGAGGTGCCTTCCGCGACCTTGACCTTCGCAGCGGCTTCCGCCTTCACAGCCTCCAGATTATCCGCAGAGATAACCAGATAAGCGTATGCGTTGTACTTCTCGGACCAGAACATGCTCATGCCGTCGTACTTGGCAACCTGACCCTCGGGGAGAGTGCCGGTAGCGGTCACAAGGTACATGACCTTGCCGTCCAGAGTGAGGTACTGGGCGACGTCCACAGCAACAGCCGCGGTCTTGGTCACTTCGATGGTGATGTTGCCGGTGATGGTGGAGCCGGGGATGGTGTAGCTGCCATCGCCGTTCTTGACCACCTTGTCGGTCACATCCTGCCCGCCGATCTTGATGGTAGGCTCGGAGTAGTCGTAGCCTTCTTCCTTATCGACGGTGAAGGTGTAATCCTGACCCTTGGTGGCGGTGTCGTTGCCCTTTACGTAATCGGGCTTGGTGACGGAAACCACGGAGGAGGGCTTCACGGTCTTGGTGACGCTGATCACGATGTCGCCCTTGATGTCGGTGCCGGGGATGGTGTACTTGCCATTCTCGGGAGTACCCAACGTGTAGGCCTTGCCGCCCACAGTCACGGTGGTGGTATAGGTGTAGTTATCGTCCTCGGTCACGGTGAAGGTGTAGTCGGTGTTGTAAGTGGCCTTATCGGCAGCGGTCACATCGCCTGCGCCGGTGCCTTCCACGGTGACATTGTAGCTCTTGGGCGTCATGGTAGCATTGATCACCAGATTGCCGGTGACACCCGGGATGGTGTAGGTGCCGTTGCCGTTGTCGTTGGCAGTGGTGGTCTCGCCGCCCATGGTGGCGGAGATAACGTAGTCGTAGTTGTCCGCGTCGGTAGCGGTGAAGGTGTAGTCCGCGCCGGGAGCGACGGTGGATTCACCGGACAGGCCCTCGCCCAGGGTGACGGTGTAGCCGGTCACGGAGATGACGGTGGTGGTGTCGAGGATATGTGCATCGGGGGCGTCGCTGCCGACGGCCTGAGAGCCGATGTCAACCTTGGCAGAGGTGATCTTCACTTCCGCTTCGCCCGTGCCCTTGGCGGTGAAGCTCAGGGTAGCGGCGGGGGTGTCCAGACTCTTGTCATCGCCGAAGCCGATCACACGGATGGTTCCGGGAACGTCTTCCTTCACGACTGCCAGAGCGTCGGCGGCGGTGCAGGAATTGTAGGTCAGCTTGTCGGTGTCATAGGTCAGGGTCAGATCATAGGCGTTGTAGGTGGTGATGATGCTGTCGCTGTTGGAAACATTGATCTTGACCTCGGCGCTCTCGCCGACGGTGACAGTCTTGTCCTCGGAAGCGGAAACTGCGTAGCCGACGAAGGCGGGGGCTTCCGTTGCAGCCACGTCCACGGAGCCGGGAGCAGTGGCAACATTCATGATGGCATCGCCCTTATAATCCGAAATGACGATGTTGGTCAGCTGGAAGTGATATTCGCCAGCCTTCAGGACTTTGAACTTCAGCTCGCAGAACTGCCCCTTGGGGATCACGGTCTGGCTGGTCAGGTCAAGCCACGTCAGGCGGATATACCGCGCGCCGGTGGTCTTATTGGTGTTGTGGTTGGGTGTGAAAGCGGTGTTTGCGCCCACGTACTCGAACAGATCCTGATCGTAGTACAGGTCCATCTGGAAGCATCCGCATTCGGCGATATTGCCGCTGGCGTTCAGATAAATACTGAATTCCTCGCCAACCGCCGGGTTGGCCTTGCTGGCCGTCACGCTCATGGTTTCCGTGGTCTCCACGGCGGAGGCGGTGATCGCCATGCCGAGAACCATGACTACCGCGAGGAGCAGGCACATGGATTTCTTAAAAATTTTCATAACATCCTCCTGTCAGAAGTTGTCCTTTTTTGCTTTGGGTCAAGTGCCGGTAAGATTGGGTTTGCCGGTCAAAACAGGATATTCCGGCCGGCAAACCATTGGTGGATCAGTCGTTGCCCTTGATGATGTTGTACAGCGCCATCACGTCGCGGGCATCGATCACGCCGTCGCCGTTGACGTCTGCAACAGTGGCGTCGAGGTCATCGCCGGAGTTGATCGCGTTGAACAGAGCCATTACGTCGGTGGAGTCGATCACACCGTCGCCGTTGAGATCGCCCTTCACGACGGGCTTCTCGTGGATGGTCAGGCGGATGCCGCCAGGTGCGCCGACGATGGCGTCGGGGTTCTCGTTGCCGTACTGGCCGGGGATGGCGAAGATGTACTCGCCGGGAGCAAGGCTGCTGGTATCAACCACCAGAGTGCCGTCAGCATCCGCAGTGCCCACGTACTTCCACTTGGTCACATCACCGGTGGTGACGCTGTCAGCAAGCGTGCAGTAGACGCTCGGGCTGTTGGTGCGCACGGTGTGGGCAGTCTTGTAGCTGCCGCCGAAATCAGCGCCGTCGCGGTAGATCGTCATTGTAACCTTGTCGCCCTGAACGGGATCGGTGATGTCGGTCTCGATGTGGTTGAACACAGCACCGGTATCACTGTAGAAGCTCCAGTCGGTGAAGTGGCCGAGGGTGACGACGTCGCCGTCGTGGAGCAGGATCTGATCGGAGGTGGAGCCCCAGCCCTCGGAGGCCAGAGGATACTCGTAGTTCAGATAGTAGTTCAGGTTTTCATCATAGCCCCAGATCTGAGTCATGTAGATGGAACCCGCGCTGCCGCTGAAGGTAAGCGTATCCGATCCTATCTGATCAGCCATATAGCCCTTGCCCGCATCCGCAGGATCGATGCCCAGATAGTAAACCTCGGTGGCGTAGAGGAACAGATGCAGCATGGTGATCTTGCCGTAAGCGAATTCCTTGGTGCCGGGATCCAGCTTGCTGCCGGGGCCGCCGGTGGGATCGCCGCTGGCGGGGCCATAGTTCTCAGAGGCGAAGTAGAAGTCCTCAAGGCCGTACAGCCCCAGATCGAAGTAAGGAACGGTGACTTCCTGCAGAGCCACAGTCTTGCCGGACTGGTCACAGAACTGGTACTTCTCGTCATGAGAGAAGGAGAAGTAGACGGTAACAGGCTCCAGAACCTTCCACTTCAGGCCCTCGACGGTGATGACCAGATCGGTGGTGACGTTCTTGACGGTGTAGACGCCCTTCTCGCCAGTCACGGTTTCGCCGTTGACCTTCACAGCAAAGTCGTCGTCCAGCTCGTAGCGGTAGTCGATCTCCACAGTGAAGGTGTAGTCCGCGCCGTCCGCAACGGCTTCCTTACCGGTGACGAGGAAACTCTCGCCGGTGGGGATGGTGACGGCGTGTTCCGCCTTTGTTACGGTGAGGGTGTAAGAATTGGTGTAGCCGTCCTTGTTGGTGATGGCGATTTCAATCTTGTTCTCACCCATGGTCAGCGGAATGACATTGCTGGTCTCACCGTTGTAGGTAATGGTGTAGTCCTCGCCGCGAGGTGTCGCCAGAACGGTAACGCTGTCCTTCGTGGTGATCGCGGTGTAAGCCTTCTTAGTGGATACGAACGTCTCATTGATCTTGACGCCATCCAGCGAAAGCTTCGTCAGAGACGGGTCAATGCGGACGGTCTTAACGGTGTAAACATCCGTGACATCACCCTCGGTCACGGTGATGGTGACGGTGTTGGATTCGGCACTGGCGATGTTGAAGCCGGACAGGTTTTTGCCGCTGGAGCTGCCGGAGGTGATCGTCGTGGTCGAAGCCTTACCTGTGCTCATGCTCGTCCATGCGGCAGTGATCTTCGCCTTGGTGGTCAGGTCCGCGCCGCGGGTCGCCCAGACGTAAACAGCATTGGTTGTGTCCGGTACGAGCAGGGTGTATTCCTTGACAGCCGGGTCAAAGGCCGGAGACAGCTCGAACTTCTTCGCGCTGCTGTTGGTGCCGGTGCTGCCGAATCTCAGAGCGGACAGGCCATTCACAGCAGCCTTGACCACGCCCTCGACAGTGATGGTCAGGTCGGAAGAAACCTTTTCGACAGTGTACTTGCCGTCAACCGCGGTAACTTCGGTGTCGTTGACCTTGACGACCATATTGGTGCCGTCGTAGCCTTCGGTCACGGTCACGGTGAAGGTGTAGTCTTCGCCATTCTTAACGGTCTTCTCACCGGTGACGGTGTAGCCAGCATTCTCGGGAATAGTGACGGTGTGGTCGCTGATCTCAGCGGTCACGGTCTTCAGGCCGTAGTTAGCGTTGTCGAAGCCGTAGGTGTAGGACACGGTGTAGCCGCCGGTCTCCTCGTTCTTGACGACGGAAACATAGTTGGATACATCCCGCTCCTCGCCGTTCTTCAGCTTGGTGACAGCCTTCAGACCGTCAACGGTGATGGAGCCGTCCTCGTTCTCGGTGATGGTGGGATACTGGGTGATCTCCAGAGATTCGATCTTGGAGGTGATCGCCATCATGTAGCAGGAGTCGTTCTTATAGTAGATCGTGCCGTACTGGTCGGCGATGGTGGAGCAGATGCAGTACTGCGCCAGTGGGCCGACCGGGGTGAAGACCTCGCTGTAGCCGGAGCCGGTGGTGGTCACAGGCGCAGTCTGGCCGGGCTTATCCTTCAGTACGGAAACGCCGCCGGGGGTATAGTTGTAGGGCAGGTAGATGTACACGGAGCCATCCTCGGCAGAGTATGCCGTGGAGACCATGGCAGAGGTCTGGGGATAGCCGACGATGGCGTAAACATACGCCTGGGTCATGGAGCCGTCGCTGTTCAGGTTATAAACCGCGATGCCATGGCCGCTGTTGGCGCCGAACTGGCTGGTGCCGGCGACGCCGATGTAGATTCTGCCATTGTATACGGAAGGCGTACAGGTGGACATGGCGTTGGCATTGCCCTGCGCATCCTTGATAACGACTTCCTTGTAGTCCAGAATCTTACCGGTATCCCAGTCGATCTGGGCGTTGCCCAGAATGCCGCCCTTGGTGGTGAAGAACACCCGGTCGGATTCGGGGTCATGGGAAACGTTGGAGCGCAGGTCGCCGCGGATACCCTCGTGGGCGTCGAGCTTCTCGCCGGTGTAGCGGTCGAAGACCAGCAGCGCGGCGCCGTTGGTGTCGTAACCGCCTGCGCCGTCATCGGTGCCGACGATGGCAAGCTTGTCGGTGACGTAGGCGCCTGCCCAGTAGAAGCCGCCCGCTCTGGTGTAAGTCCAGCTGGCGTACTTGACCTCGGTAGCGGAGGCGTGATCTTCGTCAATGGTATTGATGCAGGCAAAGTTGGCGTTTCTGTCCTCGCTGTTCCAGAAGCCTGCGTAGATGTAGCCGTCCTTGTAGGTGATGGGGCAGTTGGGCTGTCCGCCCAGCTCGTCGGTGTAGACCCACAGAGACTCCAGCGTCTTTGCGTTGAACGCCTGAATTTTGCCGCCGGACAGGCCAACGAAGACCATGCCGTCGCCATAAGTCATGGGGACGATGGAGTAGCTGGACTTATCAACCATGGTGCCTTCGGTCACGACCTCACCGGTCATGCTGTTGAGACGGCGGATGGTGCTTCCGGAGTAGGTGTAGATGTCGCCATCGACCATGATGGGAGAACCGGGGGCGGCCGCCCAGCCGGTGCCGTGCTTCACAGCCCACAGAAGCTCCGTGTCCTCAGGAGCGTAGGGGGTCTTGGCGTTGGTGATGCCAAGGTTGTTGTCGCCGTTGCGGAAGTTGCCCCACTCGGCAGTGATGCTTCTGTCGAGGTTCGGGTTCTCCGTGGCCACAGCCAGAGTAATGTCGATGGTGCTGCTCTCGCTGAACTTGAAGGTGCTCTTCTGGCTGACATAGCCGTCGCTCTGCACGAGGTAGGTGTACTCGGCGTCAGCCATGACGGAATACTTGCCGTCCGTGGGAGCAATTCTGTCCTTGTTGGAATCCCAGACAGTTACCTTGGCGTCGGCGGGGTCAACGGTGAAGCCGACCTCGATGGATGCCAGTCTGGTAACGGTAATGGTGTAGGTATTGGTGTAGCCGCCGGGGTTGGTGACGACCACGTTGATCTTGTTCTCACCAAGATTCAGCGGGACGGTGGTGTCGCTGCCGCCGTTGACGGTGACGGTGTAGCTTTCATCACGGGGAGTCGCCGCAACGGTAACGCTCTCGGCGGCAGTGGTCGCGGTGTAAGCCGTCTTGGTAGCGGAGAATCTCTCCGCGAACCGGATGCCGTCCAGAGACAGGGCGGTCAGGCTCGGCGCAACACGGACGGAGGTGAGCTTGTACTCATCCTTGAAGTCGCCGTCCACAACGGTGACGGTCATGGTGTTGACCTTCGTGCCGGTGGGTGCGAAGCCTGCCAGATTCTGGCCGCTGGCTTTGCCGGAGGTCAGAGCCTGTGTCTTCTCGGTATCAACGTTAAGGTTTACCCACTTGGCCGTGATGGTCGTGCTGCTGCTTCTGTCGTCAGCCTTGGTCGCCCATGCGTAGAACATGTTGGAGTTGTCCGGCACGAGCACGGTGTATTCCTTGACCGCCGGGTCGAAAGCCGGAATCAGCTGGAACATCTGCGCCTTGGCCTCGGTGCTTGTGTCGCCGAACTTCAGAACGGACAGGCCGGCCGTCTTCTGAACGGCTTCGGTCACGCCCTCGACGGTGATAGTCAGGTCGGAGGAAACCTTCTCGACGGTGTAAATGCCGTCAACCGCGGTAACTTCCTCGCCGTTGACCTTGACGACCATGTTGGCCGCGTCGTAGCCTTCGCTCACGGTCACGGTGAAGGTGTAGTCCTTGCCATCCTCTGCCGTGGCTTCTCCGGTCAGGGTATAGCCCTCGCCGGGAGTCAAAGTCACAGCGTGACCGGCAGCCTGCTTTTTCACGACGCCCTCGACGGTAATGGTCAGGTCGGCAGTGACGTTCTCAACCGTGTAGCTGCCGCTTTCACCGGCCGTCAGCGTTTCGCCGTTGGCCTTGACTACGAAGTTGTCTTCCATCTCGTAGTCGTCGGCGATGGTGACGGTGAAGCTGTAGTCCTTGCCGTCCTCTACCGTGGCTTTGCCAGTCAGGGTGTAGCCCTCGCCGGAGGTCAGGATAACCTCATGGGTCGGGGCTGCGTAAGTAAAGTCAAAGAATTCGGCAGCAGACTGGTTCTCCTCGTCAACGTAGTATGCCATGCCCACAGCAACTGAACCATCCGCACTACGCATGAACCTTTCAACAGGAATGGTCACCGTCTTGCTTCCGTCATCGTTGGTCGCAACCGTGAGAGCCCCGCCGAGATTAATCTCGCTTTGTCCCGGGTACGTATTTCTGTAGAAGAAAACTGCCCCGTCATCCTCGGAAAGCACAAGATTGACACTTTCCGGATAGGTGAGAAGCACCTTTTCGGTTCCTTCAGGAATCGTCACATGGTAATACGGTGTGTTGATCGATTGACCCCACGCCGCTTCACCAACAACCGTTTCCACATACTCGACGGTCACATTTTCGCCGGATTCCGTGGTAATGTTGGTGTAAAGAGCGGCTGCATCTGCCTCTGCGGCAAACGTGTTTACCGGCACAAGGCTGAACGTCATCACAAACGCCAGCAGGAATGCCAGTAGTCTTCTCTTCATAAATAAACCTCCTCATTATATGGTATTGCAACGCCCGCAGGCGTAAAGCGGAATTCATTCCGGCCAGCTCCGGCACGTCGGGTTTACCGCTGCCGGGGCGTTCTGCTTATGCTGCACGTTTTTCAAACGCACAGTTTGTAGGTCTTCTGACTAACACGTTCGGACGAAATCGTCCACGCCGCTTCCCGCCTTCTCAGGTTTCCCCAATGACCCGCTTTCGCGGAAAGGAAGTCGGCTCCGTGCTTACAGCACGACAGGTCTGCCCGCCGTGTTCCGGTTTTGCACCGGATTCCCTTGTTCAGCTGAACAAGAATGCGTGTCTCCCGTTTTGGTCGGTCGCGCATTTGCCACAAAATAAGCCGGATATCTATCTGCACCGCCGGATACCCGGCGGAGGTTTTTGCTTTCTTAAGGAAGCTCCGAATAAATCGGCGAAAGCTGGCGGCAAAAGATTTTGGCTCAGCCGAAAGTTCTGAAAGTGGTGGAATACTTTGTGTATTTCCCGCTTTCAGAACTGTACGGATGGGGCAAAAGATTCGCCGCCAGCCGAAGACGATTTATTTAGGGTTTCCTTAGGGTCTATCTGAAAACCGGGAATATGACCAACAGCGAGGGATTTTTC
>ENA-OZMM01000074-OZMM01000074.1-human-gut-metagenome-genome-assembly--contig:-NODE-74-length-28103-cov-6.301697_pt1 | contig 28103 bp, 22 predicted proteins | sample MGYA00244193_ERZ653821 | MGnify/ENA primary metagenome ERZ653821 (study PRJEB26926, sample SAMN06164832) | human gut metagenome | biome: ENVO:00009003; feature: ENVO:2100002; material: ENVO:00002003...
ATGTGTATAAGAGACAGTCGACGGGGAGACCGGGCAGGTTCCCGGCGAACTGGCGGCGGCGCTGGGGCTTCCCTGCATCTCCAATGCGGAGAAAGTGGAAGCGGCGGGGGACGGACTGCTGGTCACCCGGCGGCTGGAGGACGGCGTTCAGAATCTGACCGTTTCCGGCTCTGCGGTAATCAGCTTCAGCAGCTATTCCTATCCGCTGCGTCTGGCCGGAATCCTGGGAATGCGCCGGGCGAGGAAAACCCCGGTGGAGGTTCTGACAGCCGCCGATCTGGGACTGACCCCGGAGGACTGCGGCCTGAAAGGGTCGCTTACCAAGGTCGTGGCAATGGAATCCCGCTTCCCCGGTTTGCGCCGGGGGCCAAAGGAAACGGATTTGGACGCGGGTGTGCAGAATCTGCGCGTGCTTCTGCGGGAGGTGCGGCCATGAAGGAGATTCTGGTGTTATGCCCCTTCGGCGTGGATAAGGGTCTGCTCAGCAAGGCCGCCCGGCTTTCCGGCGGCGAACTGCGGGCTTTGGTTCCGGCGGGGGAGGCTGAAACCGCCGCGGAATATGGCGCAGGCCGCATTTTTGAACTCAGCGCCCCGGAAATTGGGGACGAAAGCGCTTTTGCCGCCTTTCTGTCGGAGACGATCCGCCGATGGGGTAGCCAGATCGTTCTGGCTCCGGCGACGGTGCGGATGCGGAATATTATGCCCATGCTTGCGTGGCAGCTGGACGCGGGACTGACGGCGGACTGCACCGCCCTGCGTATGGAGGGGGAGCAACTGATTCAGACCCGTCCGGCATTTGGAAATTCCCTGATGGCGGACATCCGCTCTTTGAGTGAGATTCAGATGGCCACTGTCCGACCGGGAACGTTCCGTCCGGAGAAGCAGGCGGCCAAAACGCCGGACGTGCAAACCATCACCTATACCCCAGACGAGCGGGTGAAGCTCCGTTCCTTCGGAAGCTTTGCGCAGGGAAAGCCCCTGTCTCAGGCGGAGATTATCGTAGCAGGGGGCATGGGCGTCGGCTCCAAGGCGGGCTTTGAAAAGCTGGAAGCGCTGGCAAAAAAGCTGGGGGGCAGTCTGGGTGCGTCCCGCACGGCTGTGGAGGCGGGGTTCGTACCCTACCGCTGTCAGGTGGGCATGACGGGCATTACGGTCTGCCCGAAGCTGTACATCGCCGTGGGAATCAGCGGCGCGGTGCAGCACTTGGCCGGTATGTCCGGCTCCGGGAAGGTCGTCGCCATCAATTCGGACCCGAAGGCACCGATTTTTGACTATGCCGATTACGGCATAGTCGGGGATTGGGAAGCCGTTGTAGATAAACTTCTTAAGGAGGAAAACTTATGAATTACAAGAAAACCTATGTTCCCGCCAAGGGCTACACGCCCATCTGCAAGATCGGCGAGTGCAGCCTGAAAAAGCTGGAGTTCGGCATCATAGAGCTGGACGCCGGGGAGAAGCTGCCCTTCTACACCGAAGACCGGGAAGTCGCCTTCATCATGCTGGAAGGTCACTGCAACGTTTCCTTCGACGGTGAGCGCTATGAGAACGTGGGAAACCGCGCCAACGTATTTGAAAACCGCAAGGCCGAGAGCTTCTATATGCCCCGTGAGCAGCATCTGGAGATCGAAGCCATCGACCATATCAAGATCGCCGTCTGCGGCACACCCGTGAAGGAAAAGACCGCCCCGCAGGTGCTTCGGGAAGACCATGTGGTGCTGAAGCTGCTGGGCCGCGTTCCCTTCCAGAGAGAGACCAGCTTCATCATCGACGGCAATTCCAACGCAAAAGTTCTGACCATCGGCGAGGCTTACTGCACCGAGGGCAACTGGGCGGGCTTCCCGCCCCACAAGCACGACGAGGACAATATGCCCGCCGAGTGCATCGCCGAGGAAATTTACTACTTCCTGTTTGACCCCAAGCAGGGCTTTGCCGTGCAGTGCCTGTACACCGCCGACGGCGCTCTGGACGAGGCCTACCGGGTGAAGAACGACGAGCTGGTGGAGTTCCCCTACGGCTACCACACCACCGTTTCCACCCCCGGCTACCAGACCTACTTCCTGTGGCTGATGGCGGGCGACTATCAGGGCTTCAACCGTAGTAACGACCCGGAGCACGACTGGGTCAAATAATTTCCTTTTATCCCCGGATGAACAGCTGCATAGGTTCATCCGGGGCATCTTCAATAGGATGGTGCGTATATGACAGATTACGTTTTGGGTGTGGATATCGGCAGCGGCAGCGTGAAGCTGACGCTGCTCAGCCGGGAAGGGAAGATCGCTGCCACCGCCGGCTGTGAGTATCCCACCTATTATCCTCACGTCGGCTGGTGTGAGCAGGACCCGGAGGACTGGTGCCGGGCGTTCAAGACCGCCTTCGGGGACATTCTGAAAACGGCGGGCGTCGGGGCGGAGCGGATCAAGGCCCTGTCCTTTGACGCGGCTACCCACACGGCGGTGCTGCTGGGCGAGCAGAAGCAGGTACTGCGCCGGGCGATCCTCTGGACGGACCAGCGCAGCAAGGAAGAGGTGCAGGAGCTGAAGGACACCTGCCTGGATACCATTATGGATCAGGCGGTGAATGCCCCCACCACGGTCTGGACGCTGCCTCAGCTGATGTGGCTGCGCAGGCACGAGCCGGAAATCTGGGGACAGATCCGCTATATCCTCTTTGCCAAGGACTATCTGCGCTACCGCATGACAGGCACCATGGAGACGGATACCATCGACGCGGAGGGCTCCATGTTCTACGACACCAGGCGGGAACGCTGGTCGGAGGAACTGTGCGCGGTGGGTGGCATCCGGAAGGAATGGCTGCCCCGTCTGTGCAGACCCACGGATGTGGCGGGCACCATGACCGGAGAACGGGCAGCGGAGTTCGGCCTTGCGGAGGGAACCCGGGTGCTGGTAGGCACTACGGACACGGTGATGGAGCTTTTCGCGGCGGGCAATGTGGAGCCGGGGCACGCCACGGTGAAGCTGGCCACCGCCGGACGTATCTGCATCGTGACCGATCATGCGCTGGATTCCAAATTCATTTTCAACTACCGCCATGTGGTGCCGGGGCTGTGGTATCCCGGCACGGCGACGGCCAGCTGCGCCGCCAGCTACCGCTGGTATCGGGACACCATCGGCCGGGAGCCGTTTGCTGAGCTGAACGTTCCGGCGGAGAAGATCGCTCCGGGCAGCGACGGCCTGATGTTCCACCCCTACTTAAACGGCGAACTGACGCCCTACAATGACCCGGACCTGAAGGGCAGCTATACCGGCATCAGTTCCAGCCACACCACTGCCCACTTCACCCGGGCTACGCTGGAGGGCGTCGCCATGAGCCTGAAGGACTGCCTGAACACCCTGAACGGACTGGGCGTGGAAATGAAGCGGGTGCGCATCATCGGCGGCGGCGCGAAGGGAATGCTCTGGCGTCAGATCGTGGCGGATATTCTGGGACTGGAGCTACAGAAGGTCAAGGTGGACGATTCCTCCTTCGGTACGGCCATGCTGACCGCCGTAGGCATCGGCTGGTTTGACAGCTTCGCCCACGCGGCGGAAACCTGCGTGGAGATCGACTCCATTTCCAAACCCGACCCGGCGACCCACGAACTTTACGAGAAGCTGTTCCTGAAATACAAGGCGGTGCATGACGCGCTGGCGCCCATTTACCGGGGGTGAGCCATGACAAAGGAAATACCGATTCTGGACAGCTGCGACGTGCTGGTCTGCGGCGGCGGGTTCGGCGGAATTTCCGCCGCGCTGGCGGCGGCAAGGCTGGGGAAACGGGTGATTCTGCTGGAAAAGCAGTACATTCTGGGCGGTCTGGGGACGGCGGGACTGGTCACTATTTATCTCCCGCTGTGTGACGGCGTCGGCCATCAGGTTTCCTTCGGACTGGCGGAGAAACTGCTCAGGCTGTCCATTTCCATGGGCGCGGAGGACGAATACCCCGCCAACTGGCTGGACAGCGCAGACCCGGCGGGGCGGACGGAAAAGGATCACCGCTTCCGTGTGCGCTATAACCCATGGCTCTTTGCCATTCTGGCCGAGCAGGAACTGGTAAAGGCGGGGGTGAAGATTCTCTACGGCTGTTACGCTGTGGACGCGGAGGTGCGGGAAGACCGCATTCATTCGGTCATTGTGGAAAGCATCTCCGGCAGGCAGAGGATATGCACCCGCACCGTGGTGGACGCCACGGGAGACGCCTGCATTGCCCATCTTGCCGGCGCGCCGACGGAAACCAATCAGCAGGGCAATATTCTGGCGGCGTGGTACTACTCTCAGGGCAGCGAGGGTTACCGGCTCAACATGCTGGGCTTTTCAGACGTTCCGGCGGAGGAAGACGCCGGACGGACGGCGCGTCCCCTGCTTGACCGCCGGTTCGGCGGACTGGGCTGCGGGGAAGTGTCGGAAATGATGCAGTATTCCCACGCATCGACCCTGAATGACATCCGGAAGAAGCGCCGCAGCGACCCTTCGTGGGTGCCTACCGCCATTGCGACCATGCCCCAACTGCGTATGACCCGACGGATTCAGGGGGAATATACGCTGGACGAAGGGGAAATGCACAAATATTTCGCCGATTCCGTCGGCATGGTCTCCGACTGGAGAAAGCGGGGGCCGATTTACGAGGTCCCGTTTTCCACGCTGTATTCCGCCAAGGTGAAGAATCTGATCATGGCGGGGCGGTGTACCTCCGTGACGGACGCCATGTGGGACATCATGCGGGTGATCCCCTGCTGCGCCGTCACCGGACAGGCTGCCGGTACCGCGGCCGCGCTGACGGAGGATTTTTCCGCAATGGATATCCGGCAGCTGCAGCAGACGCTGAAGAATAGCGGCGTGATCCTCCACGAGCGGGAGCTGAATATTGGGAAATTATAAGTGAATCCAAAAATTATAATTGAAAAAGCTCCCCAAATAATGTATTCTTATAAAGTACAGACACTGGTTCTATGATACCCTGCACCGGCTGTGCAGGAAAGCATTCCGGAGGTTCGGCTTCCCGCGGAACACCGGAAAACAACAAAAAAATTTAAGAAATGAGGTACTCTTATGGCATATCAACACTGGTCCTATGACACCTTGCACCGGCTGTGCATGGAAGCGTTCCAGAAGTTCGGCTTCACCGAAGCGGAGGCCGATATCATTCAGGACGTTCTGCTGACTGCCGACCTGTACGGAATTGAGTCCCACGGTATGCAGCGGATGGTCCGCTACCACAAGTGCATCGAAAAAGGCATGATCGACGTCCATGCCAAGCCCGAAGTGGTGTTCGAGACGCCCATCTCCGCCGTCATCGACGCCCATGAGGCCATGGGACAGCTGGTTTCCCATAAGGCCATGGAAATGGCCATCGAGAAGGCCAAGACCACCGGCGTTGGCATCGTCTCCGTCCGGAACTCCAACCACTACGGCATCGCGGGTTACTATGCCAAGATGGCCTGCAAGGAAGGTCTGATGGGTTTCTCCTGCACCAACAGCGAAGCAATCATGGTTCCCACCTTTGCCCGGAAGGCCATGCTGGGCTCCAACCCCATCGCCTGCGCGTTCCCCGCCGAGCCCTATGATTTCTTCTTCGACGCTTCCACCACGGTCGTCACCCGCGGCAAGCTGGAGATGTACAACAAGATGGAAAAGCCCCTGCCCGAAGGCTGGGCGCTGGACAAGGACGGTCATCCCTCCACCAATGCCCCCGACGTGCTGGCGAACATCGTGGCGAAAAAGGGCGGCGGCATCATGCCTCTGGGCGGCTCCACGGAGCAGCTGGGCAGCCACAAGGGCTACGGCTACGGTATGCTGTGCGAGATCTTCTCCTCCATCCTGTCCATGGGTGCTACCTCCAATTACTGCATGACCGGCGGAAAGGGTCAGATCTGCCATGGCTTCATGGCCATCAACCCCGCCTACTTCGGCGACCCCGCCGCCATCAAGGAGCATTTCTCCAAGTACCTGCAGGAGCTGCGGGACGCGCCCAAGGCCGACGGTCAGGAGCGTATCTACACCCACGGCGAGAAGGAAGTTGCCGCGGTGAAGCGCATCATGGAAAACGGCATCCCCGTCAACGACAACACCATGGTGGAAGTGCTTGACCTGTGCAACTATCTGGGCATGGACTTTGGCGCTTACTTCGGCGACTATCGTCCTCCCGTCAAGAAGGACGTTTTCAAGGGCAACTATTAAAAAACATAATTGGGAACCGGCCAACCGCCGGTTCCCGATGACAAACGTGTGGGAGGATTCTTTATGATCGCGATTCCTTACGGCAAAGGCCATCTGGATGTTGCATTTCCCTATAACGGTCTGCTGACCTCCCGTGTGGACGAGCTGAAAAGCGACCGCACCGGCCGGGAGCTGGTGGAGGAAGCCATGGCGTCGCCCATCGGAACGCCCACCCTGGCCGCTCTCGCGGCGGGGAAGAAACGCTGCACCATCATCATTTCCGACCACACCCGCCCGGTACCCAGCCGGGACATCCTGCCCCCCATGCTGGCGCAGCTCCGGCAGGGGAATCCGGAGATTCGGGTGACGCTGCTGGTAGCCACCGGTTTCCACCGGCTCACAACGACCGCCGAGCTGGAAGCAAAGCTGGGGAAGGAAATTGCGGGTTCCGAGAAAATCGTCGTTCACGACGCCTTTGACCCGGAATCCAATGTTCAGATCGGCGTTCTGCCCTCCGGCGCACCGCTGGTCATCGACCGGACGGCGGTGGACACCGACCTGCTCATTGCGGAGGGTTTCATTGAGCCGCACTTCTTCGCCGGTTTCTCCGGCGGGCGGAAGAGCATCCTGCCCGGCGTCTGCGATAAGACGACGGTGCTGGGCAACCACTGTGGCGCGTTTATCGCCTCCCCTTATGCCCGCACGGGCATTCTGGAGGGCAACCCCCTTCACCGGGACATGGTAGCGGCGGCGGAGATGGCAAAGCTGGCGTACATCGTCAATGTGGTCATCGACGAGGAGAAAAAGACGGTTGCGGCCTTCGCGGGAGACTTCCGGAAGGCGCATGAAGCCGGTGTGGCGTTTCTGCGGCAGTACTGCGAGGTGCAGGCCGTCCCCGGGGACATCGTCGTCACCTCCAACGGCGGCGCGCCGCTGGACCAGAACATCTACCAGAGCGTCAAGGGGCTGACCGCGGCGGAGGCTTCCGCCAAGGAGGGCGCGGTGCTGATCATGTGCGCCGAGCTGGCCGACGGCACCGGCGGCGAGGGCTTCTATACCTCCCTCCGGGACTGCGAAACCCCTGCGACGCATTTTGAGCAGTGCGTCAATACCCCCCAGTCGGAGACCATTCCCGACCAGTGGGAGAGCCAGATTCTGGCGAGAATCCTCATGAAGCACCGGGTGATCTTTGTTTCCCGTCCGGAAATGGAGAAGACCCTCCGGGAGATGAAGCTGGACTACGCCCCCAATCTGGAAACTGCCATGGCCATGGCGAAACAGGACAAGGGCGAAAACGCCTCCGTCACCCTGATCCCCAACGGCATTTCCGTGATGGTAAAATCATAAACTATTGCATTAACAAAAAGGAGAAAAATTATGGATTACGCAAAAGAGTCCCTGCGGCTCCACAAGGAGTGGGGCGGCAAGATCGAGGTCATCTGCAAGGTACCCTGCAAGACCAAGGACGACCTGTCTCTGGCCTACACCCCCGGCGTCGCCCAGCCCTGCCTGGAAATCCAGAAGGACATCAGCAAGTCCTATGAGCTGACCCGCCGCCATAACCTGTGCGCCGTCATCACCGACGGCACCGCCGTTCTGGGTCTGGGGGACATCGGCCCCGAAGCCGGTATGCCCGTTATGGAGGGCAAGTGCGCCCTGTTCAAGGCCTTTGCCGACGTGGACGCCTTCCCCCTGTGCGTCAAGACCCACGATGTGGATGAGTTCGTCAACGCTGTGTATCTGATGAGCGGCTCCTTCGGCGGCATCAATCTGGAGGATATCTCCGCTCCCCGGTGCTTTGAGATCGAGCGGAAGCTGAAGGAAAAGTGCGACATTCCCATCTTCCACGACGACCAGCACGGCACCGCCGTCATTACCCTCGCCGGTCTGACCAACGCACTGAAGGTCGTCGGCAAGAAGAAGGAAGACGTGAAGATCGTCACCTCCGGCGCTGGTGCGGCTGCTATCGCCATTGTCAAGCTGCTGCTGTCCTCCGGCTTCAGGAACGTGACCATGTGCGACCGGAAGGGCGCGATCTACGCGGGTCGTGACGGCCTGAACTGGATCAAGGAAGAGATGGCGCAGGTCACGAATCTGGACAAGAAGGCCGGTTCTCTTGCCGACATGCTGGTAGGCGCCGACGTGTTCATCGGCGTGTCCGCCCCCGGCATGGTGACGAAGGAGATGGTGCAGACCATGAACAAGGACGCCATCATCTTTGCCTGTGCCAACCCCACCCCGGAGATTTTCCCGGACGAAGCGAAGGCAGGCGGCGCGAGAGTGGTTTCCACCGGCCGCAGCGACTACCCCAACCAGATCAACAACGTTCTGGCGTTCCCCGGCATTTTCCGCGGTGCTTTTGACGTTCGCGCCAGCGACATCAACGAGGAAATGAAGATCGCCGCCTCCAACGCGCTGGCGAATCTGATCTCCGACGAGGAGCTGAACGAGAACTATATCATCCCCGCCGCCTTCGACCCCAGAGTCGGCCCCGCCGTGGCCAAGGCCGTAGCAGAAGCCGCCCGGAAGTCCGGCGTGGCAAGAATATAATCGCATAGCAAACTTCCGCATACCTGATACGGTCAGGTATGCGGGAGTTTTTTCTGTGGCAGACATTGATAGGGAAGCACATTTGTGAAGTCTGCTGAAAAAGAAGTATAAAAATTTTAGCCAGAGTTCTGAAAAAACAGTGGAAAATATGATACGACAGTGCTATAATTAGTTCATAAAAAATTCATGTTTCCGCCGGGGCGGAAACATAGAAAGAGGGACTGCACCATGTTCAAACGAATTCTCGCTTGCCTGTTGGTTTTCATGACTCTGGTTTCCTATCTGCCGCCGAAGGCGTCGGCAGCGGAAACCCAACCGCAGATCAAAAACGATGTGACCGTGGAGGGCACCAACTCCTTTGGTACTCTGCTGGCCAACACTGTCCAGAATGACCCACAGAGCCAATCTGAGGGGGAGAACAGCCGGATCTGCGATTTGCAGATCGAGGGCACTCTGGCGACGGTGGAGTATACCACTGACAGAGCGGCCAAAGTGGTCGTTGCCATCTACACCGAGGACGGGGCGACGATGCTCGGCTCCGGGGTGACGGAGGTCGTCCCGGAGGACACGCAGACGGTCGTGGAGATCCAGATCGCGTCCATGCCCAGGTATTACTCTGCGGCGGCCTACCTGCTGGACGCAGAGACCAACGACCCGCTGTCCCCGGTGTTCCGCACCCAGCTGTATACCAAGGTGGTGCAGGATCTTAAGAACTCTACGGTGGAGGACTATGATCCGGAGCGGGTGCTGAATCTGGATAACAGCAATACCACCAACTTCGCGGTTTTCGGGGAAAACACCATTCTGGTGCAGGAAGGCTCTCCCTGTCAGATTTCCGGCGGCAACGGCGTGTATACGGTGACCAACGCGGATGAGCGCTTTCTTTCCATGAAGGCCGGAGACAGCTTTGCCGCTCCCCAGAGCGATGGAAGTACCCTGATCGTAAAGGCTGCTAAGGTGTCCGTTCAAGGGGATACCGTTACCATTTACGAGGATGCGGACGCAGACCTGACGGACGTGTTCGATTTTGTGAAAATCGAAGGCGGCTCGACTACGGATAACGTTACATATGACGACAGCGGTCTGGATCCGGAATTGTCGATTATTTCGGAAGAAGAATTTTTATCCCAAACGAATGATGACGATGAATACGCGATAGACACGTATGCGGTAGATGTAGACGAGCGCGGAACGTATAGCAAGGACTTTAAAACGGATGGGGAGCATCTTACGGGGTCCTTTGAGTTCGGTTTGTCCGCATCCACTAAGGCATACGTTACTCCGCTTTATCAGTATATTTCGGTCAACTTTGAATTGTCCCTGACCGGCAAAATTACTGTGAAAGCGAAGTATTCAAAGGACTTTAAAATTGGCGTTTTTGGCGTGCCGCTCTGCGCGGGGTGTTATTTGCAGATCACGCCGAAGGTCTACTTTAACGCGTCCTGTGCGCTGACCTACAAAGTTGATTGGAAGGCGTCCATTGGCAAAGAATTTGACAGCGATATCGGAGACTGGAAAGACACAAGCGGTCCCGCCAAGGTGAAAAGCGCGGCGGATTTCTCGGGAAGTCTCTACATAGGTATCGGAACAGAGGTAACGCTTGCTTTTGTCAGCAAGAAATTGGTCAATGTTGAGATTGAGGCACAGGTTGGCGCGACCATTTCGGGAAAGCAGAGCGCTGCCGCCTTGCCCACCACTCCCAATGATAGTGTGCTGCACCGGTGTGCGGTTTGCATTGATGGAGAAATTAAAGCGTCGCTGAAAATCAGTTTGTCGTACAAGATTTTTGGCAAAGAAAAGTCTATTGGCGATTTCGGAAAATCATGGAAGCTCAGCGATTTCTTCTATTGCGTGGACGAAAATGAATTTGGGTTTACCAAATGTCCGCACAAGGTCTATCGCGTGAAGGTCACTACGCTGGATTCTGAGAAAAATCCGCTGACGAATGTGTCGGTTTGGCTGTTTGACAAGGAGAATAATCCGATCAAGTTTGTGACGCGGCGCGATGAACAGGGTGACCTTACTGAAGGTGAGATCCAGAATACGGATGAGACGGGAAAGACCGTGTTCTATCTGCCTAACGGGGAGTATCTGCTGGAGGCTGCCAAAGATGACCAGCGCAGTGTGCAGGAGATTACTGTCCACGATGGGCCAAAGGATCTTCCGATCGTTCTTTCCGTTCAGAGCGGGAAGTCTGCGATTCAGATGGTTCCAAAAGAGTTGACGCTGGAAGAGAAGGCTCAGGAGCAGCTCAGGGTGATTTACGGAACCAATCTGGATGTTACCAACGCCTGTGTCTGGTCCAGTTCTGACTCGGAGGTTGTCACAGTGAAAAATGGAAAGGTGACAGCAGTCGGCGAGGGAAGAACCACCGTAACAGCGAGGTATACCAGAAATGGAGAGCGGCACAAGGTCAGCTGCAGTATAACGGTCAATGGTGCCATCGCTGCTTCCGGGAAGTGCGGCGACAATCTGTATTGGACGCTCAGGAAGAACGATACCTTGACCATTTCTGGAAGCGGTGAGATGTATGATTATCCACAGTTTGAAGCGCCCTGGGCTTCCGAATGGATGAGAATTCGTTCTGTAGTAATTGAGCCGGGCGCGACGAGCATTGGATTCTTTGCCTTTGCTGACTGCATTAACCTGACCAGCGTATCAATTCCCAGCAGTGTGAAAACTATCGGAGTCTGTGCCTTTCTTAACTGCAGTAGCTTGACTAACGTAACAATTCCGGCGAGTGTGACGGGCATTGACGGTGGCGCCTTTTCTAGTTGCAGGAGCTTGACTAACGTAACAATTCCGGCGAGTGTGACGGGCATTGGCGGTGGCGCCTTTGAGTGCTGCGATAGTTTGGGCTATTTTTCCGTGAATGAAGGAAATGCAGACTACACTGTTGTGGATGGTGTTCTATTCAGTAAAGATCACACGACCCTGGTTGCTTACCCGGCAGGAAAGAAAAGCAGGGCTTATGAAATTCCTGATGGCGTTACAGAAATTTACGATTATGTCTTTTCTGGCTGCAGCAATCTTGCTAGCGTGACAATACCGGAAAGCGTAACATGGATTGGAACTGGTGTTTTTTGGGATTGCAGTAGCCTCACCAGTGTAATGATTCCCGAGGCCGTGACACGGATCGACCATTGTTTCATTTTCCAAGGGCAATTCTTTCACTTCTGTCCCATTCACTGGAACGGGGAAGTTGAAGATAATCTTCCTGATCCAGTTGCCATCCGGCTGCCTTTCCGGGAACAACTCGATTCGCTCGATAAATGCCCGCATAAATTCTTTTCGCTCCACCTCGGAGGCGGCTTCATAGACCTGATCGAACGCCAACAGTAAGCGATAGATGTTGTCGCCAGAAATTTTCTCCTGTCGGATACTCCGTATCTGGCTTTGCACATCGTCAATCTGGACTTCAATCTCATCTATTGCGCCATATTGCTCGTCATAGCGGCGCTGCAAATCAGAAATTTTCCGGTCATAATACGGGTCATTCACATCCAAACCGTCCATCTGCCGTTCCAGGCGGGCTTTTGTGCCTAACGTCTGCCGAAGCTGCGCTTGCAACGCTTCCAGCTGTTTCTCTAAGTCGTTCGTATCGACAGCGGAGCCAATTTTCGCCTTGATTGCATCCGCAAACCGTGGGTTGCTGACCATAGCGGAGATAATTGACGCTACCATGCGGTTCATCTCTGTCTGTTCAATGTTCAGCCGGAAAGTGCACTCGTGGCCTGTTGGCGTTACCGTATTCTTGCAGTAATAGTAATAGCGGGTCTTTTTGTCCTTGCTGTGGGCTTTTGCAATATTCCCGTACAGGCTTTTGCCGCAGCAAGGGCATTTCAGAATGCCGGACAGAATATGTGCATGGGTAGGATCGTTGACCTTCTCACGCCGATAAGCATTGACTTTCCGTTTCTCCTGCGCGAGATTCCAATCTTCTTCTGAAATGATAGCCTCATGCTTTCCCTCGTACACGGGGAACTCCGACTGCTCAACCACGTGCATCTCATTTCGGGTGCCGATCTTCTTCTCTGTCCGGCGTCTGCCATAGGCGATTTTCCCCATATATACCGGATTATCAATGATACTTTTCACAAAGCTGGCGGAAAAACCGGGAATAGTACCGTTCTGCCGCATCTTTTTCACAAAGCCCTGCCGGTTCAGATATTTCGCCACGCCGCTAACACCATCGTTGGTGTGAATATAGCGGTCAAAGATGGTGCGGATCACGTCCACTTCATCCTCAGCAATCAACAGTTCGCCTTTTTCAAGGCGGTATCCATAAGGGGCAAAGCCACCGTTCCATTTTCCTTCACGGGCTTTCTGCTCCCGTCCGGCCATCGTCTGGGTCCGAATATTCTCACGCTCTATCTCTGCCACCGCAGAAAGGACAGAAATCATCAGCTTGCCGGAATCTTTGGAACTGTCAATGCCGTCTTCCACACAAATCAGATTGACACCGAAATCCTGCATCAGCTGCAAGGAATTTAGCACGTCAGCGGCATTCCTGCCAAACCGGGACAACTTGAATACCAGTACATATTCCACTCCGTCTTTGCAGTCCTGAATGTCTTGCAGCATCCGCTGAAATTCATGTCTGCCCTGAATATTCTTACCGGAAAAGCCTTCGTCAGAATATTCACCGGCCACTACCATATCTTCGTATTCAGCGTATTTCCGCAGCTTGTCTCGCTGAGCATCCAGACTGTATCCGTCCACCTGCATGGAAGTAGATACCCGTGTGTAGAGATAGCATTTTGTTTTAGTTTTTTTCATGCAGGCCGCCCCTTTCTTCCATCTCTGAACATTCATCCGTAACTTTCTTCTTCGCCAGACCTTCATTCTGAATGTAGTACTCCAACAAACGGAGTACATATTCAGGCGCATGGCGGTTATCCAGTTCCCACTCTGTCACAGTCCGATAGGGAATCCGAAAATATTTACAAAATTCCTTGCGGTTCATGCCGGTGCTTTCCCGCAGTTCTTTTATTTTGGTTTTGCAGTCCATTTCATTTACCCCATAAAGCAAAATACACGTTGCGTATTTATTATAGCATACGCCAATCAAATACGCAACGTGTAAATTCAATTTACATCAAGCGGCTTTGTCAAATTCCTGATACACAGGAACGGGTTGCTTTCCTGATACCGCAGACTGTGTACAGCCATCCTTCGCAGTCTCCTGCATCTGCTCCAACAGCTGCGGCCCGTACTTCTGCAACAGCCGCGCCATCACATCAACACAGCGGTCAAATGCCGCATTATATTTTGGATCATCATAAACTTTGCTCAATAGGCCGCTCCTTTCCTCTATGGCTGCTCTGCGCATAGATGTTCAAAACTTCTGCCGGTATCTGCTCCAAAATTGCCACGGCACTGTCATAGTCGCGCCGCAGCTTGAGGTCTTCGATCTGCTTTAGGGTGCTGACCTTCTGCGCCGATGCAAGAGATTCTTCCAGTTCGGCATTTTTCGTTTTCAGCTTTTTGTTTTCGGATGCTGTTTTCGTGAAGGCTACGCCATATTTCCGCAGCAGCGTGTCCATCTTCTCCACACTGGGAAGATAGGTGTCCAAAATTTTGCAGATTTCCTCCGCCCGGCTTTTGGCGTTGAAAGGATTGATTCCGGTGAGCAGATTCTCCAACTTGTCCTTCTGTTTGATCAGCCGGGTCATCTCCTTGAACACGCGGGGTGGGATATGGTCGCGCCCGGTCAGGCTGGCGCTTTCGCCGCGCTCCAAATCCGGGAACTTCTTGACCATGTGCTTCCAAAACTCATCCTGCCACCAGGTCAGCCTCTTTTTATTGCCCATGATGTCTTTGGCGCTGAGTCTGCCATCTTCCGTCAGCGGGACAAAACAAAGGTGCATATGGGGCGTTTTCTCGTCCATATGCACCACGGCAGATATGATTGTCTCTTTGGATTGATGCTGTTCCAGAAAGTGCAGGGCTTCCTCGAAAAATTCCCGAATCTCTGCCCGTTTCTTCCCCTTGAAGAACTCCGGGCTGGCAGTGAACAACGTCTCGATCATACGGATACTGTCTTTCCGGGTACGGCATCCGGCGGCGGCAATCTGCCGCTCTGACTCTGCTCGGTACTTACCGGGCGGTTTGACTAGATGAAAGTTGTACTTGCTTCGGCTGGTGTCTACATCGGGATTGCTGGCGTACTTTTCCTTTGTGCGCTCGTTATGGGCCTCGATATTGCCGATTTCAGGCCCCTTATATTTGGCAAATCGCATAATCGCGTATTGTGCTTTTTCCATACTCAATCCCTCCGTTTCTGCCAGACAATGTCATATCCCAGCACGTCAGCCAACTCCACGGCCTCCCGATACCGCAGCGATTCCCGCTGCAATTTTCCGGAAAGATTGGATACGCTGTCGCTCCACCCATACTCATCGTGCAGCTGGTCAACGACTTCCTGCATGGTGTAACCGGCGCGGATGATCTGCGCCTTGATTTCGTTTCGGATACTTGACTTCATAAAATATATTCCTCCATTTTCGCAAGTGAAGCCCTTTGTCACTTGATAGATAAAACATGATTTTCGGTTGCGTCATAAAAAGAACCGGCTACGCTGGGGAGCGCACCGGCTTTGGTCAATGGTGAAATTTGTGCAAATGCTGTTTTGCGATAGAAATGATTCCCTGCGTATCGTTGGTCAACGGCGGAATATTCGACTTCACAGAAATGCGGGACTTTTCACTGTTCGGGCTGTATTGTCACAAAATGCTGCAATCTGTACGTCGTTCCGTGAGCCACCATCCGGCGAACTGTATACGGATAAAAGAGAAACATTTCGCTGTTTTGAGATTGCTCTAAAATATGCCTGCAAAATCACCGCTTTTACTGACCGCTTCAGGTGTGGTCAAAATGACCACACCTACTTCACAGCACAAAAGCGCGAAGAATTTCACGGTTCTGGTGGTGGACAAAATATCCATAACCACTTTTACACATCAAAATAGGTGTACCCAAAATGGGCACGACCACTTTATCCAAATGAAGCGCCTCTACAATATATGAGGTAACAGGGTCAATCGCTGCGTACATACGTACCGGCGACCAGATCGGAAATCAATCCCGCCAGTCTTCCGGTACGTACGTACACTGTGAAGCGTCCGTAAACTCGTTTATATGCGGCCTTGCCACTGCCTCGATCCCCATAAAGCCCCATACCCGGCGTCCTGCCGAATTGGTGATCGTGTTGCAGTGCTCCAGATTGTATTTGCCGCAGGCGGCCACCAACGCATCGCTGAAACTGCGGCGTTTGAGTGCAGTCAGACTGTTTTCCTCACACCACATCCGGTAAATATCGTAGCAATCCTTTGAACTAATGGACGCATCGGCTTTCAGCCGGATATAGCCCTCGGATTCCAGAAAATCGAACACATTGTTGTTATCCCGCTTGACTGCCTCCCGGTTCTCTCTGGTACGCTGGCTCTCGGCGAACTTGAAGTTGTTTGCCACCAGCCACTGCAATCCCGCAAAAGCCCAGAGGAATATGCCCTCGATCTCCGCTTTCATCTTCTCAGCCAGGTCGGGATCATCCACACGGTCAACAGGTTTCTCTTTTGTGGTCAATACCAGCTGCCGCCGGTAAAAGCCATCACTGCGGTCAAAGAGAGCCTGCAAGTCGCCATTGCTGAATGCCAGCAGCCGGGCGCACATCCATCCCTGATAGCTCTGCTTGCCTTTACGCTCCAAATCCATTTTACCCTGTGCGGTGACGATGGATTTGACATAGTTGGTCTGCCGCAGGGCCTCCATCCGCATATCATCATCGACACACAGCAGAATGTGTTCCAGATCAGCGCGGGCAAAACGGTTCTCGGAAATTTTGCCGATGCTGCCGTCCTTCATGTTGCTGCCGAACAGGGCGGACAGCACCGCGCCGATCTGGCTCTTACCCTCGCCGCCATTGCCCTTAATGACCATCATGCGCTGTCCCTTGTTGCTGGGGATCAGGCAGTAGCCGATATATTCCTGCAAAGTGGGAATGTCCTCCGGGTAAAGAAGCCCATCCAGAAAAGCCAGCCAGCGGGTCGGCGTGGGTGCATCTGGATTGTAGGCCACCGGCAGGCGGCAACGCACGATGTCCGGTTTTCCCTCCGTAAAGGAGCCATCCAGAAACAACGTGCCGTTTGCCAGATGAATGCGGTCAGCCTCCGGCGGGAAATCCTCTACCAGCGCCGCCAGCTTCATCAGCTCCACAATATTGCTGATTTTGCGGGGGATATTGCTGACCGCACAGCATTTCAGTTCCTCAAAAATTTCTCCACGCAGTGGCAGCTCATCGGTCACGCGGCCATCAGGCGTGAAAAAAGCCCCGTTTGTGTAGATGATTTTGTGTCTGCCGAGAAAATCATCACAAAACAGGGCTTCATTGATACTCTTGCCGTCAAACCAGATGGGCTGGTTGGCCTCACGCGATTGCTCGTTCTTCGCCACGGTGCTGCACCTCCTTTTCCAGACGTCTGAGCCGCTGCTCCAGCGCGGTGATAGTGCCGTCCTTCAGCAGCATATCCACCGCTTTCACACGCTGCTTCAGTTCCGCAAACATGAGAACGTCCAACAAATCATTTACATACTCGATCATATGACAGGCTTCCACAAAGCGGTCATCCAGTTCATCTTCCGGCGATTGCGGGGCATATTCGACCTTCCAGCGTTCCAGCAGATGCAGATAATCGCAGAGCACCCGCTGGCAGTGTATCTCATCGTTGCGGAAAGCCTGCGCCAGCGGATAGGGCTTTTTCAAAGCCATCGCTGCCGGGGGCTTGTCCGGGTCGATGCCAAAGTCATAGGCCAGCTTCTTTGCGGCCTCGTAGCTGCTCAGGCCGAACAGCCGCGCCACAAAATCGATCACATCCCCGGTAGCCCCGCAGCCAAAGCAATAGAAATAATCCCTGTTCAGCTTCATGCTGGGATGCCGGTCATCGTGGAAGGGGCAGCAGATCATATCGCCCCGGTTGACCTTACAGCCGTAGTATTCGGCGGCCTGCTTCACGGTGACAGCGGATTTTACAGTTTCAAATAAATTCATAGGCTTTGTCCTCCATTATTTATTGACGGTATCTGCCCGTCTGCCTGAATATACGGGGAAAAAGCCTATAAACCGAAAAATCCGCTAAAAGTGCAAGAAATGAAAAAACGCCGCCCTGAAATCTTGCAAAAATGCAAGACCTCAGAGCGGCGAAGCCAGCGGAAAGCATTTGCCCGCGCTGGTTTTATCAGGTATAATGGATAAAGAGAGTTTTCAGAAGAGAGGTGCGTCACATGGAGGGAGCCTATCTGCCCGGCAATATCCGGCAGCGGATGCAGGAGCTTATGAAGGAACATAAAATTACCCAGGCACAGCTGGCGACCCGCATCGGCAGCACCGAAAGCGCCATCAGCCGGTTTGTGAGCGGTAAGACCGATAAAATCAGCACAGAACATTTGCTCCGTATTGCGAAAGTGTTTGAAGTCTCCACAGATTTCCTGCTAGGGGAAGTCAATACACCCGACCGGACAAATTTTGATATTGAAGAACTGGGCCTGTCGGTGCAGGCGGCACGGAATCTGTACACCGGGAAAGCCAATGCAGAGATCGTCAACCGCCTTTTGGAAAGCCCTCGCTTTGCAGAAGTCACCTATATGATTGAGCAATATTTTGACGATACGCTGGCCGCCGGTTTCGCCGGACAGAACCAGATGCTTACTACTCTCAGCGCCATGCTGCGCCGAAACAATAAAACAGACGCTGCGGTGCAGGCGGCCAGAACTGTCAACCGGCAGAAAGTTCCCGTATATCAGGCAGACCTGACGATGATACAGAACACATTTATGGCGGCGCTGCGGGAAGTGAAGAAAGAGATCGGCAACGATTTCACAGCAGCGCAGTCCTTGACCAAGGGCATCACTCAGCAGATGTTTACCGAACTCACCAAAGGGGCGGATGTTCATACTCCGACCATCACGCCCGAAATGATTTCCGCCGCCGTCACCCAGAGCGCAGCGGGGATGGACGGTGTGCAAAAGGAAGCATTAGACAAGTTCGGTCAGGCGCTGACGGAATTTCTCCAATCCACCTTAGACCACGCGCAGGAGAAGCAAAATGCCGACCCGGAGCAATGAGCAGCTGTGCAGACTGGCACAGAAAGGGGATACGGCTGCCCGTGATATTTTGCTGGAAAACAATCTGGGATTCATCCGAAAAATCGCGTTGGAGCAATACCGGAGCATGGGTCTGGATGAAAATGATATTGGAATGGATTTAGATGATTTAGTGCAGGAGGGAAGTATCGGCCTGCTGAACGCGATCCCTTTGTTTGATGCCGGACGGGGCATGAAATTTCTGACCTATGCAGCACCGGCGCTCCGCAACGCCATGACGGACTGCATCCGCGCCGCCCTCGGTTTATTTGAGCAACGGATGGTGGATAAGAAAGACGCCCCCGGCTTCCAGAGAGTATATCTGGATGACGTTCTCTCAGAGGATGAACGGATGCTGCGGATCGAAGCCATAGCCGACCCTCACACCCAAACGCCGGAGCAAATCTATATCCAAAAAGAGCAGCTGATAGAATTGTATGCGGCGCTGGACAAGCTGACAGCCAGAGAGCAGACCTATCTGCTGTACCGCTATGGCTTTACCGATGGAATCGAGCACCCGCTGATCGGCGCGGCGCTCCATTTCCATCTCAGCGAGAGCCGGACAAAGAAGGTGGAGGGCGAGGCGATGGACAGCCTGCGCGGAAAGCTGCCGTGGTGGTTCTGATACGATGGGAAGCAGCGGCTGACGGGGGCTTTGATATACCTTTGTTCCGCAAATGACACGGCTGACAGACAGTGCTTGCCCGCACCGCCTGCCAGCCTTTTTCTGTCGCTTATGCTGCCCCGCAAGGGGCAACCTTTCCCGCCAGAACGCCGCAACTGTGGCCACACTTTTCAGGGTGTGCTACAATTCCGGCTGCCATCTGCTCCACAAAGGTATAACACACTAGACTTTCCTACGGAAAATCGTGTGCCACGAAACCGCCGGTTTCTTTGGATTCTTCCGGTCAAAGGGGAACACTATCCCCTCTGAACACCCCAGACAAAGGAGAACGCTGTTCCCTTTTGGAATCCCCTTGCCAATAGGGATGCTACCGCCCTATTGAATGATTTAGATAAAAAACAAAATAAAGCATAGTTCGCCAGCACACCGCTATTCTGTCATTACCTTACACAGACATCTTGTAACTTTTTCGTTAAGCCTATTGACTCTGATACTTCGGAAGAGATATAATATAGTTGCTACTTAGCGAGCCTAAATAGCAAAGCTAAAGAGAGGCGACGATATGAATAACAAATATGTCCAGCAATTCAAAAAAGGCTCTCTGGAAATGATACTTTTGTGCCTAATCGGACGCAAGGAAACTTATGGATATGAAATTATAACTGAATTGAACAATAGTGCGTCTGTTTTGGGATATGCGAAAGAGGGAACCATTTACCCCATTTTGTATCGTTTGCAGGAAGCAGAACTAATCAAATGCCGATTGGCTCCGGCTGCGGCAAATGGCGGCTCAAAAAAGTATTATTCTTTAACGGATAAAGGCAGGAATGTACTTGATGAACTAATCTTATTTTGGTCAAGCTATGAAAACTGCGTAAACGGCTTTATAGAAAGTTATCAACAAGCGAGGGTATCCAAATGAAAGAACAATATATCAAACAGGTTGAAAAGGAACTATCTTTACCACGCAAAATGAAAAAAGAGGTTGTACGTGACTTGAATGAAGTTTTTGCGTCTGCTATGGAGCATGGAGAAACAGAGCAGCAGATTATCCAGCGTTTGGGGACGCCAAAAGAATTTGCAGACAGCACCGCAGAACAGTTTGGCATTGATAACACCAAATCGAAAAAAAGGAACGGTATCATTTCTACTCTTGCTGCGCTTGTTATCGCGGCTGCTGCCTTTTCGGTATATGCTGTTACACAATCAGGAAAAGTACCAGAAGGAGCAATCGGACAAGCCGACGCGACAACAAATATACAGATTGAGGGCGCGTTTGCCTTTGATATTTCGCAAATCCTTTTGGCTATTGGGTTTGCAGCAACAGCTATTGCTCTTTTGTTAATTATCCGAACCATACACAAAAACAGGAGGTAACCAATGAAGAAATATATTTCTGTATTCACAATCATGATTATGATTTTTTTGGCTGCGTGTTCTAATCAAAATACCTCATCTACACCGACAAGCAATGAGAACAATACGCAATCTAATAGTGTTACAAAATTGGACGAGGGTGTTTGGCCTGAGAATGAGTACACAGAGGGGCTTCCTGTTGCGCCTGGTACGGTTGCATGGGCTACACTTGATACAGAACATGAGAATTGTAATATCAACCTTACCGGTATTAGCGAAAACGACTATAACGAGTATATGGAGCTTTTGAACCAAGAAGGCTTTTCCGTAATTGAAAATGTGTCAGAGGAAATCGAGGGAGAAAACTATGTTTCTATCGGGACACTTTTATCAAACGACGAAAAGTGGTTAAGTATCAGCTACATACCCAATAGTCTAACTATCTACATTTCCTTTGACAATAACTGAAAGAGATCACGGAATAGCAAAGCCAGCCGAGCCAGTCAACGGTCAAGATGAACGGCGCAAGCGCCGCCGTTGACAGCCCCGCCCGCCTTTGCAGATAGGCAATCAAGGGGCGACAGCAAGGAGTGCTGCCGCCCACAGTATTATCAGAGAGGGAGAATTCTATGAGAAATCGGATTGTAAAAGTGACAGAAGTTGTAGTCAGAAGCGCTTTTTACATCATCTCAAACTATGTATTTGTTAGCATGGGACTATCATTTCATACTCAATGGATTTCAATTCTATTTTTGCTTTCAATGGTATGGTCTACTATTGATTACGGAAAGTCCATAAATGAAATAATCGAAAAAAAGGTAATTGCTGAAATACTATGTATATGTTGCATTGCACTGAGTATAGCGATGGCATATTTTGTGGGATATATTCAAGGAGCATTCGTTTCCCTCTGAAAATACAGGGCCACAACTTTCCGCTTAATATATCAGTATGGAACAAGTTATCAAAAAGTCATGAATGCTCGTAGCTCACCGGCCCGGCCAGCAAAAGCAGTAAATCTGAAATTGATTTACTGCTTTTTTGCTCAATAGACTCTTAAATCATCTGAAAATATTTCAACGCATCCCTGATCGCCGCTTCCTTCTCCGGCGGACATTTTGGCACTTTGGCATCTTCCTTCTTTGACAGATTATAATTTTGCCCCACATCCAGCCCGCACTTGCGCTTTATTTGCGAGATGTAGAGGGAAGACACCTTCAAGCCAGTATGCTCCAACACATACGCCTTGATCTGCTCGTAGGTCGCCCCCTTCTGGAACCCGGACATATCCATATCCTCCAGTGAGAACTCCACACGAACCTTCTTCGAGTCGATTTCTCCCTTGGAAAGCAAGACAACCGTCTCGGCGGTAATCCTTTTGCGGACTGCAGTAGTTTGGATAATATCTTTGTAAATGAAAGAAATGTGTCCTATTCCTCCACCGATGGCGTTTTATTTGATAAAGAACACACGGCTTTGGTTGCTTACCCGGCGGGAAAGAAAAGTGCCACTTACAACATTCCTGAAGGTGTAATGAGTATTTTCTGGGAAGCCTTCAGGGGCTGTACCAGCCTGACCAGCATAACGATTCCTGAGGGCGTGAGCAGCATCGGCGGGATGGCCTTTTCCTACTGCCCTGGCCTGACCAGCGTGACAATTCCGGAAAGCTTGACCAGCATCGATACCGCCGCCTTTGAAGGTTCCTGGAATTTGAAGGATATTTACTATTCAGGAAGCTGTGACCAGTGGGAAGAAATAAACATTGATTCCGACAACGCTGTCCTCTTTGCCGCAACCATCCACTGCTCTGATGGCATCATCGAGCAAGGCGTTGATACCTTTGCGGAGCAGCCTGACGAGACGACCGAAACGGTTCCGACAGAGGGAACCGTCCCTGAAACCACTGTCGAAACTGTCCCCGAAACTACTGCCGAAACGACTCCGGAAACGACGGGGCCGTCTACAGAATCCACCCAGCCTCAGGAGACGGAGGAGACGGCGCAGTCCCTCTCCACCATAACGTGGTTCCGGGTGCCCAAGGGCGCGAAAATGGAAGATGGCGCGGCGGTGCGGCTGTCCGCCCACACCGGTAAGGAAACCGTGAGAAACGGCGTGCGCAGCGTGGCCTTCGTGGGTCTGGAGCCGGGAGAGGAATATGTGCTGATCGTCAGCCTGAAGCCCGGTTCCGTCCAGCCGGAGGATCTGCAGTACATCGAGCAATCCGCCGCCGACGGGAACGGTAGCGTCAGCTTTACGTACATTCCCCGGACGGATGTTTCCGCCATTACCCAGCTTTACGGCATTAGCGCCCAGCGAAAGATTACGCTGGATCGGGAATACCTGACCATACCCATGGGCAGCCTGTCAGAACCGATCCAGGCCACCGTTGACCCGGAGGAATGGACGGACGATCTGGTCTGGTTCTCCGGGAACGAGGATGTCGTTACGGTAGACGAGAACGGTTGCGTGACGCCCGTTTCCGTCGGCACCGGCTATGTGGTGGCGAAAGTTACCCATGGCAAGTACACCATCACCGCTCGTTGCCGTGTGGACGTGACGGAAAAGGTGGCTAACGAGGAAGTGCTGGGCGTTGATCTGGGTACCAAAAAGGTGACCACGGAGCTTTACAGCACCGATTACGCGAAAATCGATATTCTTCCCCGCCTGAAGCAGAACGAGATAGCACTCTTTTCGTTTTTCTCTGCGATGCCGGCGGACAATGGTTCTGCGATCACCGGCGCGTATCTGGAAGACGAGAATGCCCGGCAGTTCTTTGACCTGCGGGTGAAGGACGACCGGCAGCTGCTGCTGGTGCCTACACAGGAGGCGCTGGACAACGCCAAGGGCGTCAAGAGCAGCTACAGCAGTAAAATCGTGGTTCTGGTGAACGGCGTGGAGTACCACACCGAAGACGCTGTGACCATCAGCGTAAAGAAGACGATGCCGAAGCTGAAAGCGGCCAATCTCACCTTCAACCCCTTCTACACCGAGGAGAGTCAGACACTGACCATCACCGGCGGCACAGTGACGAAGGTAGAAGGCACCACACCCGACTGGCTGACAATGGATGGAACAAAGCTGACCCTGAGCAACGCGCCCAAGTCCGGCAGCGCCAACCTGAATCTGTTGGTGTACACCACCGAGTGGGCGATTCCCGTGAACGTAAAGGCCAGTGTCAAGCTGAGCTATAAGGCTCCGGGGCTGAAACTGTCCGCTTCCTCCGTCACCCTGTCGGAGACGGACAGTCTGGGGGTGACATTGAAGCTGACTGCCGGAAAGCAGAGTCTGGAAGAACTGAATGTAAAGAGCGTGACCCTGCCCGCGGGCTTTGAAGATACCGAATTGAATCTGTATACCGGAGAAATTGCTCTGGTACCCATCGGAGAAATTCCCACGGGCAAACAGGCAGTGCGGGTAAGCTTCTACGGTACCGATTCCGTTCTTGATCTGCCCCTGAGGGTGAACAAGAGAACGCCGACCCTGAGACTCAGCAAGACCTCCGTGAGCCTGAACGCGGAGCTTGGGGACAGCATGACCCTGAAGGTGACAGCCACCCCGGCGGACTTGGACTTGGCCAAAGTAACGGTCACGAATCCCAGCGAAGCGCTGGAAGTGTCCCCTGTGAACGAAAACGGCGAATTCACCGTAACAGTCAAACAGGGTTCCGCCTCCAAGGCGTCCTATACGCTGATGGTTCAGGCGCCCACCGGCAAGGCGGCAAAGCTGACGGTGAAGACCCTGGCGGCAGGGCAGAAGGTGACCATGAGCCTGAAAGCTGCGGGCAACATCGATCTGACCTTCCCCGAAAAGGGCGTGGCGCTCCAGCCCAAATACCGGAACTACGCCGGTGAGCTGGAAAATGTGGTCTATACCCTGGCACTGAAGCAGGGGAAAGTCACTTTGGACGCGGCCTTTGATGATTATCTGACCATAGGTGAAGATGGGCTGATTCGCTGGAACGGAACCGGCAGTCTGGAGAGCGGCAATGTTTGCCTGATTACCATGACGGGCGAGCTTCCCAACGGCACAATGCTGTTCGCTACCGCGCAGGTGAGAGTGACCCAGACCCCTGTGATCCTGAGACTCAGCAAGGCCAGCCTGAGCCTGAACAAGCGTCTGGAAGAGAAGACACAGGTGACGGTGACCACCAGCACCAGAGGCTATACCCTGGGCGATGTGGAGCTTCTGGTAACGGACAATAAGAACGTACCCTCCGACGGCCTGACCGCGGCTTACGAAAACGGCCTGCTCACCCTGTCGGTGAACGAGAAGACGGTTTACGGCGGCAGCTACAAGGTGCAGCTGTGGGTCACGCCCAAGAGAGTCACGACACTTATGGTGAGAATTCCCGCGGAGAAGAATTCCGCCGTGACCATGACCGCGAGAGCCAGGGGCGGTATCGACGTGATCCGTGACGCCTCTGAGGTCGTGGTGACGCCCATTTACAGAAACTGCCTCGACGGAGCTTCTCTGAAGAAGCAGGTCAAGGTAACATGGGCACAGGACGGCAGGAACTACAGTCAGGACGTGACGGAAGACTTCATCCTGACCTGGGCACAGGACGGGACGCTGCATGTGTCGAAGGTTCCCGGGAAAGAGCTGGCGCTGACCGGCAAGTACCGTCTGGAGATCCTGTGCGAGGGCATGGAGAAGGAAGCCTATACGGCGCTTTCCGTGAAGTGCGGTACGGCCAGATTTACAGTCGCTTCCGTATCGCTTTACGCCAAGGACGCCAACGACATGGCGCGTCTGACCATTACCACCACGGACAAGACGGTGAACACGCTGGAACGTGTGGAGCTGAAGGACGCCAGACTGAAAGGCACATATGAGGTGCTGGATCTTGGCGGCGGTCAGTTCGCGCTCTGTCTGATTCCCGGCGCGAAAGCAAAAACCGGCACAGTGACGCTGAACCTCTTCTGCGAGGGCAACACCACAGCAAAGCCCAGCGGAACGGTATCGGTCAAGGTGGAGATCCGGTAAAAAAAGACAAAAAGGAGCGAGTCGTATTTCGGCTCGTTCCTTTTTGGCGTTTTTCGCTGAGATGTGTAAGCAGACTGTGGGTGGCTCATCTGCGGCAGCATCCCACCGTTTGCAGGTTTTTATAGGTTTTGCTTCGATTAAGGGAAAAAAACGGCTGTTTTTTAATCCTTTTGCGCATTGTTTTTCCTTCCGAAAAGAAGTATGATTTTGTCGATCAGATAAGTATCTTGGAGGAATCAAAATGACGGTGGCAGAGGCCGAAGACGAATACCTGAAAGCTGTAAGGCTTGGACAGAAGGAGTGTGCCGTGCTGCAGGGGAAGGGGCAGAACCCGTTCCCGGTGGTGCTGGATCAAATATTGGGCGACGGTGTTTCGGAGGGCGCGCAGAATGTCGGCACGCTGGAAATACCCATTGAACGCATCGTTGGCGTGAAAAGCGCGGGGAGAATTTCCGCTTTTTCGGCGGGCTTTTTTCCGCTGCTGGACTGCGAGTCGGAATTCGCAATGAAGTGGATGACGCTGTGCCGGGCGCATCAGGGGGACGAGGGCATCCGCGACCCCATTATTTGCTATGAATATCTGGGAAATTTCTATGTTCAGGAGGGAAATAAGCGCCTGAGCGTGCTGAAATATTACGGAGCAATCAGAATTCCCAGCGTCGTTTACCGGATCGTGCCGCCTATGAGCGACAACCCGGAAATTCGCGCTTATTATGAGTTTCTGGACTTTTTCAAATATACGCGGCTTTACGACGCCCTCTACACCCATCCGGGGTGCTACATCCAGCTGCTGGCGCTTACCAATCTGCCGAAGGACCGGGAGTGGACGGAGGAAGAACGCCGCCGTTTCCGGGCGTATTTTCAGTATTTCCGGGAGGCGTTCGATGCGCTGGGAGGCCGGAGCCTGCATATCCGGGCGGAGGAAGCGCTGCTTTTGTGGCTGCAGGTGCATCCCTTTACCGATTTGGGAACGCTGTCCGGCGCACAGCTGAAAAAAACCCTCGGCGAATTGTGGGAAAACGTGGTGGCAATGGATCTGCCGGATCTGGTGGTGCGGACGGAAGCGGCGGGAACCGCCGCAAAGCAGTCGCTGTTCGGCAGACTGTGGCGGCCGGGACATGTCAATGTTGCCTTCGTTCACCAGCGTACCGTGGAGACCAGCCCATGGACGTGCGCCCATGACGTGGGGAGAAAGCATCTGGAGGACGCTCTGGGGAACGCCGTCACGGTGCGCAGCTATTTTGGCGCGGACACGGCCGCTCAGGCGGAAGCGCTTCTGGAACAGGCGGTCGCGGACGGCGCGGAGGTCATTTTCACTACGACGCCCCAGCTGGTCGCGCCCAGCCTGAAGGTCTCCATCCGCTATCCCAAGGTGCGGTTCCTGAACTGCTCCATTCATATGCCTTATTCCACGGTTCGCACTTACTACAGCCGCATCTACGAGGGAAAATTCATCACCGGCGCGATCGCCGGGGCCATGGCGGACAACAACAGAATCGGCTACGTGGGTTCTTATCCGATTTTTGGCGTCCCCGCTTCCATCAACGCCTTTGCCCTCGGCGCGCAGCTCACCAATCCCAGAGCGCAGATCGAGCTGAAATGGTCGTGCATGCCGGGCAACCCGACGCAGGAGTTCATTCGGGACGGAATCCGCGTGATCTCCAACCGGGATACACCGGCGGAGGACAAGCTGCACACGGAGTACGGTACCTATTACATCGGCGGCAGCGGCGAATTTATCCCGTTGGGTTCACCCTGCTGGATATGGGGGAAGTTCTATGAAAACGTAATACGGGCGATCCTGTCCGGCACATGGGACGACATCCACGGGCAGGCGGTGAACGACTGGTGGGGGATGAGCAGCGGCGTGATCGACGTAAAGCTGGCGGACGATCTGCCGGAGGGCATCAAGAATCTGGCGCTCTACCTGCGCAGCGGCATCAAAAACGGAACGATCGACCCCTTCCGCAGGAAGATCGTCGCACAGGGCGGCGTAGTCAAGAACGATGGCATACGGACGCTTGGGGCGGAAGACCTGCTTCACATGGACTGGCTGTGCGAGAATGTCCACGGCGCGATTCCCGCCTATGACGAGCTGCTCCCGATTTCCAAACCGACGGTGCGGCTTCTGGGCATTTATCGGGATACCATTCCGGCGGATGATGTTACGTAAACCATAGATCAAAAAGGACGTGTTGCAGTGCTGCAATACGTCCTTTTTGCGTATCATACTGAACTCCAATTAGGGCCTATCTGAAAACCGTCAACATGCCCAAACAGCGGGTCTTTTCCGCCTG